>OWIK01000026.1_pt1 | contig 62031 bp, 53 predicted proteins | sample 1732691 | NCBI WGS metagenome assembly OWIK01 (sample SAMN05065743, study PRJEB22554) | human gut metagenome | biome: ENVO:2100002; feature: ENVO:00000062; material: ENVO:00002003 | host: Homo sapiens | place: USA | reverse complement strand
ACAAGGCTATTCGTCGGCAGCGTCAGATGTGTATAAGAGACAGGAACAGGAAGAGCGTGTCAGAAAAGGCTGGTTTCCAGAAAATCCAAACAGACGAAGCAGAACAAATGTTCTTTGATTCCTATACTTTTTAAGAAATGTATGATATAATGAGCGTAAGTGAGTCAACATGCTTGCATGATTGACGAACGGCGAAATTATTGAGTGAGCTATGCTCACGATATAATGAGCACAAAAGAAAAACAAGCGACGCCGCAGGCGGCATTTGTTTTTCTTGTGCCATTAGAGAACGAACAGCCTGCGCAGCAGGCGATAAAGCGCGTCAGCGCGGGCTCGTGAGCGAGCGAGAGCACAAACGATCGGGAACAGGCGGAGGAAAAATGGAACAGGAACAGCAGATTTTCAAACTACACAGTGAATATCAGCCGACTGGCGACCAGCCGCAGGCAATTGCAGAGCTGGTGAAGGGGTTTCAGGAAGGCAATCAGTTTGAAACCCTGCTTGGCGTTACCGGCTCCGGCAAGACGTTTACGATGGCGAATGTGATTGCGGCGCTGAATAAACCGACGCTTGTGATCGCACACAATAAGACGCTGGCGGGACAGCTATACGGGGAATTTAAAGAATTTTTTCCGGAAAACGCGGTAGAATATTTTGTATCGTATTATGATTATTATCAGCCGGAAGCGTATGTCCCGTCCACGGACACTTATATTGCGAAGGATTCCGCGATCAACGATGAAATCGATAAGCTGAGGTTGTCCGCTACGGCGTCCCTTTCGGAACGGCGGGATGTTGTTGTGGTCGCCAGCGTTTCCTGTATTTTTGGTCTGGGTTCCCCGGATGAGTTTTCGGGGATGAGTGTGTCCCTGCGCCCGGGAATGCAGAAGGATCGGGACGATGTGCTGCGGGCGCTCGTGGCGATTCAGTATGACCGCAATGATATGGACTTAAACCGCGGTTGCTTTCGCGTGCGTGGAGATGTGATTGAGATCAATCCGGCGCAGGGAAGTGAATTTCTGATCCGGGTAGAATTTTTCGGAGATGAAATCGATCGGATTACGGAGGTTGATCCGTTAAATGGGCAGGTGCAGAACACGCTGGAGCATGTCATTATTTTCCCGGCGTCCCATTATGTTGTGCCGCAGGAGCAGATTAATAAGGCCTGCGATGAAATCGAAAAGGAGCTGGAGGGCAGAATCCGCTTTTTCAAAGGAGAAGATAAGCTCCTGGAGGCGCAGCGTATTTCAGAACGGACGAATTTCGATATCGAAATGCTGCGGGAAACCGGATTTTGTTCGGGGATTGAGAACTATTCCAGACATTTAAATGGAATGCCGGAAGGCGCGCCGCCGTTTACGCTGCTGGACTTCTTTAAAGATGACTATTTGATTATTATCGATGAGTCGCATATGACAATCCCGCAGATTCGCGGTATGTATGCGGGTGACCGTTCCCGGAAGCAGACACTTGTGGATTATGGCTTCCGTTTGCCGTCTGCGCTGGATAACCGACCGCTGAATTTTGAAGAATTTGAACAGCGGATCGATCAGATGATGTTCGTTTCTGCGACGCCGGGACCTTATGAAGAAGAGCATGAGCTGCTTCGGACGGAGCAGATTATCCGTCCGACCGGACTGCTTGATCCGAAAATCGACGTTCGTCCGGTAGAGGGACAGATCGACGATTTGATTGCGGAGGTTCGGAAAGAGACCGCACATCACAATAAAGTTCTGATTACGACGTTGACGAAGCGTATGGCGGAAGACTTAACGGATTATATGAGGGAAGTGGGAATTCGTGTTCGTTATCTGCACTCCGATGTGGATACGCTGGAGCGTTCCGAGATTATCCGGGATATGCGTCTGGATGTATTCGATGTGCTGGTGGGCATTAACCTGCTGAGAGAGGGTTTGGATATTCCGGAGATTACGTTGGTAGCGATTCTCGATGCGGATAAGGAAGGATTTCTGCGTTCGGAGACGTCACTGATTCAGACAGTCGGACGTGCAGCGCGTAACGCAGAGGGACACGTTATCATGTATGCGGATACGATCACCGATTCCATGAGGAGGGCGATCGACGAGACGGAGCGCCGACGTGCGCTGCAGCAGGCTTATAACGAAGCACACGGAATTACACCACAGACAATTAAGAAAGCCGTCCGTGATCTGATCAGCATCACGAAGGAGATCAAGCCTGCAGAGACTGCTTTCGAAAAAGATCCGGAATCCATGAGTCGTCCAGAGCTGGAAAAGCTGATTGCGGACGTGCAGAAGAAGATGAAGAAGGCGGCAGCAGAGCTGAATTTCGAAGCGGCGGCAGAGTTGCGCGACCAGATGGTAGATCTGAAAAAGCTGCTGGCGGATATGGACTGAGCGCCTGAAAAAGAATGCGTTTGAATGTTATTTCTATAGAGTGAGGAAGAAATGGAAGAAGCAAAGAAAATACTTTCAAAGAAAAACTGTATCAGAATCCGGGGTGCGAACGAGCACAATCTGAAAAATGTGGATGTGGATATTCCGAGGGATGCGCTGGTTGTCTTTACCGGACTGTCCGGCTCCGGTAAATCGTCGCTGGCGTTTGATACGATCTATGCGGAAGGACAGCGGCGGTATATGGAATCGCTATCGTCCTATGCGCGTCAGTTTTTGGGACAGATGGAGAAGCCGAATGTGGAAAAGATCGAAGGACTTTCTCCGGCGATTTCGATCGATCAGAAATCGACGAACCGTAACCCTCGTTCTACTGTCGGAACAGTAACAGAGATTTATGACTATTTCCGTCTGCTGTATGCGAGAATCGGCATTCCGCATTGCCCGAACTGCGGCAAGGAGATCAAGAAACAGAGCGTCGATCAGATGGTGGATCAGATCATGGCACTTCCGGAAGGAACGCGGCTGCAGCTGCTTGCGCCCGTTGTGCGCGGACGAAAGGGCCGGCATGAGAAGGTGCTGGAACGCGCGGCGAGAAGCGGCTATGTGAGAGTCCGCATTGACGGCAATCTGTATGAGCTGGCGGAGAATATCCAGCTGGATAAAAATATCAAGCATAATATCGAAATCGTCGTTGACCGTCTGATTGTGAAGCCGGGAATCGAACGCAGACTGACGGATTCGATCGAAAATGTCCTGAACCTGTCGGAGGGACTTCTGTTTGTAGAACGTGTGGGAAGCGATGAGGAAATGCTGACATTTTCCCAGAGCTTTTCGTGCCCGGACTGCGGCGTCAGCATTGATGAAATCGAGCCCAGAAGCTTTTCATTCAACAACCCGTTCGGGGCATGCCCGGAGTGTTACGGACTTGGATATAAGATGGAATTTGATTCAGAGCTGATGATTCCTGATCGCACGCTGAGCATCAACCAGGGCGCGATTACCGTGCTGGGGTGGCAGAGCTGTCAGCAGCCGGGATCTTTTGCAAATGCGATCTTGCAGGCACTGGCAAAAGAATATCACTTCGATCTGGATACACCTTTTGGGGAATATCCGCAGAAAATTCAGGATATTCTGCTGCATGGAACCGGAGGAAAAGAGGTTCTGGTCTACTATGAAGGACAGCGCGGCAAGGGACAGTATCCGATCGCATTCGAGGGCTTGATTCGGAATGTGGAGCGCAGATACCGGGAGACAGGATCGGATGCCACCAAGCAGGAATACGAGACATTTATGCGGATTACACCGTGTCGGCTGTGTAAGGGACAGCGTCTGAAAAAAGAAGCGCTGGCAGTAACCGTGTGCGGGAAAAATATATACGAAATTACGTCAATGTTTATCGGAGAGCTGTCGCAGTTTCTGCAGGATATGAAGCTGACGGCACAGCAGGAGCTGATCGGCAGCCAGATTTTAAAGGAAATCCGGGCAAGAGTTGGCTTCCTGATCGACGTCGGACTGGATTATCTCTCCCTTTCCAGAGCGACGGGAACACTTTCCGGCGGCGAGGCGCAGAGAATTCGTCTTGCAACACAGATTGGCTCCGGACTGGTCGGAGTCTGCTATATTCTGGACGAGCCAAGTATCGGTCTACATCAGCGGGACAACGACAAGCTGCTCGCAACGTTGAAGAATCTCCGGGATCTTGGCAATACGCTGATCGTCGTGGAGCATGATGAGGATACGATGCGTGCAGCAGATTATATTGTGGACGTCGGCCCTGGAGCAGGCTCCCATGGCGGTCAGATTGTTGCGAGCGGAACCGTGGAAGAGATCATGAATACGCCGGAGTCGATTACCGGTCAGTATTTGAGCGGTGCGAAGAAGATCCCGGTTCCTGAGACGAGACGAAAGCCCACAGGCTGGCTGACTGTGCGTAGCGCGGAAGAAAATAATTTAAAGAAGATCGATGTGAAATTTCCGTTGGGCGTGTTTACCTGCGTGACGGGCGTTTCCGGCTCCGGCAAATCGTCGCTGGTCAACGAAATTCTCTATAAACACCTGGCGAGAGATTTAAACCGTGCGAGATGTATTCCGGGAAAACATGCGGGCATCGACGGCATCGAGCAGCTGGATAAGGTCATTGCGATCGACCAGTCTCCGATTGGGCGGACGCCCCGTTCCAATCCGGCGACCTATACAGGCGTATTTGATATGATCCGCGATTTGTTCGCATCGACTTCGGATGCAAAAGCGAAAGGCTATAAAAAGGGAAGATTCAGCTTCAACGTTAAGGGTGGACGCTGTGAAGCCTGTGGCGGCGACGGCATTATCAAGATTGAAATGCACTTTTTGCCGGATGTCTATGTGCCGTGTGAGGTTTGCGGAGGCAAGCGCTATAACCGAGAGACACTGGACGTCAAATACAAGGGCAAGAGCATTTACGATGTGTTGGATATGACAGTGGAGGAGGCGCTGACCTTTTTTGAAAATGTGCCGTCCATCCAGAGAAAGATTCAGACACTATATGATGTAGGGCTTTCTTATGTCAAGCTGGGACAGCCTTCTACGGAGCTGTCCGGCGGCGAAGCGCAGCGGATCAAGCTGGCAGCGGAGCTGTCCAGACGGAGCACCGGAAGGACGATCTATATTCTGGACGAACCCACGACCGGACTGCATTTTGCAGACGTGCAGAAGCTGATCGAGATTCTGCATCGGCTTGCAGAGGGTGGAAATACCGTTGTGGTAATCGAGCACAATCTGGATGTCATCAAGACGGCGGACTATCTGATCGATATCGGACCAGAGGGCGGCATGCGCGGTGGAACGGTCATCGCAAAGGGAACGCCGGAGGAGGTTGCGAAGAATCCTGCATCGTATACAGGATATTATGTAAAGAAGATGCTGAAAAGTTAAATTTTTCTGAATCCCCTTTTCAATACCGGGGTTTTACGCTATAATGGACGCGGACTATTCCAAGAAGGGTGAAGTTTGCCCTGATTAACATAGAGCAGAACAGGGAATGATTGGAACGTACAGTACGTTCGCAGCAGAACGGAAGGAGATTATAGCATGCAGTATACAGATATCGGGATTGATTTGGGAACAGCCAGCATTCTGGTTTATATCAGAGGGAAGGGCGTCGTATTAAAGGAGCCTTCCGTTGTAGCATTTGACCGTGATACTAACAAGATCAAGGCAATTGGAGAGGACGCGCGTCTGATGCTGGGACGTACGCCCGGCAATATCGTAGCAGTCCGCCCGCTTCGTCAGGGCGTTATTTCTGACTATACCGTAACAGAGAAGATGATGAAATACTTCATCCAGAAAGCACTCGGCAGAAAGACTTTCCGCCGCCCCAGAATCGCAGTCTGCGTACCCAGCGGCGTAACTGAGGTAGAGAAGAAAGCTGTTGAGGATGCAACCTATCAGGCAGGCGCAAGAGAGGTCTCTATTATTGAAGAACCGATTGCGGCTGCAATCGGAGCTGGCATCGATATTTCCAGACCCTGTGGCAACATGATCGTGGATATCGGCGGCGGTACGTCCGATATTGCGGTAATTTCGCTGGGAGGAACCGTAGTGAGCGCATCCATCAAGATCGCAGGCGATGATTTTGACGAAGCGATTGTCCGCTACATGAGAAAGAAGCATAACCTTCTGATCGGTGAACGCACCGCAGAGGATATCAAGATCAAAATCGGTTCCGCTTATAAGAGACCGGAGCCGGACTACATGGAAGTCAGAGGACGTAACCTGGTAACAGGTCTGCCCAAGACTATCAAGGTTTCTTCGGAAGAAACAGAAGAGGCACTCAAAGAGTCTACAATGCAGATTGTAGAAGCAATTCACGGCGTATTGGAGAAGACTCCCCCGGAACTGGCTGCGGATATCGCGGACAGAGGTATCGTCCTGACCGGCGGCGGAAGCCTGCTGCGCGGTCTGGAAGAGCTGATTGCGGAGCACACCGGCATCAATACGATGACGGCAGAAGATCCGATGACCGCAGTAGCCATCGGAACCGGCAAATATGTAGAATTTCTGGGCGGATACAGAGAGTAATTCCGTCTGAACCGTCTGAACCGGAACATAGATGCAAAGCGCATCGAAAACAGGAACATTGTCAGAATCATAACAAGGTCGCCTATTTTATGGGCGACCTTTTGTGTTCAAGATGCCTGTTGGTGTGGTTGGCGGCGCGGTGCAGCCTATATTATAACAACAGCGGAGAAAACAGTGACACAGCTGAAAGGATTTGTAACACACATTATTTATCGTAATAACGGGAACGGCTATACCGTTTTTGAATTGAATACAGGCGACGAGATCACCTGCGTGGGCACATTTCAGTCTCTGGAAGAGGGAGAAATTCTGGAGCTGGAGGGAGATTTTACCGAGCACGCGGTGTATGGGAGTCAGTTTAAAGTTTCTTCGTTCAAATTCTCGTCGCCAGAGGATGCGGCGGGGATGGAGAGATATCTCGGCTCCGGGGCGATCAAAGGAGTCGGCGCTTCGCTGGCGGCGCGGATTGTGAAACGATTCGGGGCGGATACGTTTCGGATTATCGAAGAAGAGCCGGAGCGCCTGGCGGAGATCAAGGGGATCAGCGAGCGCAAGGCGATGGATATTGCATCCCAGATGGAAGAAAAGCACGAAATGCGGGAAGCAATGGTCTATCTGCAGAAATACGGGATTTCCAACACGCTGGCGGTGCGGATTTATGAAACCTACGGCAGCAGGCTCTACCGGGTTTTGGAAGAAAACCCGTACCAGCTTGCGGATGATATTGACGGAATCGGCTTCCGCAAGGCGGATGAACTCGCCGCAAGAATCGGCATCCACACGGATTCGGATTTTCGGATTCGGAGCGGAATTTTGTATACATTATTGCAGGCGTCCGGAGAAGGGCACATGTATCTGCCGGGCAGCGTTTTGATCCGGCGCGCGGCAGCGCTTCTCGACCTTCCGCAGGAGGCAATTGCAGATCAGCTGCCGAACCTTTCGATGGATATAAAAATGGTCATCAAGAAAAACGGCGAGGATACGATCTGTTATGCGTTTTCGTATTATTATGCAGAGCTTGCCTGCGCGCGGATGCTGGTGGAATTGAATCAGACGATGCTGCCGGAGGGCGAGCTGCTCCCGGCGCAGGAGGAGGCAATTTTAAAACGGGTGGATCAGATTCAGCAGCAGGAGGGACTGATGCTGGACGAGCTGCAGCGTAAGGCGGTTCTGGAGAGCGTCCGCAACAGCATTCTGATTCTGACCGGTGGACCGGGCACTGGTAAGACGACGACGATCAACACAATTATCCGGTATTTTGAAGGAGAAGGGCTGGATCTTTACCTCGCGGCGCCGACCGGAAGAGCGGCGAAGCGGATGACGGAGGCAACTGGCTACGAAGCGCGGACGATCCACCGGATGCTTGAGCTGTCCGGGGCGATGCCGGAAAGCGGCAAAAAGGCGAGCTTTGAACGGAATGAGGACAATCCGCTGGAGGCGGACGTGATTATCGTCGATGAGATGTCGATGGTTGATATCCACCTATTTCAGTCGCTGTTGAAGGCGGTCAGCCCGGGGACGAGGTTGATTTTGGTCGGGGACGTGAATCAGCTGCCGAGCGTGGGTCCCGGACAGGTGCTGGCAGATCTGATTGCCAGCGAGGTGTTCCCTGTCGTCTGCCTGCAGAAAATTTTCCGGCAGGCGCAGGAGAGCGATATTGTTGTCAATGCGCATCGGATTAACAAAGGAGAACAGATTGCGCTGACAAATAAAAGCAGGGATTTCTTTTTTCTGGAGAGGAACAGTGTCCCTGTTATCTACAAGCATATGGTGCAGCTGATTGGAGAGATGCTGCCGAAATATGTAAAGGCTTCACCGTTCGATATCCAGGTGCTGACGCCGATGCGGAAAGGCAGCCTTGGTGTGGAGACGTTAAACGGCGTACTGCAGAGCTGTTTAAATCCTCCGTCGGAGGGCAAAAAGGAGGTTCAGCTGGGCGATACCCTGTTCCGCGAGGGGGACAAGGTAATGCAGATCAAAAACAACTACCAGCTGGAATGGGAGGTCGTCAGCCGTTACGGCATCCCGATTGACAAGGGAGTTGGAATTTTTAACGGCGATATGGGGATAATCCGGGAAATTGACGAATATGCACAGACGGTGCTGGTGGAATATGACGAGCAACGCCGCGTGACCTATACCTATCCGCAGATGGAAGAGGTGGAGCTGGCTTACGCGATCACAATTCACAAGTCGCAGGGAAGCGAATATCCTGCTGTGATTATGCCGCTTTTGGGAGGACCGAGGCTCCTGTTTAACAGAAACCTTCTGTATACAGGTGTCACCCGTGCAAGGGGCTGCGTGACGATTCTGGGAAGCCGCAAGGTGGTGCAGGAGATGATCGCAAACGAAAGCGAAAGCCGCAGGTACACCAGTCTGGACGTTCGGATCAGAGAGCTGAAAGGGGAAGCTTGATCGATTTCAAAACGCTATTATTTCCACGAAGATGTCCTGTATGCGACAGACCGGTGAAACCGGCGGGAGCGCTGGTGTGCAGAAGCTGCGCACCGAAACTTGTTTATGTCAGACAGCCGCTTTGCATGAAGTGCGGCAAGGAGCTTTCTGATGAAAATCAGGAATACTGCAGGGATTGTCTGCATAAAAAACATCTGTATGACAGAGGGATCAGCCTGTACCGGTATGCGAGCGTTAAAAAGGCGGTTTACCGGTTCAAATATGCGGGCAGGCAGGAATACGTCGCTTTTTTCGGAAAAGAGATGGCATGGCATTTGGGGCGGCAGATCCTTTCCTGGAAGGTAGACGCATTGGTCCCTGTTCCGCTGCATCCGGCGCGGAAGCGCAAAAGAGGCTACAATCAGGCGGAGCTTCTGGCATTGGAAATTGGAAAACAGTTAGGGCTCCGGGTGGAGAACAACTGGCTGATTCGGACAAAAAATACAGTTCCGCAGAAGCTTTTAAATGGGCAGGAACGCCGAAATAATTTGAAAAAGGCTTTTAAAGCAGGGCAAAATGATGTAAAATTAAATGCAATTGTAATTATTGATGATATCTATACGACAGGAAGTACGATAGATGCGATGGCGGCGGTCTGCAGGCAGCAGGGCGTTTCCAGAATTTATTTTGCGGCGTTGTCTATCGGAAACGGACAGGAGGTCAGATGATCAATCAGGAAAAGGTTCTCAGAATGACCAAGATGGCATCGTATGAAGAGCACGGTGGACGGAAGGATCGCGCAGTGGTGGGATATTTTCGCAGCGACTATATCGGAAAACAGACTATTATTTCACTGATAGTGATAACGGCAGCGTTCCTTGCCGGGCTGGGGGCATATCTTGTATTTCATTTTTCAGAGGTAATGGGAAATATTTATTCCATGGATCTGGTGGGAACGGCGAAGAAGATTTTGACGTTATATCTGATGGCGGCAGTTTTATATGTGGCAGTTACCTATGTGATATACACGATCCGTTATGCAAAAGCGAAAAAGAGGCTGCAGCTATTTCTGGAGTATCTGGACTGCCTGGATCAGGATGGAGAAGAGGAAACCGCAGAGAGGAAATAAAAGATGACACAGCTGCTTGTAATCAGAGAATACATAAAAAATTTTTACACGAAATATGAAGAATTTATCGTTCCCCTGTTGAAATTTGTGTTGGGGTTTATTTTGTTTCTGACGATCAACGGCAGAATGGGCTATATGGAAAAAATCGACCACGTTGCGATCGTGCTGGTGGCGGCGCTTCTGTGCTCGTTCCTCCCGCTGGGCGTGATGGTATTTTTGAGCGCGATGTTTCTGCTGCTGCATACCTATGCGCTGTCGGTGGAATGCGTTGTGGTTCTGCTGCTTGCCTATATTATCGTGTTGGTGATTTATCTGCGGTTTGCACCGAAAGCGCATTTGCTGCTGCTTTTGACACCGCTTCTGTTTGTGTGGAAGATCCCTTATGTGGCTCCGCTGGCAGCGGGACTGTTCGGGACGCCGGGATCTGCAGCTGCGGTTGCAGGCGGCGTAGTGGTATATTATGTGCTGGCATATATTACCGGCAATGCGCAGGCGTTTGGCGGCGGGGAAAGCGATACCATGCTGCAGCGCTTCAGCGATATGGGAACCGGCGTGATCGAAAATAAAGAAATGCTGATTGTAGTGACGGCGTTTGCCATCACAGCGATTTTGGTTTATGCGATCCGCCGCATGAGCATTAACTATTCCAGAGCGATCGCTGTTTTGGTCGGAACGCTGGCAGATATCGTAATTTTACTGATCGGGGATCTGATCTATGATGCGAATTTTTCCCTGGCGGGCGTGATTCTCGGCAGTATTGTATGCGCGCTGATCGCGCTGGTGATGCAGTTTTTCCAGTTCAATCTGGATTATGCACGCACCGAAAAAGTGCAGTTTGAAGATGACGAGTATTATTACTATGTAAAAGCGGTTCCCAAAATGGCAGTGGCAGTGCCGGAGAAGCGGGTAAAACGGATCACGACGCAGCGCGCAAACCAGAATGTCCGCCACAGCCATGGGAAGGGCAAAACCAGAAAATAGTGAGATGGAACAATGGAACAGATCAAAGAGTTTGCGGACAGATATCTGACACAGATACAATTTATAGGACCAATGGATATTGTGGAGATTATCCTCATTTCTCTGATGGTCTATTATCTACTGATCTTTATTCGGAATACCAGGGCATGGCAGCTGTTAAAGGGCGTGTTCGTCATTCTGGTATTTCTTGTGATTGCCGAAATCCTGCAGATGGATACGATCCTCTGGATTGCGAGGACGGCGTTTCAGTTTGCAACAATTGCGCTGATCGTCGTGCTGCAGCCGGAGCTGCGCAAGGCGCTGGAACAGCTCGGACAGAAAAATCTGATCCGTTCCGTCATTCCCTTTGAATCCTCCAAGCCGGAGGAGGGACTCTTTTCCGACCGGACGATCCGTGAGATCGTAAAGGGCTGTGTGGAAATGTCCCGGGCAAAGACGGGCGCGCTGATCGTTGTCAGACAGCTGGACTCCCTGGCAGAATATGAACGTACCGGCATTGCAGTGGATGGTATTGTGACCAGCCAGCTGCTGATCAATATTTTCGAAAAAAATACGCCGTTACATGACGGCGCAGTGATCGTACAGGGGAACCGTGTGACCTATGCGACCTGCTATCTGCCGTTGTCGGACAATATGCGTCTGAGCAAGGATCTCGGAACGAGACACCGTGCAGGCGTCGGTATTTCCGAGGTAACGGATTCCATGACAGTGATCGTGTCAGAGGAAAATGGCAAGATCAGCGTCGCTTATGAAGGAACGTTAAGCAGAGGACTGACGGCGGAGGAACTGGAAGAAAAGCTGAGATCTATTCAGAAAAAACCGACCGATGAGAAAGCGCACAAACGCTGGAAGGGGTGGTTCCACAATGAAAAGTAAGCTCATGCACAATCTGGGTCTGAAGATTATGGCGGTGTTGATTTCCGTTGTGCTGTGGATGCTGGCGGTTGACATCAATGATCCGGTGATAAATAAATATATCAATAATGTACAGGTACAGCTGACCAATACGGGGGCACTGACTGGACAGGGGAAAACCTACCGTATAGTGGACAATTCCGATACGATCCGTGTTTCCGTGCGCGCACCGAAGTCTGCAATCAGTGCAATCGATGCGCAGAGCGTGACGGCAAAGGCAGACCTGTCTGAAATTACAGATGACGGGCGCGTACCGATCGAGCTGTCGTTAAGCAGCGGCCTGGATGTGGAAAAGATCACTTCAGACAGACAGTATGTACAGTTACAGGTAGAAAATAAAAAGACAAGACAGTTAAGCATAGAGGTTGCCAAAAACGGGACACTTCCGGATGGATATGCGACCGGCAGGATCGATATGGAAACCAATACACTCAGCATCAGCGGCCCGGAATCAGCGGTGAATGCGGTAAGCCGTGCAGTGGTGGATATTTCTCTGGATAATGTGACAGCGAATGTGGAAATCGATGCGACAATCCGCCTGCTGGATGCAGACGGCAACGAAATCACCAGCAGTGAAATCCGCAAAAATGTGGACAGCGTAAAGGTGACCGTTCCGATTCTGGAGACAAAGGAGGTCACAATCAGTGCTTCCGCTATAGGAGAACCGGCGGATGGTTATGAACAGACTGGAACGGTAACGGTGTCTCCTGAAACGGTGAAAATTGCAGGGCGGGCGGCTGTGCTGGATAAGATCTCGGAGATCACGATCCCGGCAGAGGAACTTGATCTGACGGATGCGACGGCACCGGTGACTAATACGATTGATATCAGAGAATATCTTCCTTCGGACATATCGCTTGCGGATGCTGATTTTGACGGAACAGTAACGGTATCCGCGGATATCGAGCAGATCCGACGCAAGACGATCAGCTTTGATGCGGACAGCGTTCAGCTTTTGAACATTCCGGACGGTTGGCTGGCAGAAGCAGTCAGCGGGCAGAATCTGCAGCTGACAGTCAGAGGTCTGCAGGATAATTTGAATCATGTGGATGCAGGGACAATCACGCCTCACGCGGATTTGTCTGCATTGATAGATGAAAACGGCACTGTGACGGCAGGAGAACAGGAAGTGACGGTGAAATTTTTGCTTCCCGCTTCTGTGGATCAGGTCAATGTGGTTACGGTGCAGGTGCATCTGACTCAGCTTGCTGCTTCGAATACAGATGCACAGGGAGCTCAGTAAAAGCCGGGCAGGAGAAAATGTAAACAGCGCCCGGAGCAGGGAATGCAGAACTTGTGGGTTGAATCAGGGCTGCAAACGAAAACCCGAAATCCGGAAGGCTTTGCAGCTTTATAACAGGAGGAAGAGATCATGTCGAGAATGTTCGGAACAGATGGTGTAAGAGGTGTTGCAAATGAAGAGCTGACGCCGCTTTTAGCGATGCAGCTGGGGCAGGCAGGCGCATATGTCCTGACCCGTGAAAACAAGCACAAACCTACAATTATGGTTGGCTGTGACACAAGAATGTCTGGCGATATGCTGGCAAACGCACTGATGGCAGGAATCTGCAGCGTAGGCGCAAATGCGGTTTATGTGGGCGTGATTCCGACTCCGGCGATCGCTTATCTGACCAAGAAATATAAGGTAGAAGCCGGTGTTGTGATTTCTGCATCCCACAACCCGATGGAGTTTAATGGCATTAAATTCTTTGACGGCAATGGCTACAAGCTGCCGGATGCTCTGGAGGATGAGATCGAAGCCCTGATCAAGAACAACATGAATCGTGTGGAATTTCCGACAGGCTCCAGCGTTGGACGGATCAAGTACCGCAAGGACGCAAGAGAGGAATATATCAATCATGCAGTTCGGGCAGTTCCGGTGGATCTGACGAACCTGAAGGTGGTTGTGGACTGTGCAGAGGGTGCATCTCATTATACTTCCATAGAAGCTCTGCGTCAGCTTGGCGCACAGGTTGTTCCGATTCACAATATGCCGGATGGCACGAATATCAATGCAAACTGTGGTTCAACCCATATGGAAGAGCTGCAGGCCCGCGTTGTTTACGAAAAGGCAAACATCGGTCTGGCGTTTGACGGCGATGCAGACCGCCTGCTGGCAGTGGATGAGCTGGGCAACGTCGTGGATGGTGATCAGATCATGGCGATTGTAGGTGCACATATGCGCAACATGGGCAAGCTGAAACAGAACACGATCGTGGCGACTGTCATGAGTAACCTTGGTCTGTTTCTGTTTGGTGAGAAAGAAAAGATCCATATCGAAAAAACCAAGGTCGGTGACCGTTATGTGCTGGAGCGTATGCGGGAAATCGGCGCGAGCCTTGGCGGTGAGCAGTCCGGTCATATTATTTTCCTGGATGAAAATACGACTGGTGATGGTCTGCTGTCTGCGCTGCATCTGTTAGAGGTTATGGTAGTGACCGGAAAACCGCTGTCTGAGCTTTCCAAGATTATGACAGTCCTGCCGCAGGCACTGGTTAATGTTACCGTTCCGAATCACCGCAAAGAGCACTTTATGGAATATCCGGAAATCGCGGCTGCGATCGAAGAGCTGGAAAAAGAGTTCGCAGGAGAAGGCCGCGTATTGATCCGTCCTTCAGGCACGGAGCCGAAGGTGCGTGTCATGATCGAGGGTAAGGACAAAGAACGCATTGATAAGGAAGCACATAGAATTGCAGATCTGATTCAGCAGCTGATGCTGTAATCCAGATGTAACTTGTGTTCCGGCTGCAGATGGGGCTTTTGGAACGGGTTGGTGCTTGCCAGATGGGTGCGATAATGGTATGATAATCATGTAAAGATCCGCATTGGGCGGAAAGGGGAGAACAGATATGGTACGCCAGAAGGTAGTAATCAAAAACCCGACAGGACTTCACCTAAGACCGGCTGGAAATCTATGCAAGGAAGCAATCAAATATAAATCGCTGATTACGTTTACGTTTCGGGACAGCACGGCGAACGCGAAGAGCGTTCTAAGTGTTCTGGGCGCATGTGTAAAATGTGGCGATGAAATTGAACTGATATGCGACGGACCGGACGAAGAAGAAGCGCTGACAGCCCTGACCGAGGCAATTGAAGGCGGACTGGGGGAGTAAGCTGCAAGTGCAGCAGAAGAACTTTGTTGAGCAGGATTGTTTCCTTGAGTGGAACAGGACTGTTTCGTGAAGAGATCAGAAGAGGAGGTCAGACCTGGAGCAGATTTTCAGGCTGGGTTCCTCTTTTTCATAACAATAGAATTCTCGCAGAGCGTGCATTCTATTGTTTGATACCAGGGTCAAAAGGGCGTTTCGTAGTCTCACAACCCGGTATCTTATAGCAAAGTGACAGCTACATTGCTCATAAATACAGTCAGAATGGCAGGACACGAAGGGAGAGAAAAAGCAATGATGAATTATCAGAAATACCGCCGTAATCCGGTAATTGACTATCCGGAGCGCCAGTGGCCAGGCAAAGAGATTGAGAAAGCACCCATATGGTGCAGCGTAGACCTGCGCGACGGCAACCAGGCACTGGTAGATCCGATGGTAGTAGAAGAAAAGATCGAAATGTTCCAGTATCTGATAAGGCTGGGCTTTAAGGAAATCGAAGTTGGTTTCCCGGCAGCAAGTCAGATTGAATTCGATTTTCTGCGCCACCTGATTGAGCATGATATGATTCCGGATGACGTATATGTTCAGGTGCTGACACAGTGCCGGGAAGAGCTGATCGCGCGTACCTTTGAATCGATTCAGGGCTGTAAGCAGGCGATCGTACATATTTATAACTCTACGTCCACATTGCAGAGAGATGTCGTGTTCCACATGGATCGTTCGCATATCGTGGACATTGCGGTAAAGGGAACCGAGCTGGTAAAAAAATATGCCGCAGACTTCCCGGGCAAGATCGTCCTGGAATATTCCCCGGAAAGCTTTACCGGAACAGAGTTGGACTTTGCGCTTGAAATCTGTACCGCAGTTCAGAAAACCTGGGGCGCAACGAAAGAAAATCCAATCATTATCAATTTGCCGTCTACTGTAGAGATGAATACGCCGAACGTTTATGCAGATCAGATCGAGTGGATGAACCGTCATTTTGAAAACAGAGAGAGCATTATTTTAAGTATCCATCCTCACAACGACAGAGGAACCGGTGTTGCGAGCGCGGAGCTGGCACTGCTTGCAGGCGCAGAGCGTGTCGAGGGAACTCTGTTTGGAAACGGCGAGCGTACCGGTAACGTAGATGTTTTAAATATCGCCTACAACATGTTCTCCCAGGGCATCAACCCTGAGCTGGAAATCGGACATGTCAACGATATTATCGGTATTTACGAAAGATGCTGCAAGATCCCGATCCATCCGAGACATCCTTATGCCGGCAAACTGGTATTTACCGCATTCTCCGGTTCCCATCAGGATGCGATCAACAAGGGCGTGCAGGCAATGAAGGAGAGAAAGAGCGAAATCTGGCAGGTTCCTTATCTGCCGATCGATCCTGCCGATATCGGAAGGGAGTACGAGCCCATCGTGCGTATCAATTCCCAGTCCGGCAAGGGCGGTGTCGCTTTCGTTATGGATACTTATTTTGGCTTCAAGCTGCCCAAGGCGATGCACAAAGAGTTTGCAAATGTTATCCAGAAGATATCCGAGAAGCAGGGCGAGGTTTCCCCGCAGCAGATCATGGACAATTTCAAGCGCGAGTACCTGGATCAGAAGGAACCTCTGCACTTCAAGAAGCTGAGAATCGAGGATCTGAGCGGAGATGTGGAATCCGGCGAATTCGATACAAAGGTTATCGTGGACTACACGCTGGCAGGCAAGCCCGGTACATTCGATGCAGTCGGCAACGGCCCGATCGATGCGGTCAAGAGAGGACTGCAGGTTACCTTCGGCATGAATATCAGAGTGCTTGATTACGAGGAGCATGCGCTGCAGAACGGTTCCAACGCGCAGGCAGCAGCATATATCCATATGATGGATGCAGAGAGCGGACGCGTTACTTATGGTGTCGGCGTAAGCTCCAACATCACAAGAGCATCTGTACGCGCAATGTTCTCGGCGGTCAACCGTCTGGAGCTGGTAACGGGCGTATAAGAGACGCATACAACAAAAGAAGAGCTGCGATAAAAGCAGAAAACCGAACCGTTTTGTCGTTTTGGCAGAACGGTTCCTTCATAAGGAGAAAAGTATGGCATATCAGACTCCCTATTTTGTGATCGATGAAAATCAGCTGACGAAAGATTTTCAGATGCTGAAAAGCTCCCTGGAAACATCCTGGGGCAATTACCGGATCGGATATTCCTTTAAAACGAATTCCCTGCCGTGGCTGGTGACCTTTTTAAAGGCGGGCGGCGTGATGGCGGAGGTTGTATCCGACGATGAATATTCGCTGGCTGGTGCACTTGGTTTTTCAGATTCTGAAATTGTATACAATGGACCGGTCAAAAAACGTCCGTCGTTTGAACGGGTGCTGCTTGCAGGTGGCATCCTGAATATGGACGGCAGACGGGAGCTGGACTGGATGGAAGAGCTGGCAGCAGCGCATCCGACACAGACGTTTCGGGTCGGAATCCGGGTCAATTTTGATCTGGAAAAAATGTGCCCGGGGCAGACAACGATGGGCGAAGCCGGAGGAAGATTTGGATTCAGCTATGAAAACGGGACATTTGCAGCCGTTTTAGAGCGCGTGCGGCGCATTCCGAATGTTGAGGTCACGGGCTTACATCTGCATTCCAGCAGTAAGTCCAGAAGTGTCGCGGTATTCGAAGCAATTGCTTCGATGGCATGTAAATTAAAGCGGGAATTTTCCCTGAACCTGTCTTATGTGGATCTGGGCGGCGGTTATTGCGGCGGTCTGGAAGGGCGTCCGCAGTATCCGGATTATTTTCCGGCTGTGGCGAAGGTTTTACAAGAAGAATTTACGCCAGAACAAACAACGCTAATCGTTGAACCGGGCATTTCTCTTTTGTCAAAGGCAAGTACGTTTGTGACAGGCGTTGTGGATGTGCGTGATATCGGAAACGAGCGGTATTTGATCACGGACGGAAGCCGTTTCAATATCGACCCGACGATGATTAAGAGCAGCCACCTGTTCCATCTGGAATTGAATGAGGCAAATCCGGGTGCAGAGCAGCGAAAAACGATGGCGCACCAGTGCGTATCGGGCTATTCCTGCATGGAAGTGGATCGGATTTTTGAATACCGCGACGGAATCGAGCTGATGGAGGGCGACCGGATTGTTTACGAAAATGTGGGCGGCTATACGATGAGCCTGAATCCGTTGTTTATCCAGTATTTCCCGGACGTTTATATCCGCCGGGACGGGAAGCTTTATAAGATCAGAAACCGCTGGACGCCGAAGGAATATATGCAGAACAGCATGTTGTATGGAGAAGAACAAAAATGACGACGATCTTGATTTTGAGCTGCGGAACGCGCAATAAGCTGGTACGTTTTTTTAAAGAAGCCTTTCATAGTCTGCCGGGCGGCGGAAGGGTGATCGTGACGGACTGCAGCCCGTGGGCACCTGCGCTGTACGAGGCGGATGCATTTTATCTGGTACCGCCGATGAAGGATCCCGGATACGAAGACAGGATTCTGGAAATCTGCATGCGGGAACAGGTCAATGCCCTGCTTCCACTGTTTGAGGATGAGCTGGATCTGCTGGCGCAGAACCGGAAGAAGTTTGAGGAAAAAGGGATCACAGCGATTGTATCGGACGCAGAAAGCGTTGCAATCTGCCGGGATAAGTACGGCTTTTTCTCCCTGCTGCAGAAAAACGGACTGCCGGTGCTGTATACGAGCGCATCTCTGGAAGAGTTTGACTCGGATTACGCGGAAGGAAAGATTGCGTTCCCGGTATTTGTAAAGCCTGTTCGGGGCTGCGGAAGCGTCGGCATCAGCCGGGTGGACAACCGCGAGCTTCTTGGTGTGCTGTGCCGTTATAGCAAAGAGCCGCTGTTGATCCAGCAGTATGCGGACGGTGAGGAATTCGGCGCGGATATTTACGTCGATTTGATTTCCAAAAAACCTGTAGCTATTTTTACGAAGAAAAAAGTGCGGATGCGGGCGGGCGAAACCGAAAAATCGATTTCCGTCAAAGATCCTGCGCTGTTTGAAGTGATTGAAAAGACGGTTTCCGCGCTTTCGCTGGCAGGTCCGATCGACATGGATATTTTCCGGATTGACGGCAAATATTATATTTCCGAAATCAATCCGCGGTTTGGCGGCGGCTATCCCCACGCATGGCACTGCAACGTGAGGTTCCCGGAGCTGATTGCGAAAAATCTGCTCGGCGAGGAAAATGAGCCGCAGATCGGCGCATACGAAGCGGACATGTGTATGATGAAATATTCCGACGAGATCGTGCGGAAGCTGTGAGACGCAGTGAAATAAAAATCCATGCTTCTGAGTCAAAATAGCATGGATATAAATAAAAAAGACATGTTAGAATGAAGGGAGAAATGGAGCAGATGACGGAACTTGAAGCTGAGTGTCGGCATAGATACCGGGTTCGGAGCATCCGGGAGGATGATTACGGCTGTGAAGAGCGTCCGGAGGGCGTTTGGCCGACCGTGCTTGTTGAATTGGAGGATGAAAACGGACAGCTCCGTCTGCTCCGGCAAAAGGATCACTATCTGTATGAACAGCAGATCGAGGAGGGCGATCAGGTGATTCTGGAACAGGAGATTCTGAAAAGAATAGAATAATCTGGGAAAGGCTAACAAGAGGGGAAAGGATAATGAAAACAGAAGGGAAAAGGATAATGAAAACAGAAGGGAAAAGAAACCTGCTGAGACAGCCGGATGAGATCAGGCTGATGACAGGCGGTGCGCAGACGGAGCAGGAGACCGCGCCCGATGCAGCTGCTTTCAGAGCAGGTGACGTTACAGTGGAGCTTGCGGAAGCCGACGGCAGCCTTGCGGTATTCGTGCAGGCACAGAACACACCGGTTCGGGAGCTTGTGCTTACCTGGAAAGCTATATTTGGTGGGGCGGGCGAGGTGCTCGGGGACACCTGGGAACGCGGTTACGGTGATCTGGAATGGAAAAAGGAAGCAGATCATATCGGAATGCCGTGGTACTTTTTCCGGCATGAAGCGGGAAAATGCCTGGCATTTGGTGTAAAGGTGCGTCCATCTGCAATGTGCTGGTGGGAAAAGGACGGTGCGGATGTAAAGCTGCATCTGGACGTGCGCTGCGGAACGTATGGCGTGAAGCTTGGCGGACGGAAGTTGGAAGCTGCAAAGATCGTTATGACATCTTATGCGCTGGAAGAAGCTGATACGCCGGTAGAAGTATTTGAAGCCTGCAGGGCATTTTGCAGCGAGATGTGCGACGATCCCGACTGTAGAGACACCGTGATTTACGGCGGGAACAACTGGTACTATGCCTATGGAAAAAGCTCTGCAAAGGAAATTCTCGAAGACAGCGCATATCTTGCGGAGATGACGGAGAGCATCGAAAACCGCCCGTTTATGGTGATGGATGACGGCTGGCAGATCGATCACAGCGATTCTTATAACGGAGGTCCCTGGCGGGTTGGCAATGCGGATTACGGGGACATGGGAGAGCTCGCTGCGCAGATGAGGGCAAAAAATGTGCGCCCCGGTATCTGGTTCAGACCGCTGTACGATCATTCTGCGGATATTCCGGCTGAGTGGAGACTGGAGCGCAATGCAGAGGTGTTCGATATTTCTGTGCCGGAGGTTCTGGAACATATCGCACAGGATATCAGACAGCTTGGAGACTGGGGATATGAGCTGATCAAACACGATTTTTCGACCTATGATATCTTTGGCTGCTGGGGATTTGAGATGGGGACCAGGCTGACGAATGGCAGCTGGCGCTTCCATGACCATACGAAAACCACGGCAGAGCTGATCGTTCGTTTTTATGAGGTCGTTCATGAAGCTGCAAAACGCGAGGATCGTCAGGACGTCCTGATTCTTGGCTGCAACTGTATCGGACATCTGGGCGCAGGGCTGATGCAGGGAAATCGTACCGGAGACGATACAAGCGGTGTAGAATGGGAAAGGACCCGGAAAATGGGCATCAACACGCTGGCATTCCGGATGCTGCAGCAGGGGACGTTTTACGGAGCGGATGCAGACTGTGTCGGAATCACAGAGCATATTGACTGGAACAAGAACCGACAGTGGATGGAAGTGCTTGCAGAAAGCGGGACGCCGTTTTTTGTATCGGTAAAACCGGGATTTCTGAACGAGAGTCAGAAGAAAGAGTTAAAAGAAGCATACCGGAAGGCATCACAGCCGCACCCGGCAGCAGTGCCGCTGGACTGGATGGAGACAAAAACGCCTGAAAAATGGCAGACCTACGCCGGCAGAAGAGAATACAATTTTTAAAAAGAAAGAAGCCGCTGCGCTGGCAGAATGTGTCGCGTGGCGGCTTCTTTATCGTATAGGAAACTTCGTTTCCATACGATAATAAATGCTTTACGAGGATGCGTACTCGGCGCAAGGGTAGATGGTTGCTAAAGCAACCGCGCCTCGGCGCAAGAATGTGCCAAGGCACATTCTTTTTTACAGAACTTACGCGAGTACCGGAAAAACGAGCTGCACGAGCAGCATGTATAAAACCGTGCCGCCGACGATGGAGAGCAGCAGGTTGTGCCTCCATTTGTGGACGACAATGACGAACACGGCACTGATGAGCTCCGGCAGTCCATGAGAACCGGAAAATACAGAGACATTTTTAAAACAGTAAACGACGAGCATTGCGATCGAAGCGCTCGGGAGCGCTGCGCCGAGGTAGGCAACAACGCGCGGCGTTTCTTTTCCGGCGGGAAACAGGAAAAACGGAAGGGCGCGGATCAGAAAAGTGCCGAGCGCGATAATGCCGATTGTGATCACAAGCTGCAGGGGAGTCTGTATGGTCATTTGGAAATCTCCTTTCGAAATAACAAAAGTGCGGCTAAAATGCCAGCCATGGAAAAGAGCAGGAAACGGTCAGGGCCAACGACGATCAGACTGACCAGCGTGATGCCAAGACCGAGCAGGGCGGGAAGCCTGGAGTTTGCTTTTTCCCATTGTTCGACAAAAATTACCAGAAACAGTGCTGTCATGGCAAAGTCAATGCCTGTGGAATCAAAAGGCAGGAAGCTGCCGGCAGCAGCGCCGATACAGGATCCGATGATCCAGTAGAGTTGATCGAGCAGCGAGATAAAGAACAGAAACCAGTCCGGATCAATTCCTTCCGGGGCGCTGACTCCGCAGAGAAGAGAATAGGTTTCATCTGTCAGGGAAAAAATCATATAGGGCTTGCGTTTTCCCATGCGTTCAAACGGTTTTAACATGGAAAGACCGTAGAACAGATGCCTTGCATTTACCATGAGCGTCAGCAAAAAAGCGGAAACCGGAGAAAATGCAGAGATCATCAGGCTGATGGCGGCAAACTGCATCGAACCGGCGTAGATAAACGTACTCATGAGAAACGCCCAGAGGACGGAAAAACCGTTTTCGGCGATCAGGACGCCGAACGCTGCGCCGAGAAAAAGATAGCCGAGCATGACGGGGACTGTGTAGGGAACAGCAGCCCATAGCGCTTTTCGTTTCATAAAAATAGTAACCTCCTAAGTTAGTAGGATAAAATGCGATATCAGTTTAACGCGATACAGTGGTCTTGTCAAATGATTCGCAGGAAAGCATCGAAGATGGGATTTTACAAATGGCGCGTGTGAACAGTAACCCTGTAGGTACATTCGCTGCAAAATCGCGGAAGCCGGGATGGAATTTCTATAAAAAACGTGCTAAAATTCAGAAAAGGAACGAGGCGGCATGAAATTGTCTGCCCGGTAAGGAGGAGAACGATGTCAGAAGAAAAAAAGGGAATTGCGGATGCAGAAAACAGCACAACGACAGAGACGATGGCGGATTATGCAAGGGAGCTGGAAGCTTCTTTCCGTACGATCCGGGAGGGTGATGTGATTTCCGGAACCGTTATCGACGTGCGGGAAACCGGCGTAACGCTGGATCTCGGTTACTATGCGCCTGCGGTTATTAAAACAGAGGATTTGAGCAAGGATCCGTCGTTTTCCGTGCTGGCGGATATCCATGTCGGAGATACGCTGGAAGGAACTGTTGTCAAAAGAGACGATGGAGCCGGCAATATCCAGATGTCCTGCGTAGAAGCAGCAGAGACACTCGGCTGGGACAGACTCAAACAGTATCAGGAAGAAAAGACGATTCTCAAGATAAAGGTAAGCGAAAGCGTCAATCAGGGCGTAACTGCTTATGTGGAAGGAATCCGCGGATTTATCCCGGCGTCCCAGCTGGCACTGGATTATGTGGAGGATACGACGGAGTTTGTCGGGAAAACGCTGGAAGTGCGCGTGATTACGGTGGATTCAGACCGCCAGAAGCTTGTGTTGTCCGCAAAGGACGTCCTGAAAGAAAAGGAAGCGGAGCGCCTGAACCATAAAATTTCCATGATCGTGCCTGGTACAGTTGTAGAGGGGCGCGTGGAAAGCCTGATGCCATACGGTGCATTTGTGGATCTTGGCGATGGATTAAGTGGTTTGGTACACATTTCCCAGATCAGCCAGAAGCGTCTGAAAAAGCCTTCAGAGGTGCTGACAGTCGGGGATACCGTGCGGGCAGTTGTTTTAAATACGAAGGACAACCGGATCAGCCTGAGTATCAAGGCAGCAGCCGAGAGCGCAGAGCCGGACGAGCTGGAAGAAAAACAGGCGGAAGAGTACAGCTCGAATGAGGCGGTCGGAACCTCGCTGGGCGACCTGCTGAAAGGGTTAAAGCTGTGAGCCAGCCGTTGACAGGCCAGGCCTTTTGTGCTACTGTAAGCATATGAAGCTGCGGTCAGATGTGGCGGCAGCCGGATATTGAAAAAGAGAATGCAAAGACGGAGAGAGTACATCCGGGGAAGCTTTACAGAGAGGACTTTTGAATGCAGCCCGATACAGGCGGCAGGAAGCTGAGAGAAGTCGGGAAGAAGCGGATGGAACATGGCTCCCGAGCGGCGCACCGAACCGGAGAGGTAAGGCTGCGACAGGTCCGCCTGTTATAGCGGAAGGGTCTTGCACCAAACGGCGCAGCACCCGATAAGATATACTTTGTGAGAAGTATATGAACAGAAGTGGTACCGCGAACGATTCGCCTTCTTGTTGTGGCTTTTTAGCTGCAATGAGGAGGCGATTTTTTATTCATGACAATAGAATGCTCGCAGAGCGTGCATTCTATTGTTGCGACATTAAGGAGGAAGTATGAGCAAAGGAAAATTTTACATGACAACTGCCATTGCGTATGCATCGGGCAAACCGCATATCGGCAATACCTATGAAGCAGTTCTGGCAGACAGCATCGCGCGGTTTAAGAGAAAAGACGGATATGATGTCTTTTTCCAGACCGGAACAGACGAGCATGGACAGAAAATTGAATTAAAGGCAGCGGAAGCGGGCGTAACACCTCAGGAATACGTAGATAAGGCTTCTGCAGAAATCAAGAGAATCTGGGATCTGATGGGTACTTCTTATGACAAGTTCATCCGTACGACAGACCCGGATCATGAAAAACAGGTACAGAAAATTTTCAAGCGCCTGTATGATCAGGGCGATATTTACAAAGGCTCTTATGAAGGAATGTACTGTACGCCATGTGAATCCTTCTGGACACAGTCCCAGTTAAAGGACGGAAAATGTCCGGACTGCGGCAGAGAAGTGAAACCTGCAAAGGAAGAAGCATATTTCTTCAGAATGAGCAAATATGCGCAGCGCCTGATCGACCATATCAACAGCCATCCGGAATTTATCCAGCCGGTATCCCGCAAAAACGAGATGATGAACAATTTCCTGCTTCCCGGACTGCAGGATCTGTGCGTTTCCAGAACCTCTTTCAAATGGGGCATCCCGGTTGATTTCGATGAGAAACACGTTGTTTATGTATGGCTGGATGCGCTGACCAACTATATTACCGGTATCGGCTACGATGCGGAAGGCAACAGCAGCGAGCAGTATAAAAAGCTTTGGCCGGCTGATCTGCATCTGATCGGAAAAGATATCATCCGCTTCCATACAATTTACTGGCCGATTTTCCTGATGGCATTGAATGAGCCCCTGCCCAAGCAGGTATTCGGTCATCCCTGGCTGCTGCAGGGTGATGGCAAGATGAGCAAATCCAAAGGAAACGTGCTGTATGCGGATGATCTGGTAGATTTCTTCGGCGTGGACGCAGTCCGCTATTTCGTACTGCATGAGATGCCGTTTGAAAACGACGGCGTAATCAGCTGGGAGCTGATGGTGGAACGGTTAAATTCCGATCTCGCCAATACGCTGGGCAACCTGGTAAATCGTACGATTTCCATGAGCAACAAGTATTTCGGCGGCGTTGTAGCGGATAAGGGCGCAGCAGAGGCAGTTGATGAGGATCTGAAAGCAGTTGTAACCGGAACCTACGATAAGGTTGCGGCAAAGATGGAAGGCTGGAGAGTCGCAGACGCGATCACCGATATTTTTACGCTGTTCAAGCGCTGCAACAAATATATCGATGAGACAGAACCGTGGGTACTGGCAAAAGACCCTGCAAAAGCAGACCGTCTTGCTACCGTATTGTATAACCTGACAGAGAGCATTGTAATCGGTGCGTCCCTGCTGGAGCCTTATATGCCGGGCACTGCGGAAAAGATCGCAGCCCAGCTCAATACTTCCCTGCGCAGCTTCGAAGAATGCACGACCTTCGGCGGCTATATATCCGGCAGCAAAGTTACAGAGAAACCGGAAATCCTGTTCGCAAGACTGGATGTAAAGGAAGTTCTGGAAAAGGCAGCAGCGATGTTTGAGGCGCGTAAGGCACTGGCGGAAGAGGCTGAGGAAGAAAAAGAAGAGGACGTGATGGAGCTGACGAAAAAGCCGGAGATCACCTTTGAAGATTTCGAAAAGATGCAGTTCGCGGTTGGCGAAATCATCAAATGCGAACCGGTTCCGAAGTCCAAAAAGCTTCTCTGCTCCCAGGTAAAAATCGGGAAAGAAGTAAAACAGATCGTTTCCGGAATCCGCGCACATTACACGGCGGAAGAGATGGTAGGCAAAAAGGTTATGGTTTTAGTGAACTTAAAGCCTGCAAAGCTCGCCGGTGTTCTGTCGGAAGGCATGCTGCTGTGTGCAGAGGATGCCGAAGGCAATCTTGCGCTGGTAACACCGGAGAAAAATATGCCTGCCGGAGCAGAGATCTGCTGACGGTTAGAGTTGACCGGAACTTTATATAATGTTAATATAAAAATGTGAGGGCCGCAGAAGAGAATTTGCTGTGAAAAAGCAGCAGGATTTTTCTTGCTGCGGCTCTGTCTGTAAACGGAGGCATGCGGCTGTTTCCGGGAAAAGAGGGGAAAACGAAACGGGGGAACGGGATATGAAAAAAGAAGAAATTTTTTTCCTGTCAAGAGATGGTAAAACGAAGATTCATGCAGTAAAATGGATACCGGAGGGTAAACCGGTCTGTATCCTGCAGATCGTGCACGGTATGGCGGAATATATCGAACGATATGAGCGTCTGGCCTCCGTGCTGACCAGGCAGGGGATTCTGGTGACCGGGGAGGATCATCTGGGACACGGAAAGAGCGTCGGGGAAAACGGAATCTACGGCTATTTCTGCGCGCATGATCCGGCGACGGTGGTAGTTCGGGATGTTCATCGTCTCAAAAAAATAGTGCAGGAGCAGTATCCCGGTGTTCCGTATCTGTTATTGGGACATAGCATGGGGTCTTTCATCCTCCGCAATTACCTGAGCCGTTACGGCAGCGGAATTGACGGAGCGATCGTGATGGGAACCGGTATGCAGCCGAAGGCGGTTTTAAATGCAGCCAAAGCGGTGACGAAGCTTCAGAAGGCTTTTCTGGGGGATGCGCATGTGAGCCGCCTGCTGGACAAAATGGCATTTGGAAGCTATCAGAAAAAGATTACAGACGGCGTTGGAAGCATGGATTGGCTGTCCCGGGACAAAAAAGAGGTTCAAAAATATCTGGATGATCCGCGGTGCGGCTTTGTCTTTACAGTCAACGGGTTTGAGACGCTGTTTGAACTGATCGGCAGGCTTCATGACCCGGAAAGCATCAATAAAATTCCCAAAGAGCTTCCGGTGCTGTTTGTCGCAGGACAGGAGGATCCGGTCGGCAGCTATGGCAAAGCGGTTCTGGAGGTTGCAGAAAGCTTTCAAAACAGCGGGATGACGCAGGTGGAGTGCAAATTATATCCCGGTATGCGTCACGAGCTGGTCAATGAAATCGGCCGGGAAGAGGTGGATGCAGACCTTTTAAAATGGATTTTAAATACAGCCCGGGTGGCTGGACAGAGTTTTTAGAAAATGCAGTTTTAGGTTTCATTTGTCGCTTAAGCGGCAGAATGCGAGGAGAATATGAAGAAAACAGGGATTGCAGCAATGATGTTATCGACGGCGATTGCAGTATCCAGCATCGCTGTACCGGTCTGTGCAGCGCCGGGACAGACGGCGGAGAGTGCGCAGATGCAGGAACAGCCGCAGACAGAGACAGAGCCCGCCAAATCCATCAGCGATGAGGATTTTGCAAAGCTGCTGGATTTTGTAAAAGAAAAGTGGGACGCAGGCGAGCTGGATAACGCAGAGGATATCAAAGCTGCGATCAGCGAGGGAGAAAAGGAGTTCGGCGTTTCCCTTGACGAGAGCACGAGAACGACGCTTGCTTCTGCGCTGCAGCAGTTAAACGGGATCGGCTTAAACCATGAGACGGTCATTGCGCTTGCACAGAAAATGTATGAAAGCTACGGTGATACGCTGGTAGAAAACCTTTCGGATGCGCTGCAGGAGCAGCTTGCAGGTCCTCTCGGCGAGACGATTCAGGAACAGCTGATCGAACCTGCAAAAGAGACTGTGATGGAGACTGCCAAAGCGATTGCAGCTAACACAGCGCAGCATTTCTGGCAGGACCTGAAGCAGAGCGTGATCGATTTCCTGAACCATGTTTTCCAGAAAGGGGAAAACTGACGCCAGATTTTCCTGATATAGACAGCTAAAAAATGATCTAAAACCGCACGAACGGTTTTTGATAAATTTTGACAACAAGAGAAGAGAGGAATGTATGAATGAAGCTTTTTAACCTGGACAGCCCGGTCATGGTCTTTTTGAGTAAGGTTGCCAACCTGATGATCCTGAACGTGCTGACAATCATCTGCTGTATTCCGATTTTTACGGCAGGGGCGGCGATTACGGCACTGTATTATGTGACGATCAAAATGGCGAGAGGGGATGACCCGTATATCATAAAAGGATATTTTAAGTCCTTTAAAGAGAATTTTAAGCAGGCGACGATCATCTGGCTGATTATGCTCGTTGTGATTGCGATTATCGCAGTGGACTGGAGAGTCACGCTGGTGATGATGACAGGAAGCAGTGCAAAGATCATGAAAACGGTGCTGTTTATCGTATCCTTCCTCCTGCTGCTGACCGGCCTTTATATTTTCCCGGTTTTGTCCAGATTTGACAACACTGTAAAAAATACCTTCCGGAACGCGTTCCTGATCAGCTTTATGAACCTGCCTAAGAGCGTCCTGATCGTGATCATCCATCTGATTCCGGTTGCTTTATTACTGGTAACGATCCAGGCTCTGCCGTTTCTGTTCCTTCTTGGAGTCCCTGCAGTCGCATATTTCAGCAGTCTGCTGTATGTCGGGATCTTCAAACGCTTTGAGCCGGAAGAACAGGTACAGGATGGCGAGAACCTGGCTCCCCTGTCCTTTATCGTAGAGGAAGAACAGGCAAAGCAGGCGGCACTGGAAGCGGAAGCAGCGGCAAAAACAGCAGAATCCGCAGAAAACAAGACAGAAACAGATGCTGTTGAAACCGAAAATCAGATTTAACCAGACAGTGCTTTGGCAAAGTGCATAGATAGAAACGATACGTTTTGTTCAAAACGCTGATGAACTTTTGGAGTTAAAATCTTTTTTGGCAGATTCCACAAGCATCTCCAAAAAGTTTGTGGAATACTGGTATAGCCAAAATCGGGCATTTTCGGTATACTAGATCTAGATTCAATCGAGAAAGCTCGAGATTAAATTTTCAGGGAGGCAAAATAATGGCAAGCTTATCTTTAAAGAACATTTGCAAAGTGTACCCCAATGGTTTTGAGGCTGTTAAAAACTTCAACCTCGAGATCGCAGATAAAGAGTTTATCATTTTCGTAGGCCCTTCAGGTTGTGGTAAGTCCACTACCCTTCGTATGATCGCTGGTCTGGAAGATATCTCTTCCGGTGAACTGAAGATCGGTGACAGAGTGGTTAACGATGTAGAGCCTAAGGACAGAGATATCGCGATGGTATTCCAGAACTACGCTCTGTATCCTCATATGACCGTATATGATAACATGGCATTCGGTCTGAAATTAAGAAAAGTTCCGAAGGACGAAATCGACAAGATGGTAAAAGAAGCTGCAAAGATCCTGGATCTGACTCAGCTGCTTGATCGTAAGCCGAAGGCTCTGTCCGGTGGTCAGAGACAGCGTGTTGCTATGGGACGTGCTATCGTTCGTAACCCTAAGGTATTCCTGATGGACGAGCCTCTGTCCAACCTGGATGCTAAGCTGCGTGTACAGATGCGTATCGAGATCGCTAAGCTGCATCAGAGACTGGGCACCACCATCATCTATGTAACACATGACCAGACCGAGGCTATGACACTGGGTACCAGAATCGTAGTTATGAAAGACGGCGTTATCCAGCAGGTAGATACTCCTCAGAACCTGTATGAGAAGCCTCAGAACCTGTTCGTAGCAGGATTCATGGGATCTCCTCAGATGAACTTCCTGGATGCAGTTGTAAGAATCAACGGCACTGCAGTAACTCTGGAAGTAGCTGGTCAGTCCATCCCGCTTCCTCCTGCAAAGGCTAAGAAGCTGATTGATGGCGGTTACAACGGAAAGACTGTTGTTATGGGTATCCGTCCTGAAGACGTTTACGATTCCGAGATGTTCATTGAGACCGCTAAATGCGTATTCTCTTCTACTATCAAGGTTTACGAACTGCTTGGTGCTGAAGTATTCCTGTATTTCGATCTGGGCGAGTTCCCGATGACCGCAAGAGTAGATCCTCGTTCCAATGCAAGACCTGGCGACACTGTTAGATTTGCATTCGATGTTGAGAAGATCCACGTATTCGACAAAGAGACCGAGCAGGTTATCACCAACTAATCAAGAACATAGCAAAGAGCCATTGCGAAATGCAATGGCTCTTTTTGAATTCTACAGTTCACTCGTGCCTTTTTATGAGCAAAAGGAGCTGCGAAGCAGTGGAAAGCATCGAAGATGCGGTTCATGACAATAGAATGTTCGCGAAGCGTACATTCTATTGTATTGCGAATGGCGCGTGTGAACTGTATCGTTTTAGAATGTATCCGTCAGGTTATCACTCAGGTTCCACTCCGCAGCGATCCGGTAGGCTTCCTCGACGCAGGAATCCCACATGAAGGCAGGATCATGGCAGTCGGAGCCGATCAGGACGGGAATGGAAGTTTTGGCGACTTTTTTCCAGAAGTCAGCGTATGGATAAGGCCAGCGGTGGTCGTTCCCTAAGGATTGGATGCCTTTTCGGATGCCGTTGGCATTTAATTCCAAAACAGCTCCGGTCTGGATGGCGGCGTTTAGGATGATATCACAGGCCTCCTCGCAGTTGTCATCCCAGGAATAGGGATTGTTGAAAAATACATCGGGATGCGCGAGAATCGGGAAGCATCCGGTTTCCAGCGCTTCTTTGACGGAATGGGCATATTTGATATATCCGCGCGTACCGATTTTTTCAGGAATCGAGAAGACATGAACGTAGGAACCGTCATCCTCCTGGTAATAATGCTGACCCAGCAGCAGATAATCCAGCTTTTTTTCTTTTAATAAAAAGGAATAATAATCGCGGCTGTCAGGGCAGTATTCGATTTCCAATCCTTTCAGGATCGGGAAGGAAACGGTCGGGCGCAGTGTATCCATACATGCAAGATATTCGTCGAGGTCGGCATAGGGCATGCGGGAGTCGAAGCGGTTGTCCGGAAACGGACCGTGGTCGCTGAAGCCGAGGACGTCAAGGCCTGCATCCAGGGCGGCTTTTACATAATCTGCTTCCGTACCCTCGGCGTGCATGCAGCGTTTCGTGTGTGTATGGTAATTTGTTTTTTTCATCAGAATCCTCCGTGATTTTGGGAAAGCTGTGTAGACAGCAATGTCCTGCTACATTATAATGAATAGCAGAAAAAAGAACAAGTCGAAAAGGAGAAACAAATGAACCCTTCCGCAATTTTAAAACTAATGAGTGCAAAGGCTGCGTTTACAAAAAATCATCCCAAATTCAGCGCTTTTTGTAAAGCGGCCTTTTCCAGACCGATCGAGCCGGGAACGATAATCGAAATTTCCCTGCAGCGTCCGGGTGAGGAACCGATGATGGCGAACATCAAAGTGCAGCAGGAGGATCTGGATCTTCTGGAAAGCCTGAAAGGACTTTCGGAGTAAAGCTGGAAGTCGGCGGAAAAGGGTGAACCGACGATGGAAAAAGGATGGGCAGAAGGCTGCATCGATCCGTCGGAACAAAAAAAACTTGCACAAAAAATGCCGATGTTTTATTATAATTGATAAGAAGTTTGTGACTTTTGACGAAAATGCAGAATGAGAGGAACGGATATGATTTCAAATCAGATCATTCAGACGAGTATCGATGAATTGAAAGCAATTACCAAGGTCGATATTTATGTGTTCGACCTGGATGGCATAAAGGTGGCTGCAACGACTGAGGATATTGAGATTTCCCGTGAAATTATTACGGGCTTTGCCGCATCTCCGGCAGATAGCCAGGTGGTCGGCGGATATCACTTTCTGAAGGTGCTGGACGATAGCGAGGTGGCATATGTCCTGGCGTCGCGCAGCAACAATGATGATGCATATATGGTCGGTAAGATTGCAGTCAGCCAGATTCAGAATCTGATCATTGCCTATAAGGAACGGTTTGACCGGAACAATTTCTTCCAGAACCTGATTCTGGACAACCTGCTTCTGGTAGATATCTATAACCGGGCACAGAAGCTTCATATTGAAGTGGAGGGACCGAGAATTGTATATCTGGTTGAGACGAGACTGGAAAAAGACAGCAGCGGCATGGAGCTGTTACGAAGCCTGTTCAGCAGCCAGAACGGTGACTATATTACCGCAGTGGATGAAAAGAATATTATCCTGATCAAAGCGGTGGAGCGCGATGCTTCCCCGGAATCCCTGGAGCTGGTCGCGAATACGATCGTCGATATGATGAACAGCGAAGCGATGCTCAAGGTGCGCGTTTCCTACGGTACGGTCGTGCAGGAGCTGAGAGAGGTTTCCAAATCTTATAAAGAAGCGACGATGGCGATGGACGTTGGCAGAATTTTCTATGCGGAAAAAAATGTCATCGCATATTCTACGCTGGGAATCGGACGTCTGATCTACCAGCTGCCCGTCAATCTGTGCCGGATTTTCATCGAAGAGATTTTCGGTGGCAATCAGGTTTACGATCTGGATGAAGAGACGCTGACAACGATCAACAAATTTTTCGAGAACAACTTAAATGTGTCCGAGACGAGCAGACAGCTCTTCATACACAGAAATACGCTTGTATATAGGATTGAAAAGCTGCAGAAAGCGACAGGGCTGGATATCAGAACCTTTGAGGACGCGATGACCTTTAAGATTGCGATGATGGTCGTCAACTATATGAAGTATCTGGATACACTGGAATATTGATAAAAGGGGGAAATACCGATGGAGTTTCAGGATCGGAATGCAGGGGAGGAGGAATTTTCTCAGGCAATTATTGAAAATCTCTTTCTGTTAAAGGACGGCAGCGTAGTGATGGGTTGTCATGTGGTGTGCGGTACGGTGCACCGCGGAGACCGTTTTTATTATGTAGACTGTGTTGGCCGGGAGTGTTTTGCAGTAACTGTTGCAGATATCGCGGTGCCGAAGGTCGGCAGTGTGGAAAAGGTCAGCGCCGGGGAAGAAAATGCGAGACAGGCGGCGATCAAGGTTGCAGAGCGCGTGATCGGCAAGGTACATCCGGGGCATATGCTGCAGAGCGAGCCGGAAGAGGTTATTTATAAAGAAGCGCCCGGTTGGGATGCGATTACCGCGTGCTTTGAAAAGCGTTATCCGGATCAGAAGATTCCGGCACATTTCGGCTGTTATGCGAGCTACAAGCCGGATGAAATGGGGCCGCTGGACGGGATCAGCGTTTATAACGGCGGGGACTATTTCCATTTTGTAACCTATGGTCTTTCTGAACTGTACGAGAAGCAGAACGGCAACCCGGAGCGGAGCGGATACGGGTTTGAGCTGACGCTGAAGCTGAAAAAAGAAGGACTGGGAAATCCTGCTCTGGAGGTTCGTCATATATGCAGCCTGCTTCAGATGATTGCGGGCATCACGGTCAACAACGGACATCAGTTCACGCCCGGGCAGTTCCTGGCGATGGGGCAGCAGAGAGGTCTGGATGCCGCATCGAAATCTGCGATCACCGGATTTATCACCAAGGAGGACGACATTGGAACGGTGGAATCTCCCTTCGGCAAGGTACAGCTGGTGCAGCTGATCGGTGTAAAAGCGGAAGAAATCGAGCAGATGAAGAACAAGACGATGACTCCTGCGCAGCTGGCAGAGATTTTAAAAGACGGTTTGACTGACTACAAGAGATAAGTCGTTTTCGAAGAAAAGCAAGAAAAGAGAAGGAAAAATGAAATTTCAGATTGTGAGCGACAGCTCCTGTGATCTGCCGAAAGAGCGTGCGCAGGAACTGGGAGTTGATATTGTTCCGTTTTATGTTTCTTTTGAAGAAGAAAACTATATGAAAGAGGGCGTCGATATCAGCGTAGAGGATTTCTACCAGATGATGGCGGATCGGGCAGGAACATTCCCCAAGACTTCGATGCCTTCAGTTCAGGATTATGTCGATGTGTTTGAAAAGTATGTAAAAGATGGTGTACCGGTTCTGTGCATCTGCTTAAATGCAGCATTTTCCGGTTCTATTCAGTCGGCGATGAATGCGAAAAACCAGATTCTGGAGGACTATCCGGAAGCACAGATCGAGGTTGTGGATTCGGAAGAAGTGACGGCACTGCAGGGGATGTTTGTTGAGGAAGCCTGCAGACTGCGCGGAGCGGAGCTGGATCTGAAGGAGGCAGTGAAGCTTCTGGAAGAGATCCGTCCGACCGGCAGAATCTTTTTTACAACGAACGATCTGGATTATCTGCAGCATGGCGGCAGAATTGGCAGAGCGGCGGCGACAATCGGCAATGTTTTAAAGATCAAGCCGATGATCGAATATGTCAATAAAGAGCTGGTCTCAGCAGGTGTCAGCAGAGGAAGAAAAAAATCGCTGCAGTCTGTGATCGATAAGGCGAAGGCTTATATCGAGGCGGACCATATTGATTTAAAAGAATACCGGATAGGTCTGGAATGCGGACTGGACAAAGAAGAATTCGGTAAATTTGAAGAACAGGTGAAGGCTGCGTTTAGGGACTATGAAGGAGAGATCAAACGATTTGAAGTCTTTCATGTAGGTGCGACGATCGGTGTCCATACCGGTCCGTACCCGACAGGTATCGCATTATTAAAGCGCTGCCGTTACTGATGCAGCTTTTATCCGGAGGTTGAGATGGCGGATTCCAACATTACCAAAAATGCACTGGCCGTATCGATGAAGAAGCTGATGGAGAAAAAGCCTTTTTCCAAAATCAGCGTAGGAGATATCTGCGAGGATTGCGGCATGAACCGGAAAAGCTTTTATTATCATTTCCGGGACAAATATGACCTGGTAAACTGGATTTTTTATGTGGATTTTATTGAGCGGATGGAGTGGAGCAGCTGCCGCAATGAGTGGGATATGCTGGAAGCGCTCTGCAGCCATTTTTACAGGGAGCGTCTGTTTTATCAGAACGCGCTTCAGGTAGAAGGACAGAATTCTTTCCGGGAATATTTCTGTGGAATGCTTCGTCCGGTTTTGATGCTCCTGACACAGAATCTGGTGGAAGAGGGGCGGAAAAAGGAGTTTTATATTGCTTTTCTGTGCGAGGGCGTTTTGGGAGAACTGGTCTACTGGCTGCGCGAGGGCAGTAAGATTACACCGGAGGAGTTTGTAGAGGATTTACATGATATTTCTCTGGGGCTTGCCCGGAAAATCATTGCAGATGAAGCCGGCACGCAGAATGAGATTCCGCTTTTTCAGAATAAAAAAGTTTAAAAATGGGAAAAGAAAAGTGTATGGACTGTGGTTTCTTGGGAAAACCAACAGAGCATACACTTTTTTGATGGAAAAGTAAATCTGCGCTTTCGTAAAGCAACGGAGCGCGATTTTATTTACGCGAGCAACGAGCCAAAGTCCGTGCTTGCACGAGACCTTGGCGACTGCCGCGATAACTTGAGAAACTCGCGAAGCGTGTTTCTCATAGTTCATGACAATAGAATGCTCGCAGAGCGTGCATTCTATTGTTTCACAGGTTTTTCCGGGACGATAACAAAAGCTGTTGGATCCGGGCAACGTCAGCATCCAGATGAATGAGAAGCGCAGGATACGTCTGGTGGAGACGGGCGTCTAAAATGGCATTGTCGACAAGAAGCCGGTTATCCTGCGTTGTATCGGCAGCAGCCAGGAAGAAGAGCAGAGGGCTGCCCCAGGAAAGCATCTCGGAAATCTGTGAGTCGGAGATCCTTTCAGCCGCGTTTGTATTGTCGTATGTGCGGCAGACACCGTAGATACGCTGGCGCGCATTCAAAAGGTCGACAAGCTGACGGCTCTGCAGGGAGCCGAACGGAACCAGAAATGCGAGGTTGTCGCAGCTGCAGGTGAGTTCCAAAAGGTCGTCCGAGTAGGTGCAGTCGGTGTCCATGAAGTCGAGGAAAAAGCTGCAGTCAGGAAATTCGCGGATAAGCCCAAGTTGTCTGGTGTCTGTGGTAATGCTCTGGGCAGGCAGATGGAGACGGAACGCGTAGGTACCATTTTTCAGGGCGGCGGAGAGCTGTTCTTTTAACTGGGAGGCAGAGCTTTCCGGAGAAAGGGAGATCTCTGCAAGCCAGTGCGGATAGTCTTTTTCAGCGGTAATCTGACGGAGCCGGGAAGCGCCGCAGGTCCAGGAATTATAGCCGATATTGATGCCGAGCGTCTTGAGGGAGTCGGTATCGACGGAAGAAACCAGCTGCTTTAGCATTTCATAATAAGGACCGTCTTCGTTGAGCAGCAATCTCTGGAAGAGGGAAAAAAGCTCTTCCTGAAAACGTCCCTTGGCAAACTGACGTCCGAGGTCAGCCAGACGACGGATACTTCTGTATGGATCTTCTTTTATATTTTTGAGGCACTGGCTGACTGCAAAATCGATCAGGCCGCGGGTAATGTCATTTTTCGTCATAACGGCTCCTTTGACTGGTTGTAAGTTTATAAATAGACAAAAATCAGTTTTTTTTCTATTCTAACATACTTATAGCTTACATGAGAACGTAAAATAAAAAAATGGACAGATATTTTGAACTGTCCGAAAGTGAGACGTTCAAAATGGTCTGTCCTTTTCCCGTAACAATAGAATGCCTGCAGCGCAACCTTTTATTCATGACAATAGAATGCTCGCAGAGCGTGCATTCTATTGTTGTGTACAAATTTTTTAGAGGATAGAATGCGGCGGCAGGTCAGCCAATGACTTTCCAATGTTTGTCGGCGTGGTTTAAAACCTCGCAGCCGTCAGCAGTGACTAATACAAGGTCTTCTACGCGAACGCCAAATTTGCCGGGCAGATAGACGCCGGGTTCGATAGAGAAGGTCATACCCTCCTGAATTTCTGTCGGATTGCCCTGGCTGACGTCGCCGGCTTCATGGGCCTGCATGCCGATGGAGTGTCCGAGACGATGCGTGAAATATTCGCCGTATCCTGCTTCGGAGATCACGTCCCGCGCCGCCTTGTCCAGATCGCAGAAACGCATTCCAGGGCGAATCAGGCTTTCCGCTTTTTCGTTGGCGCTGCGGACGAGGTCGTGGATCGCAGCGTAGTCGGGATCGGCCGTTTCGCAGAAAAAGGTACGGGTCATATCGGAGCAGTAGCCCTCTTTTTCACAGCCCATATCGATAACGATGCCGTCGCCGGGCTTTAATACGGTATCGTCAGGCTCGTGGTGCGGGTCAGCAGCGTTTGCACCGAACGAAACGATGGTGGAAAAGCTTTCTATACATCCGGCTTCTTTATAGAGGGAGCGGATATAATCCGCGCATTCCAGCTCGGTCATGCCTGCTTTGATGTGGGCGGCAGCCTTTTCGATGCAGGCGTCGTTTAAAAGGGATGCCTCGCGCATTTTCTGACGCTCATATTCGTCCTTGATTGCGCGCTCGCCGTCGATGCAGGAGGATGCGTTTACATAGCGAACATTGGGATGATGCTCCATCAGGGCGAGCAGGAAACGTGCGGGCCAGTTTTTGTCGATACCCATGTCTACGTTGCCGTCCACCAGCCCCGCGATAACGGCAACGCCGTCGTCTGTATCGGAAAACCAGGTTTTCGGGATATCGATATCCGGGACAACAAAAAGATTATTTAAGAAAAAGCGATGCTTTCCGTCAGTGCGCAGGTACAGTGCATAGAGACGTTCGTAAGGGTCAACCCATACGCCGGTCAGATAGCGGATGCTCAAAGGATCGCTGACGATCATCTGAGTCAGTCCCATTTTGGTTAAGCGGGAGCAGACATGCTCCAGCCGTGTTATATACATTTGTTCCATGGAAAAAATCTCCTTTCATGATAAGGAATACGCCAGAGGGCGCTGCGCATTTATCATAATCCCTTCGGATAGCGGATGACAAGGTATTTTTGTAGAGAAAATTTATTACAGTTCACTCGTACCCTTTGCGTATAAAATCGACGGAAACCGGAAACGCTGTAAATGGCTGGCAGACAGTTCAAACGATAGGGTCGTTTCATGACATAGTCATTGCATTATATGACTATGTCATGCCTGCCATGTTATCTGAAAGGAGGCTGAAAAATGAGCAAGACACTGGATTATATCGCGTTGATCGTCGTCTTTATTGGAGCTGTCAACTGGGGACTGATCGGATTGTTCCGGCTGGATCTGGTGCGGCTGATCTTTGGAGATATGACGTGGATCAGCCGGATTATTTATGTGCTGGTCGGAATTTGCGGCATCTATTTGCTGACATTTCTGGGTAGGGTTGACCAGGAGGCGTAAGCCGTCGAAAAGTAGTCCGAACGCAGTTTCAGGGAATTTTATCGGTATGACAGGAAACAACGTTTCGGCGGTTCATTTCGCACCTGAGCATTGCAGTGTTCAGGTGCGGATGAACTGTACAGTTCATCCGCACCATTCGCGGTGACGGAACGGTTGAATCTAAAACGCAGACATAGTAAAATAAGAATGATGCCAGGGTTGTGGGAGTGCACAGCACGGAATAATCCGCAGGCATCAAGGTAGGGGCTTTTGACCCCGACATCATAAGAATACAGGGATTGCCTGGTGCAATAAAAATCTGCAGGGAAAAGCAGGAGGACAGGAATGGAAAAGACAAAAGAAGAAAAACGGGGACAATTTCAGCGTTTGGAAGGAGAAATTGCAGAAGAATCCAAACGGCTGGCGATCGCAATCGGGGGCGCGGCAATTTATTCAGCGGGCGTCAATTTGTTTATCGTACCGGCAGGATTGTACAGTGGAGGCATTATGGGTTTTGCCCAGATTGTACGAACGATTTTGGTCAGTTATCTGCATCTGCCGATTCAGAATTTTGATATCGCGGGTCTGATTTATTATGCGATCAATATTCCGGTGCTTCTGCTCGGTATGAAAGATATTGGAAAACAGTTTTTCGTAAAAACGATTTGCTGTTTGACAGCGGTGACGATATTTTTGTCGTTTATCCCGATTCCGACGGAGACGCTTTTACATAATGACATTCTGGGCAGCACGGTGATCGGTGCCCTGATGTGCGGCTTCGGCATGGGAACGGCGCTTCGGATGGGGGCATCGCTGGGTGGAACTGATATTATTGCGCTGCTTTTGATCAAATGGAAGAAAAATATCAGCGTCGGCAAGGTCAATATCATCACGAACGCTGTACTTTACGGAATCTGCCTGTTCCTGTTTGACGTCAGCACCGTGATTTATTCTCTGATCTACGCGGCGGTCAGCGCGTTTGCGGTCGATCACGAGCATTCACAAAACATTAACGTCGAGGTGCGGATTATCACGAAGCTGGACGACATGGAACTGGAGCAGGAAATCCTGCAGAAGATGGACAGAGGAATTACTCGTCTGGAAAGCACGGGCGCTTACACGAATGAAAAGTCGAACATGCTTTACATTCTCGTGTCCAAGTACGAGGTCGGTCAGCTGAAAAACATTGTGCTCAAATACGATCCGCATGCGTTTATTGTTATGAATGAGGGCGTGACGGTTATCGGACATTATAAAAAGAAGCTGTAAAAAAATGGTAAAAAATGGCATCCACGATAGAGTGGATGCTATTTTTTACATAATAAACATGGCGGAGCAAAATAATGTTGAATTTGTACTCCGCCGGAAATCCTGTTTACTGTTTTTTTACATCTTTCTCTTCATTTTTCGGTTCGCAGGTCAAATGCATGCCGAGCTTTTTGAAGATGCCCTCATCTACAGAGGAAAGCAGGACGGAGGAATGAACCTCGCATCCTTTTAAGAGCGGAACCGCATTCAGGGCGCGGGCAGCGTCCGGGTTGGTTGCAGCACTGATGGAAAGTGCGATCAGAATTTCGTCCGTATGAAGACGGGGGTTCTGGCTGCCCAGATAGTTGATCTTGAGGGTCTGGATCGGGTGGATCGCATCCGGAGATACCAGATGGATCTCATGATCGATGCCTGCAAGAATCTTTAAGGCGTTGAGCAGGCAGGCTGCGGATGCGCCGAGCAGGTCGGAGGTCTTGCCGGTCACCAGAGTGCCGTCAGGAAGCTCGATGGCAGCGGCGGGAGCGCCGGTAGCCTCTTCGCGGTTCATGGCAGCAGCGATTACTTTGCGGTCTGCAACAGTAATTCCAGCCTGCTTCATCAGAAGCTCGAGCTTGTACAAAACGGCGGGCGTGGAATTTCCGCGCTTTAAGTCGCATAAGCAGTTGTAATAACGGCGGATGATTTCCTGTCTGGAGGCTTCCTTGCAGGCCTCATCGTCGATGATGCAGTTGCCAGCCATGTTGACGCCCATATCCGTAGGGGACTTGTAAGGACATTCGCCCATGATTTCTTCAAAAATAGCGCTCAGAACAGGGAAAATCTCAACGTCGCGGTTGTAGTTGACGGTGGTAACGCCGTAAGCTTCCAGATGGAACGGGTCGATCATGTTGACGTCGTTTAAATCAGCGGTAGCAGCCTCATAGGCGAGGTTGACCGGGTGCTTTAACGGCAGGTTCCAGATCGGGAATGTCTCGAACTTGGCGTAGCCGGCGTTGACGCCGCGCAGATGCTCATGATACAGCTGGGAAAGGCAGGTAGCCATTTTGCCGCTGCCGGGTCCGGGTGCGGTTACGACAACGAGCGGACGGCTGGTTTCGATATAATCGTTTTTGCCGTAGCCTTCTTCGCTGACGATTTTTTCTACGTTGGTCGGATAACCTTCAATAATATAGTGGATATAGCAGCGGATGCCGAGGGTTTCGAGCTTTTTGCGGAACAGGTCCGCAGCGGGCTGACCGGCATACTGTGTGATGACAACGCTTCCGACGTAAAGACCGATATTGCGGAATGCTTCTGTAAGACGCAGCACCTCGAGGTCATAAGTCAGACCGAGATCACGGCGTGTTTTGTTGGTTTCCAGCGCACTGGCGGAGATCGCGATGACGATTTCTGCCTGATCCTTTAACTGGAGCAGCATTTTTAATTTACTGTCCGGCTCGAATCCGGGCAGTACTCTGGCCGCATGATAGTCGTCGAACAGCTTGCCGCCAAATTCCAGATACAGTTTATCCCCGAACATGGAAATTCGTTCGCGGATATGGGCAGACTGCATTTGCAGATACTTTTGATTGTCAAAACCGATATTCATAAGAAACTCCCTGTGTAAACTTTAGTGTAGCAGTTACTTGAAAAATCGTGACGGATTCGTCACGACAAACTCTTCCACAATTATATAACGCATTGAAAGAAAAAATCTACCGTTTCCTGAGAAAAAATCTGCAGATATTTCGCGGAAAGGAACTGACGCTTGATTTTACAGGCTTTTTCCGCTATGATTCATGACAATAGAATGCTTGCAGAGCGTGTATTCTATTGTTCATGACAATAGAATGCTTGCAGAGCGTGCATTCTATTGTTTGGTGGAAATGATGGCATAGGAATGGAGACAGAATGAAAAAAAGAATTGGAATTTTTCTGGCGGCGCTTCTGCTGCTGTCTAGCTGCGGCAGGGACAGCGGTCGGCTGAAAATGGGCGCTGCGGGACTTGGAGGAACGTATCAGGCATTTTCCGATGCGTTTGCAAAACTGGAATCCGAGACGAACAACAGGGAGATTGAGGTGCGTACGACCGCCGGATCGGCTGCAAACCTCCGGCTTTTATCCCAGAATTATATTCAGCTCGCGCTGTGTCAGGCGGATTTGCTGGAGGATGCCTGGAACGGAACCGGGCAGTTTCAGGGAACAGAGCCGATCCGTGGATTCGGGGCTGTAGCGGGCGTTTATGAAGAAGCGTGTCAGATTGTGGTGCGCGCAGACTCTGAAATTTCGACGGTGGAAGAGCTGGAAGGACACAGGGTCAGCATCGGTGAGGAAGAGTCCGGGACGAAGCAGAACGCGCTGCAGATTCTGGCGGCATACGGTCTGAACGAAAAGCTGGTGGAGGAAGTTTCCCTGAATTACACAGAGGCTGCGAAGGAGCTGGAAAATGGCACGATCGACGCATTTTTCTGTACGGCAGGAGTGCAGACGGCTGCAATTACGAATCTGGCGCAGCGGACAGGAATCCGGTTCCTGAATGTTGACAACGCTGCTGCGGCACGTCTGAAAAAGAGCTATCCGGTTTATGACAGCTGTATTATTGCAGCTGGAACCTATCCGGGACAGGAAGAGGATGTTTCGACGGTTGGCGTAAAAGCGGTCTTGTTGGCGAGCGATAGCGTTTCTGCAGAGATGGTGGAGGAACTGACGGCGCTTTTATTTGAGGAACAGCAGGAGCTGGATTTTGCGCTGCCGGTGGAGCTGATTACGGACGCAGACGCTGCTGTAGCCGGAATTTCGGTTCCGTTCCACAAAGGTGCAGAGCGGTATTATGAGAGCAGAGGAGAAAAGAGTGAGAATTGAACTGGATATGTATCAGACAATGGCAGTTGCAGTGCTTGCTCTGATGCTTGGAAGATATTTAAGAAAAAAGTGCTGGCTGCTGGAGCGGTTTTGTATTCCAGCACCGGTAATCGGCGGTGTTATTTTTGCAGTGGCAACGTGTATCTGCTATGTGACGGGAATTGCGGAGTTTGTATTTGACGATATTTTAAAAGAAGTATTCATGGTGTTTTTCTTTACCTCGGTAGGCTTTCAGGCAAATCTGAAGGTTCTGAAAAGCGGCGGGAAATCCATGATTGTTTTTCTGGGACTGGTAATCGGTCTGATCGTGCTGCAGAACGGAACTGCGGTAGGCCTGGCGAAGTTTTTGCACCTCGATCCGTTGGTCGGCATGTGTACCGGCTCGATTCCGATGACGGGCGGACACGGTACGGCGGGTGCGTTTGGTCCCGTGCTGGAGGACTTCGGAATTTCCGGGGCAACGACGGTTTGTACGGCGGCAGCGACGTTTGGCCTGGTGGCAGGCAGCGTGATGGGCGGACCGCTCGGCGAACGGCTGGTTGAAAAGCGCAATCTTTTGAAAACGGCGATTCCTGAGGATGACAGCCTTCTGTTGGAAGAAGATAAAAAACATGAACGCCATGTAAAACAGTATCCGGCTGCATTCTTTCAGCTGGTTCTGGCGATGGGAATCGGAACGGTGTTGTCTCAGGTTTTATCGATGACAGGAATGACGTTTCCAATTTATATTGGTGCGATGATCGTAGCCGCCGTGATGCGGAACCTGAGTGAATATACTGGGAAATTTCCTATCTATATGGGAGAAATCAATGGCATCGGTGGTATCAGTCTTTCCATGTTCCTTGGTTTGGCGATGATTACGCTGAAGCTGTGGCAGCTGGCGGAGCTGGCTGTGCCGATGCTCCTGTTGCTGACAGGACAGGTACTTTTGATGTTTCTGTACACTTATTTTGTAGTGTTCCGCGTCATGGGAAAAGACTATGATGCGGCGGTTATTTGTTCCGGTACCTGCGGTTTCGGTATGGGGGCTACACCGAATGCGATGGCAAATATGCAGGCAGTGTGTGAAAAATATGTGCCGTCTGTAAAGGCATATCTGCTGATCCCGATTGTGGGCAGCCTGTTTGCGGATTTTATCAACAGCCTTGTCATTACGCTGTTTATCAATTTCCTGTAAAGCAAGGGGGAGAAATGATGTTTTGGGAAAAAAGAAAAGAAAAAGCGGCAAAATACAAAGTGGAAAATGAAAATTTGGCAGTTCCGGAGATTCACTTAAAAGGAGATGACGACGCAGACCCTGCAGAGGTGTGCGGAGAGGATCAGGATATCGTTTATGAAAATGTGGCGGTTCCGGAAATCCATATCGGTAAAAAGCGCGTTTGAGCCGTAGAGCAGAATTCTATTTTAGACTTTGCGTATTGATTTATCCTATCGAAATGTCTATAATTATGGTACTATCGTGGCTTCCATGCATGAAGCGGACGAAAAGAAAGGTTAAATCGAATGGATAATAATATGAACCCGTTTAACGGCGGAAATGGAAATGGTTCCGGCAACGGATCCCAGGGACCGAACGGTTCCGGAGGATCGGAACAGAACAATCCGAGGCGGACGAGCCTGATCCTGTTGGCGATTGCGGCGATTGTGACGTTGATTTCCATGAGCCTGTTTATGCGGATGATCAATAATGCAACCAATCAGGAAATCACCTATGGAAAATTTCAGGAGCTGGTAGAAGACGGCAAGGCGGCAGAGGTTACCTGGGATGACGATACGATTTATCTCAAACTGCAGCAGACAAACCAGAAGACACTGTTTTCTGCGATGCCGGAGGTAACCTATTATACCGGTAAGGCACAGTCGGATGATGCATTGACGGCGTACTTAAAAGAATATAAGGTTGCAAGCTACGGCAAGGATGTTCCGGACAGCTCCGGACTGATTTTGACGATGATCCTGACCTATGTGCTTCCGATTGTCGTTATGTGGCTGCTTTTAAGTCTGCTATTTCGGCGGATGGGCGGAGGCGGCCCGATGGGCGTCGGCAAGAGCAACGCAAAGGTTTATGTACAGAAAGAAACCGGAATCACGTTTAAGGATGTAGCAGGCGAGGACGAAGCAAAGGAGTCGCTGCAGGAGGTTGTCGATTTCCTGCACAATCCGCAGCGCTATGTGAAGATCGGCGCAAAGCTGCCCAAGGGTGCGCTGTTAGTCGGCCCTCCCGGTACCGGTAAGACGCTTCTGGCAAAGGCAGTAGCCGGAGAGGCGAAGGTTCCGTTCTTTTCGCTGACCGGTTCCGATTTTATCGAGCTGTACATCGGTGTCGGTGCATCGCGCGTGCGCGACCTGTTTAAAGAAGCGACGAAAAATGCGCCCTGTATCATCTTTATCGATGAGATTGATGCAATCGGCAGAAGCAGAGATTCCAAATACGGCGGCGGAAATGAAGAGCGTGAGCAGACGCTGAACCAGCTGCTTTCTGAGATGGATGGTTTTGATACTTCGAAGGGAATTCTGGTTCTGGGGGCGACCAACCGTCCGGAGATTCTGGACAAGGCACTGCTGCGTCCGGGACGATTTGACCGCCGGATTATCGTAGATAAGCCCGACTTAAAGGGACGCGTAGAGATCCTCAAGGTGCACGCCAAAGACGTCAAGATGGACGAAACGGTTGATTTCGATGCAATTGCGCTCGCGACGAGCGGCGCGGTTGGCTCTGACCTTGCCAATATGATCAACGAGGCTGCGATCAATGCAGTCAAAGAGGGCAGGGAATATGTCTGCCAGAAGGATCTGTTTGAAGCGGTCGAGCAGGTACTGGTCGGCAAGGAGAAAAAAGACCGGATCATGAGCGCGCAGGAGCGTAAGATCGTATCCTATCATGAAGTAGGTCATGCGCTGATTGCGGCATTGCAGAAAAATTCCGAGCCCGTGCAGAAGATCACGATCGTGCCTCGTACGATGGGGGCTCTTGGCTATGTCATGCATGTGCCGGAAGAGGAAAAGTATTTAAACACCGAGGCGGAAATCCATGATATGCTGGTCGGCTATCTGGGCGGTCGTGCGGCGGAAGAAATTGTATTTGATACGGTAACGACAGGCGCTTCGAACGATATCGAGCAGGCGACCGGTCTGGCACGCTCTATGGTAACCCGTTTCGGTATGAGCAAAAAGTTTGGTTTGATTGGGCTGGAATCCGTAGAAAGCCAGTATCTGGACGGCAGGACGGTTTTAAACTGCTCCGATGCGACGGCGGCTGAGATCGATCAGGAAGTCATGCGTATCTTGAAAGAATGTTATCAGGAAGCACTGGAGCTGCTGTCCGCAAACCGTGAGGTGATGGATCAGCTGGCGGCGCATCTGATTGAAAAAGAGACGATCACCGGCAAGGAATTCATGCGGATCTACAGACAGGCCAAGGGACTGCCGCAGGAAGAACCGGAGCAGACTGCCGGCGCGCAGATGAAGGCGGCAGAACAGACTGCAGACGCAGAGAACCCGAGCCAGTCCGATTCAGGAAACAGCTATGGCACAGCACCTGCATCGGGCACAGACACCGCAGCGCAGCCGCAGTCTTCCACGCCGAAGCCATGGGAAGAGTTCGCACGCCAGCAGCAGGAAAGAGAAGACAGCTTTTTCTCGGGAGATACACAGCAGCCGGGAGATACACAGCAGTCGGGAGATGCACAGCAGCCGGCGGATCCATCTGACACCGAACAGAGCCAGGAACAGGATAAGCCCTGGATTCCTCCGACGCCGAAGCCGGAGAATAAAGGACCGGTAGGACGTTTTTCAGGAGCCTCCCTTCCGGACGACGAGAAGAAATAGGAAAGCTTATCGTAAATGCTATACACGAAGTGTTAAGCATGGCGGCAGAACCGGAGTGAAAGAACGTTTGTCAGGGACTATGGAAACATAGTCCCTGCTGTATTAGAAGGGGAGAACGCGACATGTTTGTAATAGAAGAAGAGCTGAAAAAACTGCCGCAGAAGCCCGGCGTGTACCTGATGCACGACGCACAGGACAATATCATTTATGTCGGCAAGGCGATTCGCCTGCGCAGCAGAGTACAGTCGTATTTCCGTGAGAAAATTAACCGCGGACCACAGATTGAAAAGATGGTAACGCAGATAGCCCGGTTTGAATATATTGTAACGGATTCGGAGCTGGAAGCCCTGGTTCTGGAAAACAATCTGATCAAGGAACACAATCCGAAATACAACACACTGCTCAAGGATGATAAAACCTATCCCTATATTAAGGTCACAGTCGGGGAGGCATATCCGCGCGTGCAGTTTTCCAGACTGATGAAAAAGGACAAATCGAAGTATTTCGGGCCGTTTACCTCTGCGGCGGCGGTCAAGGATACGATCGAGCTGTTAAATAAGCTGTTCAAACTGCGTACTTGTAACCGGGTACTGCCGCGGGACTGTGGGTTGGAACGCCCGTGCTTAAATTATCACATCGGGCAATGTATGGCTCCGTGTCAGGATTATGTGAGCCGCGAGGAGTACCGGGCACATGTGGACAAGGCGCTGGAGTTTTTAAACGGCAATTATAATATGATTTTAAACGATCTGCAGAAAAAAATGGAAGAAGCGGCGGAGGCCCTGGAATTTGAGGAAGCCGCCCGGTACCGCGATCTGTTCAACAGCGTAAAGCAGGTGTCCCAGAAGCAGAAAATCACGGACAGCGACGGGGAGGACAAGGACATCATCGCGCTGGACAAGGACGGAAGCGACGCAGTGGTACAGGTGTTTTTCGTGCGTAGCGGCAAGCTGATCGGGCGCGAGCATTTTTATATGACGCATGTGGAGGATTCGGATAAGGCGCAGATTCTGCTGGATTTTGTGAAACAGTTTTACGCCGGAACACCGTTCGTACCGCGGGAATTGATTTTGCAGAAAGAAATAGATGACATACCGGTATTAGAAGAATGGCTGACCGCACGCAGGGGCGCGAGGGTATATATCCGCGTGCCGCGGAAGGGACAGAAGGAAAAGCTGGTGGAGCTTGCGGAAAAAAATGCAAAGCTCGTCCTGGAAAAAGACCGGGAGCGAATTGCGCGCGATGAGGCGCGTACGGTCGGTGCGGTGCGGCAGATCGCACAGCTGCTGGATTTACCGATGCTCGACCGGATGGAGGCGTTCGATATTTCCAACATCAGCGGCTTTGAAAATGTCGGCTCGATGGTCGTTTATGAAAAGGGCAAGCCCAAGCGCAGCGATTACCGAAAATTCAAAATCAAAACGGTAGCAGGACCGGACGACTATGCCTGCATGCGCGAAGTTCTGACGAGACGCTTTGAACACGGCTTAAAAGAGACGAAAGAGCTGGAAGAAAAAAATCTGTCCGGGGAGTTCGGAAGCTTTGCACGGTTTCCGGACCTTTTGCTGATGGATGGCGGACGCGGGCAGGTCAACATCGCGCAGCAGGTGCTGGACGAGCTGCATTTAAACATTCCGGTCTGCGGCATGGTAAAGGATGACAACCATCGGACGAGAGGACTTTATTTTCACAATGTGGAGCTGCCGATCGACCGCAATTCTGAAGCCTTCAAGCTGATTACAAGAGTGCAGGACGAGGCGCACCGGTTTGCAATCGAATACCACAGGTCACTGCGCAGCAAGGATCAGGTCAAGAGCGTGCTGGATGAAATCCCGGGCGTGGGCCCTGCGCGGAGAAAGGCGCTGATGAAAAGCTTTCCATCGATTTATGAGATCCGGGACGCGACGGCAGAGCAGATTGCGATGCAGGCAGATTTGCCAATGTCCGTGGCGGAAGAAATCTATGAATTTTTTCATAACCACCAAGAGGAAGATTGCCGGGAATAATGATCTGTGATAAAATAAAACAAAGTATGGCATAAAAACAGAGTTCCTGATGTCAGGAACTACTGTCTGCATGTCCTGGAAAAGAGAGGATGGATTATGGCAAGCATCAGTTTATTGAAGATTGCGGAAAAAATGAAGCTGGAAAATCTGACTCCTGAAATCAATCTGAAGGGGATTAAGGTTACGTTGCCGGATATCAACCGACCGGCACTTCCTATGGCGGGCTATTTTGAACACTTTGAGGCGACCCGTCTGCAGGTGATTGGATTCGTAGAATACTCTTACGTTAAGAGAATGTCGGAAAAAGAAGAGAAGGAGATGCTGGAGAAGCTTTTGGATTACCCGATTCCCGGCATTATTTTCTGTCGTGAACTGCATCCGGATGAGCTGTTTCGGCAAATTGCCATTGAAAAAGGCGTTCCGCTTCTGATGACCAAGCGTGCGACAAGTTCGTTTACGGCAGAGCTGATCCGTTGGCTGAATGTCAAGCTGGCACCCTGCATTTCTGTGCACGGCGTACTGGTTGACGTATATGGCGAAGGCGTCCTGATTACAGGCGAGAGCGGAATCGGTAAATCCGAGGCGGCGCTTGAGCTGATTAAGAGAGGACACCGTCTGGTAACGGACGATGTTGTAGAGATCCGCAAGGTCAGTGAGGAAACACTGGTCGGAACTGCACCGGATATCACAAAGCACTTTATCGAGCTGCGCGGTATTGGTATTGTGGACGTCAAGGCGCTGTTCGGTGCTTCGAGTGTCCGCGAGACACAGAATATCGACCTCGTAATCCGTCTGGAAGAGTGGGACAAGGACAGAGAATACGACCGTCTCGGACTGGAAGAGGAATATACGGAATATCTGGGCAACAAGGTTGTCTGCCACAACATTCCGATCCGTCCCGGCAGAAACCTGGCAATTATTTGCGAAACGGCAGCTGTTAACCACAGACAGAAAAAGATGGGATACAATGCAGCACAGGAGCTGTATACAAGAGTCCAGAATTCCCTTGCGCGCAAGCGGGATGAGGACGAGGATGAGGATGAGGACTAAAACGGTCAGGCATATCGAAATGTTCGGAATGAAAGCAATAGTGCTCCGTACAGCGATGCGGCTGGCGGATCGTACAAAAGAGTAAGGCATCATCATAGATCAGACAGCTGAAAAGCTTTTTGAAAATACGCGAGAAGCGGGAGGAAAATAAAATGGGTAAGTATTGTTTTGGTGTAGATGTAGGAGGAACGACAGTAAAGCTTGGTCTTTTTAACACCAGCGGCGATCTGATGGAAAAGTGGGAAATCCCTACGGTGACAGAGGATGACGGCAAAGCGATTCTGCCGGACTGTGCAAAGAGCATCCTCAAAAAAATGGATGAGCGTAAAATGGACCGTACAGAGGTAGTCGGCGTCGGCATCGGTGCACCGGGACCGGTTGACTCTGAGGGCACACTTTATGGTGCAGTCAATCTTGGCTGGGGAACCATGAGCCTGAAAAAAGAGCTGCAGACACTTTTAAATATGCCGGTAGAAGCTGGTAATGACGCCAACGTAGCAGCACTGGGCGAGGCCTGGCAGGGCGGCGCAAAGGGGTATGAGGATGTCGTTGTAGTAACCCTGGGAACTGGTGTTGGCGGCGGTATTATCATCAACGGTAAGATGGTTGCCGGTGCAACCGGAGCCGCAGGCGAGATCGGACATATGCATGTCAATGATGATGAGACAGAGCCTTGTAATTGCGGCAACTGCGGATGCCTGGAGGAATATGTTTCCGCAACGGGTATTGTCCGTATGGCAAAGCGTAAGCTGGCAAAGGATGACCGTCCGAGCATAATGCGCAAGGACGACCTGAGTGCAAAGGACGTATGGGATGCGGTTAAAGCAGGAGATACGGTAGCAACCGAGGTTGCAGAGGACTTTGGCTGGTATCTGGGCAAGGCGATGGCGCTGGTTGCCAATGTTTCCAACCCGGAGATCTTCGTAATCGGCGGCGGTGTTTCCAAAGCCGGCAATGTGCTGCTGGATTACATTCAGAAATATTACCAGAAATATGCGTTCAAGGGCTGCCGCGGCGCACTGTTTACCCTGGCAACTCTGGGCAATGACGCTGGTATTTACGGCGCTGCCAGACTGGTATTGGAGTAATACCGGTATCATCTGCAAAAGATCCGCATAAAATAACAACGTATCCGGCGCAAAGCCGGAGCAGAAGGGCTGGTCAGGACATTTGAGTGACAGATTAAATGAAATTCTGCCGAAAGAGCGGATTTTAACAGAAGAACAGATGGACAGGCATACGACATTCCGGACAGGCGGTCCTGCGCGCTATTTTCTTGTGATTGAGACGAGGAAAGAGCTGGCGCAGGTGCTTGCCTGGCTGCAGGAAGAGGCGCTGCCGTGGTTTTTGCTCGGAAACGGAAGTAACCTTTTGGTGGGTGACCGGGGCTACCGCGGCGCGATCCTGCATCTGGCGGGGGAATTTTTAAAGACTGAAATCGACGAAGCTACGATCCGATGCGGCGCAGGCGCGATGCTTTCCGCTGTATCGAGAAGCGCGATGGAAGCAGGGCTGACCGGATTGGAATTTGCATCGGGAATCCCCGGAACGATTGGCGGAGCAGTCCGGATGAACGCGGGCGCTTACAACGGTGAGATTGCGGGTGTGACAGAGTCGGTAGAGGTGATGGAGCCGGATGGCAAATGTCGTGTATACAACAGGGAAGAAATGGCGTTCGGCTATCGCACGAGCATTGTAAAAACAAAGCCCTGTGTGGTGCTCAGCACTGTTTTAAAGCTGCAAAAAGGCGACCGAAGCGAAATTTCTGCTACGATGCAGGAGCTTTCTGCAAAGCGTCGGGAAAAACAGCCGCTGGAATATCCGAGTGCGGGCAGTACGTTTAAACGTCCGGAGGGATATTTTGCAGGCAAGCTGATTATGGATGCCGGACTTGCCGGAGCGAGTGTCGGCGGCGCACAGGTTTCCGAAAAGCACTGCGGTTTTGTCATCAACCGAAAAAATGCGACGTCTGCGGACGTGGCGGGACTAATTCAGAAAGTCATAGAAACAGTGCAGGAAAAATTCGGCGTAACGCTGGAGCCGGAAGTGATTTTCCTGGGAGATTTTGAAAAATGAGATTTGTAATGGTAACCGGCATGAGCGGCGGCGGCAAAAGCACCGCGATGCGACTGCTGGAGGATATGGGATACTATTGTGTGGACAATCTGCCGATCCAGCTGATCGACAAGTTCGTTGAGCTTTTGTCCACACCGAATACGGAAATAACAAAAGTTGCTATCGGCGTGGACGTCCGCACGGATCAGTCCTTTGCCAGGGTAGAAAAAACACTTTCCTGTTTAAGACAAAACGGTATGGTGTTCGAAGTTCTTTTTATGGACGCTTCTGATGCAGTACTTGTGAAACGTTATAAAGAGAGCCGACGGATGCATCCGCTGTGTTCAGCAGAAAATCCGAGAATCGAAGACGGAATTGAAAAAGAAAGGAAAATCCTGCAGCAGGTTAAGAAGGATGCAGACTATGTGATTGACACGTCCAAGCTGCTGACCCGGGAGCTGAAAGAGGAGCTGGATCGGATTTTTGTAAAAAATGAAGAGTACAGCAGTCTGATGATCAATATTCTTTCTTTTGGCTTCAAGCATGGAATCCCGGCAGATGCGGATCTGGTATTTGATGTCCGTTTCCTGCCGAATCCTTTTTATATAGATGAATTGAAATATCTGACCGGCAACGACAGGGGCGTTCAGGATTATGTCATGAGCTTCCCGGAGGCGGGGATTTTTCTGGACAAGCTGACAGATCTGCTGCGGTTTTTGATTCCAAATTATATTAAAGAAGGCAAATACCAGCTGGTGGTGGCGATCGGCTGCACCGGCGGCAAACACAGGAGCGTAACGCTGGCCAATGAGCTTTATAGAAAGCTTCGCAACAGGGAAGCCAAGTATGGAGTATCTTTGAGCCACAGGGATATTTAAGGATATTTCATATGTCATTTTCATCGGGAGTAAAAGAAGAGCTGTATCGGCACATCAGTCCGGCAAGGCACTGCCAGCTGGCGGAGCTGGCAGCACTTCTTCATTTTAACGGCAGCATCGGTGTCGGTACGACGGGGACTTTTCTGCAGATTCATGCGGAAAATGCGCTCGTTGTGAGAAAATGCTTTACATTATTACAGAAAACATTTAATATAAGTACGGAAACCCGTGTACAACAGGAAAATCAGCAAACCGGATATTTCTGTCGGATAGATGACCCGGAACTGATCCGCAGGATTCTGCAGGGAATCAAATTTTTGGATCAGACAGGCAGCCCGACGTTCGGTGAGGAGAGCCTACAGGATGGTTTACGATGTCCGGTGAGCAGGCTTTTAATCCGAAATTCCTGTTGCCAGAGAGCGTTTTTACGAGGCACGTTTCTGGCAGCCGGTTCGATGAGCAATCCCGGGAAAGGATATCATCTGGAAATTGTATGCAGCAGACCGCTGCAGGCACAGCAGATTCTGGAGATTTTGACCGAGTTCGAGATCGAAGGGCGGATTGTACAGCGAAAAAAGTATTATGTGGTTTACATAAAAGAAGGAGCCGGAATTTCGGATTTTCTGAATGTGGTTGAGGCGCATGTGGCGCTGATGGAATTTGAAAATTCCAGGATCGTCCGGGAAGTCCGCAATACGGTAAACAGGCGCGTCAATTGCGAAACTGCCAATATTACCAAGACGGTGACAGCGGCGGCGAGGCAGGTTGACGACATTCTTTTTTTGCAGCAAAAATATGGATTTGAAAAATTGCCGGTGAGCTTGCGTCAGATGGCTGAAGTACGTCTGGAGTATCCCGAAGCACCGCTTAAGGAGCTGGGGATGTATCTGGATCCTCCAGTTGGAAAATCGGGCGTAAATCATCGTTTGCGGAAATTATGTGAACTGGCGGATGCCATGAGGTCTTAAAAGGAGGAGTTTTATTATGAAACAGAAAACTGTGGAAGTAAAGCTGAAGCAGGGGCTTGAGGCTCGCCCGGCAGCAATGCTGGTGCAGGTTGCAAGCAAGCATGCCAGCAATATTTATCTAGAGTCTGAAGGCAGAAAAGTGAACGCGAAGAGCATCATGGGAATGATGAGCCTTGCGCTTGCACCCGGCGAAAAGGTAACCGTGATTGCAGACGGAACGGATGAAGACGACGCGATTTTCGGAATGGAAAATTATTTAAGCAGCGCGGCAGAATAAAGAAAACGAAAGGGTGTCCACCAGAAAGTGGCTGCCCTTTTTCTATTTTCCAGAGTAAGCTTGTTGTTATAGAAGCAAGTACACTTTACGGGAGCGCAGGGGCGAAACAAGGATAAAAAAGCAGAAAGGAGGGAAAGGATGGACGACAAAAAGCTTCTTTTTATTTATAATCCCAGGGCGGGAAAAGGACAGATCCGGAATAATCTGCTGGATATCATTGATACGTTCGTTAAGGCAGGCTATATCGTGACAGCGAGACCGACCCAGTATGCAGGGGAAGCCGTAGGGCTTGCGGCAGACAGAACGGCAAAATATGACCTCGTGGTATGCAGCGGCGGAGACGGCACGTTGGATGAGGTGGTGACCGGCATTATGAAGAGTGTTCGACGCCGCCCGATCGGGTATATTCCGGCAGGCAGCACAAACGATTTTGCGCAGAGCCTGAATATTCCGAAAAACATGGCCGAGGCTGCTAAAATCGCAGTCAGCGGCAGAATGTTTGCCTGCGATATCGGTTCCTTTAACGAAAAAACCTTTGTTTATATTGCGGCCTTCGGACTTTTTACAGAGGTGTCCTATGAAACCAGTCAGGATGTCAAAAATGTGCTTGGGCACATGGCGTATCTGCTGGAGGGCATGAAAAAGCTCCGGGATATCAAATCCTACCACATGAAAATTACGACGCAGGACACCGTCATCGAGGACGATTTTTTGTATGGAATGATTACGAATTCTGTTTCGGTGGGAGGTTTTAAGGGAATTACCGGAAAATATGTGGATTTAAGCGATGGAATGTTTGAGGTGACGCTCGTAAAGGTTCCGCGCAGCCTGGACGAACTCAATCAGACGCTTGCTGCCCTGGCGCAGCGCGATATCGACACGGTGCAGATGTATTGCTTTAAAACCTCCTGGCTGAAGGTGGAGACAGAGGAAGAGGTCGCGTGGACGCTGGACGGCGAATTCGGCGGCAGGCACACAGAAATCGTCATCGAAAATCAGAAACAGGCGCTGCATATCATGGTGCCGGGAGAAGAAAATGAAGCGCAGTGAAATGTAGCGGTTTAGTGGAAAAAGTGGAAAAAGAGGAAAAAAATGCGTATGCCGTATTTCTTTTTTGAAAAAGATAGGGTATAATAGCATCGGTTAGATAATAATTTTATTTCTATGGAGGTAAATAAGATGTTAGTATCTGCTACAGAAATGCTGAACAAAGCAAAAGCTGGCCATTATGCAGTTGGTCAGTTCAACATCAACAACCTGGAATGGACAAAGGCTATCCTGCAGACTGCTCAGGAGCTGAACTCCCCTGTAATCCTTGGTGTATCCGAGGGTGCAGGCAAGTATATGACCGGCTACAAGACCGTTGTAGGCATGGTTAACGGTATGCTCGAAGAATTGAACATCACCGTTCCCGTTGCTCTGCATCTGGATCACGGCTCATACGACGGCTGCTACAAGTGTCTGGAAGCTGGCTTCTCTTCCATCATGTTCGATGGCTCTCATTATCCGATCGACGAGAACGTTGAAAAGACCACTGAGCTGGTTAAGGCTGCTCATGAAAAGGGCGTTTCCATCGAAGCTGAGGTTGGTGCAATCGGCGGCGAAGAAGATGGCGTTATAGGTATGGGCGAATGCGCAGATCCCAACGAGTGCAAGAGAATCGCTGATCTGGGCGTAGACTTCCTGGCAGCTGGTATCGGCAATATCCACGGCAAATATCCTGCAAACTGGAAGGGTCTGTCCTTTGAAACTCTGGATGCTATCCAGCAGCTGACTGGTGAGCTTCCTCTGGTTCTTCACGGCGGCACAGGTATCCCGGCTGACATGATCAAGAAAGCAATCTCCCTTGGCGTTGCTAAGATCAATGTTAACACCGAGTGCCAGCTTGCATTTGCTGCAGCTACCAGAAAGTACATCGAAGAAGGCAAAGACGAGCAGGGCAAGGGTTATGACCCTCGTAAGCTGCTGGCTCCTGGCTTCGAAGCGATCAAGGCTACTGTAAAAGAAAAAATGGAACTGTTCGGTTCTGTAGACAAGGCTTGAGCATCAGCCGAGTAACAGATCATTCAAACAGATCAATCAGGACGGTCGGAATCTTCCGACCGTCCTTTTTTATCGTATAGGAAACTGCGTTTCCATACGATAAAAATGCTCCGCGAGGACACATAAGCGGCGTTCATTTTTTATTCATATTTCTTTAACGGAATGTTTTTCTGCCCATCACGGTTTCGTCACTTTCCGTTTCTATACTAAAACCATAAGATACAGCAAGCCAATCAATGACAGTAACACAACTTTTCAAATAGCTTTTTCATAATAAATGCCAGGCGACATCGGGTTGCCTGGCATCCTCCCTTTTCTGGGGTATTTTTCACAAATAAGTGTTGGAGCAGAACAGATATCAACAGGTTCCAGGGTTAAAAGCTTTGTCGTGCGAGCTTGACCGGCTTTTGAGCTTTGGCATTTCAGCATATATCAATGAAGCACTCATGCATGTCGCATTCCGCAACCCTTCGGAATACGCGGGGGGACCTGTGTAAATCGCGGCTTGAACTGGCGGTACACTCATGTTAAGATAGCGGAAGAAGCTTTTGCAGCGGATGGCGGAAAGCGTTCGGAGCGTGGCAGTTTGACAGAAAAGGAATGGAAAGGAACGGGTAGACAAAATGAAGATGCGTACAGAACAAAAGACAGCGGTAAAAAACAGCATTGGAAGGCTTGTGTTCGTTGCGCTGTCGGTACTGTTACAGGTTATATGGATTTGCGTACAGGCGATGAAATTAAACCGATATTCGACATGGATTTCGGTTGCGACCAGCGTGCTTACGCTGGTTGTCGTGATCCTGCTTTATGGCCGCAGGACAAATGCAGCGTTTAAAATGCCTTGGATTATCCTGATTCTGGCGTTTCCGGTGTTGGGCCTCGGCATGTATCTGTTGTTTGGACGCAAAGAAGCGACGCAGTTGGTGCGGGAGCGGTTTGAGCGGATTGATCAGAGTCTGGACGGGCTGCTGATACAGGACAAAGCGGTTCGGATAAAGCTGCAGCAGACGGACCGGATGGCGGCGAATGAAGCGGAGTATATCTGGAACTATGCGAAATATCCGATTTATCAGAATACGGATGTCGTTTTTTATAAAGAAGCGTCGGAGGGGATTGAAGCTCAGAAGCAGGCGCTGAACCAGGCAAAGCATTTTATTTTTATGGAATACCATGCGATTGAGGACAAGCAGTCGTTTGGGGAGTTAAAAGAAATTCTTGCACGGAAAGCAAAAGAAGGCGTGGAGGTTCGTCTCTTTTATGACGATATCGGAAGCATCGGATTTATCAATACGGATTTCATTCAGCGAATGGAAGCGGAAGGCATTCAGTGTCGCGTGTTTAACCGTCTGATGCCGGTTTTAAACGTTTTTATGAACAACCGCGATCATAGAAAGATTACCGTAATCGATGGGAAAATCGGTTTTACGGGCGGATATAATCTGGCGGACGAATATTTTAACATCACGCATCCATATGGTTACTGGAAGGATACCGGCGTCCGGCTGGAAGGGGATGCAGTGCGCAGCCTGACTGTGATGTTTCTGGAAATGTGGAATGCGATTAAAGGTACGGATACAGACTATACACCGTATTTTCTGCAGGATGGTGCGCAGCCGCATGAGGCGGGTTTGGCGGGCAGCGTGGCGGATAGGGACGTTGGTGCTGCGCAGTCGGATGCGAATATTGCGGCGGACAGTGCCTCCGGCTTCGTTCAGCCGTATGCAGACAGCCCGCTGGACGGCGAGCCGGTGGGAGAAAATGTGTACATGGGCGTTGTAAAGGCGGCTTCCGAATATGTTTATTTCACAACGCCGTATTTGATTATCAGCGATGAGATGAGCAGGGAGCTGTGCCTGGCAGCGAAGCGCGGTGTGGATGTGCGGATTGTTACGCCGGGTATCCCGGACAAAAAGCTCGTCTATCGGGTAACGCGCTCCTATTATGCACAGCTGGCGTCGGCGGGTGTGCGGATTTTTGAGTATACACCGGGCTTTCTCCACGCAAAGCAGTGCGTCAGCGACGATGTGACAGCGACGGTCGGCACGATCAACCTGGATTACAGAAGTCTGTATTTCCATTTTGAAAATGGCGTTTTTCTGCATCGGTGTGAGGCTGTGCAGAAGGTACGAGAGGATTTTGAAGATATTTTCCCGGTGTGCAGGGAAGTGACAGAGCAGTATGCGAAGAAGCAGTCGGCGGCGATGAAGTTTGGACAGTGCGTGCTGCGTCTGATTGCACCGCTGCTGTAATTATAAAAAAGAATGTGCCTTGGCACATTCTCGCGCCGAGGCGCGGTTGCCTTGGCAACCATCTACCCTTGCGCCGAGTGCGCATCCTCGCGGAGCATTTTTATCGTATGGAAACGAAGTTTCCTATACGATAAAAAACGGCGTACCCGAAAAGGGCACGCCGTAACCTGTGAAGGGTCTTATCTTTCTTTGAGTTTGTTCGGTTCCGGGTAATCTACGCCGAAGGTATCGACGGTCATGGTTTTGATTCTCTGATCCTGCAGCGGCCGGTCTGCGTAGTTTGTAGCAGTTTTGGCAATTGCATTGACAGTTTCCATGCCTTCAATGATTTTACCAAATGCAGCGTACTCACCGTCCAGATGGGGAGAGGTCTTATGCATGATGAAAAACTGGCTGCCTGCGGAGTCCGGGATCATGGTACGCGCCATGGAAAGAACGCCTTCAGTATGTTTTAAGTCGTTTTGGAAGCCGTTGGACTTGAACTCGCCTTTGATGCAGTAGCCGGGGCCGCCGCAGCCGGTTCCTTCCGGATCACCGCCCTGAATCATGAAGTTCTGGATAACGCGGTGGAAAATAACGCCGTCATAGAAATGTTTCTTGATCAGGCTGATGAAGTTGTTGACGGATTCGGGAGCAATATCAGGATAAAGCTCCGCTTTCATGATGCTGCCGTCTTCCATAGTGATAGTTACGATAGGATTTTTCTGTGCCATCATAAATACCCGCAGCCCGGTAATTCGGGCTGTTGTTTCCTTTCTGTTTATGCTGGTATCTATTGTAATGGAAAAGTTTTGGGAAGTAAAGAGATGATCAGAAAATGGACCGATCGGGATGCCGTCGTCTGGCTGTCGGATGAAAAAGAAGAGATCGAGCGCCTGGAAGCCGCCGGGCAGTGCTGCGTGTATGTGATAACAGAGCAGAACCGGGAAAAAGCTGCGCCGAAGACGCGGTGGTGCCTGGAGCTGGATAGTGGGCAGGACGACCTGGATGCGCAGTGGCTCTACCGCGTGTGGCAGCGGCACGAGGGACTTCCGTGGGAAATTGCGAGGACGAAACGTCTGATACTGCGGGAAATGACGGAGGCAGATCTGGACGCGTTATATGAAATACAGTCGGGAGAAGACGATTCGCCGTTTCTGGAACCGCTGTTTGAGGACCGGGACAGGCAGCTTGCGCAGATTCGGGATGAAATTCGGTACCAGTACGGATTTTATGAATTTGGTATCTGGATAGTCGAGCTGGCAGAAAGCCATACCGTAATCGGCCGCGCCGGACTGCAGCTTAGAGACGGTTATGGAGAGCCGGAGCTTGGTTTCGTAATTGCGCCTGCGTACCGCGGACATGGTTATGCGCGGGAAGCGTGTGAAGCCGTGCTGCAGGTTGCCAGGGAAGAGCTGTTTTTTGAGACAATCCGGGCAGTTGTGCACCGGGACAATGAAAAATCCCTCAGGTTGTGCAAAAAGTTTGGTTTTATAGTGGATAACAAGGCGGAAAAAGATGAGAACCCGTGGATATTTTTGAAAAAAGTTTAAAATAGAGACAATCTGTAGCGAACGGGCGATGCAGAGGATCAGACGGCGGATGGCAATCCAAAGGAAAGAGGAACATCATGATACAGAAAGAGAAGCTGGTGCAGTTTTACTTCTCCCAGTATAGAGACAGCGCGATGGCGCTGAAAAAGAAAAACAATGACGGAAAAAAGACGTATGAGCAGCGGATCGGGCGTCTGATTACAGAAATGCAGCGCACGAAAACCGGAAAGCTGACGCAGCCGCATCTGGAGGAATATCACAGACAGATCCGGAATATGGCGTATTATGCGTTAAAACAGAAAAATCAGTATGCAATCATGCAGATCAGAGATATTCTAATGCCAGAGCTGGTGCGGCTGGATATCGGTACGCTGCGGGAAGAAGAGCAGGAGCTGGTGACGAGCCGGCTGCTGGAATATTTAAGAACCGAGCGTCCGGGCGAAATCTGCCAGCATCCGATGCGCAGCATTTTGAAAAATTTTGCGGAAAACGGAATCCGTTCCCAGATCATTGATATGGTTCCGACGCGGCCGGAAATGGAATTCCCGCGCGCGCTGGAAATGAAGCGGCATTTTATTTTGCATGTAGGACCGACAAACTGCGGTAAAACCTATCAGGCGCTGCAGCGTCTGCGTACGGCGTACAAGGGCATTTATCTGGGTCCGCTGCGTCTGCTGGCGCTGGAGGTTTACGAAAAGATGCGGGAATCCGGCGTCCCCTGTACGATGCTGACGGGCGAAGAGCGGATTTATGAGGAAAACAGCAGAGTGATTTCCTCGACGGTGGAAATGCTTGACATCGATCAGGTTTATGATGTGGCAGTCATCGATGAGGCGCAGATGATCGCAGATTCCGACCGCGGACATTCCTGGACACGTGGGATTCTCGGCATTCAGTGCCCGGAAATCCATATCTGCATGAGCCCCGCGGCACAGAAGGTGGTGACACATCTCATTGAGCTGTGCGGTGATACCTTTGAAATCCGCAGTTATGAGCGGAAAACCGCGCTGGTCTGCGAAGAAGAGCCGTTTGATTTTCCGGATGATGTAAGAGCAGGAGACGCACTGATCGTCTTTACCAAGCGGGCAGTACTGGATATTGCCGGAAGACTGGAACGACAGGGGATTCGGACGAGTGTGATCTACGGCAGTCTGCCGCCGGAAATCCGCAGACGCCAGATCCGGATGTTTTCAGCCGGGGAGACACGAGTAGTCGTTTCCACAGATGCGATCGGAATGGGACTCAATTTACCTGTGCGGCGGATCGTTTTTGTGCAAACAGAGAAGTTTGACGGAAAAGAAACAAGACCGCTGAAAACAGAGGAAATCCGGCAGATCGCCGGGCGCGCGGGACGGTTCGGGCTTTATGATACGGGCTATATCAATGCGGTCGGCAAGGAAGCGCTTTCCTATATCCGGGAACACGCGGCGATGCAGGAGGACGAAGTAGAGCATGTGACGCTCGGCTTTCCTCAAGTGCTTCTGGATATGGCGGAGCCTCTGGATACCGTGCTGAAAATCTGGAAATCGGTGGAGACACCTGCTCCATTTGAAAAGATCAGTATCGAGGAAATGCTTTTTCTGTACGAAAAAGCATATAAAGAACGCAAGGAGATCGACGGATTCGAGGACAAGCATCTGCTGTACCGTATGCTGACCTGTTCGATCGATATAAAAAATCGAGATATCGTTGCATTGTGGTTGTATTACTGTAAAACCTACACTGCGGATGTGGCGCTGCACTTCCCGGCGCTGATGATGTGCACGGATGCGGGGCTGGTGCGCTATGAGACATTTTATAAGATGCTGGATCTGTATTATCAGTTTTCAACGAGACTGGGGAAAAATATCGACGCCGACCGGCTGGTGCGGGAGCGGGAAAAGACCGAAGAGACGATAATGCGTTATCTGGCGAAGAATAAAAAGGATTATATCGGAAAATGTCGCTACTGCGGCGCGCCGCTGCCGGTTGGAAGCACATTTATGGTGTGTGACAGATGCTACCGGGAGACGAGGCGCCGCCGGGGATAGTACAGCGTGGGGCAGACTTGCCTGAGAATTCACTGATTTTTCACAATTTTCTACTTGCCATATATGCAATGGGTGTTATAATGCATTTGTAACAAAGAAGTGGATACTTAACCAGACCCGCATAGATGACCAGGTTCGCTAAGCATTCAGATTTTGGAGGAAAAGATAAATGACTACTTTAAAAGCTGAAACAAGAGACAAGAACGTAAAAGCAAAGAGACTCAGAAGAGAAGGTTATGTAACTGGTAACGTATTTGGCAGAGAAATTACAGGTTCCATTCCGGTTAAGATCGGACAGAGAGAAGTGGAGCGCCTGTTAAAAACCAGCAATAAAGGCAGCCAGCTGATGCTGGAAGTAGATGGCAAGACCTACGACGTGCTGATCAAGGAAATTGACTATGATGCCATGAAGAATCAGGTAACGGAGATTGATTTTCAGGCACTGGTAAGCAACGAAAAGGTACATTCCGTAGCAGAAGTAGTTTTGCTGAATCATGAGAAAGTGCTGGATGGAATCCTGCAGCAGAAGCTGGAAGAGATTTCCTACAAGGCATTGCCTGCAGCACTGGTAGACAGAGTAGAGATCGACGTAGAGTCGATGAAGATTGGTGATGCAGTTCTGGTAAAGGATCTTGCGATCGCATCCAATCCGGATATTGACCTGATGACAGATCCGGAAGCAGTTGTTGTCACGGTTACAAGAGCCCACAATGCTCCTGAAGAAGAAACAGAGGAAACAGATGCAGATGCAGCAGCAGATACCAAAAAGGATGCTGCAAAGAAAGAAGAAAAGTAATACAGATAAGCTGTAAAAGAAAAAAGGGCGTCTCCTTAGTGGAGACGTCCTTTTTTCTCTATATGATAAAAACTTTTTACATGATATAATGAGCACACAAGAAAAACAAACGACGCCGAAGGCGGCATTTGTTTTTCTTGTGCCATTAGAGAACGAGCAGCCTGC
>OWIK01000023.1_pt1 | contig 67699 bp, 59 predicted proteins | sample 1732691 | NCBI WGS metagenome assembly OWIK01 (sample SAMN05065743, study PRJEB22554) | human gut metagenome | biome: ENVO:2100002; feature: ENVO:00000062; material: ENVO:00002003 | host: Homo sapiens | place: USA | reverse complement strand
TAGATTTTTTGTACGCCGCCGCCCGCCATCGAGCAGAGTTTTACACCTAATTGGGTATAAAACAGCTTATGGCGGGCGGCGGCGTTGCCCTCATCGGCATCACCCTGATCCCCCTGCTGTCCGGTCTGCTGTCCACCACCTGATGTTTCTCCAAACCCGGCGGGGGCTTTCGCTTCACAGCGGGAGCCCCCGCAAAGGAGGTGATCTCCCTTGATATTGGATATGATTCAGGAGTGGTTCAAGGAACTGCTCATTGACGGTATCATTTCAAACCTGACTGGGATGTTTGATACCCTGAACACAAAGGTGGGCGAGATTGCCGGGGAGGTCGGCATGACGCCCGCCGCCTGGAACAGCAGCATCTTCAACATGATCCGCAACCTCTCGGAGACGGTGATCGTCCCCATCGCGGGCATTATCCTCACCTTTGTCATGTGCTACGAGCTGATCCAGCTCATTATTGAGAAGAACAACCTCCACGACTTCGATACCTGGATTTTCTTCAAGTGGATTTTCAAGACCTTCTGCGCGGTGCTGATCGTCACCAACACCTGGAACATCGTCATGGCGGTGTTCGATGTGGCACAGAATGTGGTCAGTCAGTCGGCGGGGGTCATCATCTCGGACGCAGGCATCGACATCTCCGGCGTGGTGGGCGATCTGGAGACTCAGCTTGCCGACTGGAGCGTGGGCGCCCTGCTGGGGCTGTGGTTCCAGAGCGTGTTTGTGGGGCTGTGTACGCAGATACTTTCCATCTGCATCTTCCTGGTGATCTACGGCAGAATGATCGAAGTGTATCTGGTGACCTCCGTAGGGCCGATTCCCTTTGCCACGATGGTCAACCGGGAATGGGGCTCCACGGGGCAGAACTACCTTCGCTCCCTGCTGGCCCTGGGCTTCCAGGCCTTCCTCATTATGATCTGTGTGGGCATCTATGCGGTGCTGGTGGAGGGCATCTCCACATCCGGCGACAACATATCCGCGGCCATCTGGGGGTGCATGGGCTATACGGTCCTGCTGTGCTACACCCTGTTCAAGACCGGCAGCCTTGCAAAATCCCTGTTCGGCGCCCACTAAAGGAGGTGTGAAACATTGGCTTATGTAACGATTCCGAAGGACCTGAGCCGGATACAGAGCAAGGTCTTGTTCGGGCTGACCAAACGACAAGTGATCTGTTTCGGAGCGGCGGCGCTGGTAGGCGTGCCGCTTTTCTTTTTGGCAAAGGCGAGCCTGGGGACCACCACGGCGGCGCTGTGCATGATCCTGGTGATGCTGCCCTTTTTCCTGTTCGCCATGTACGAGAAGAACGGGCAGCCGCTGGAAGTGTTCCTGGGCCATCTGATCCAGAACAAATTCATCCGGCCGAAGGTACGCATCTACCAGACCAACAATCTCTATTCCGCCCTGGTGCGGCAATCCCAACTGGAACAGGAGGTGAAGCAGATTGCGAGAAAAGGCAGAAAAACCGGCAAAGCGTAAGCTCACCCGTGCCGAGCGCAAGCAGATCGAGGCGGTGATCCGGCAGGCGAAGGGCGACGGGAAAAACCATACGGTGCAGGACAGCATCCCGTTTCAGAACATGTTCCCCGACGGCCTGTGCAGACTGGAGGGCGGCACCTTCTCCAAGACCATCGCCTTTGAGGATGTGAATTACCGCCTGGCGGGGCCGGAGGACCAGCGGAGCATCTTTGAAAGCCTTTGCGACTTCTATAACGGCTACGACCCCTCCATCGGCGTCCAGGTCACTTTGGACAGCCGCAGCGGAGGCAGCGCCGCCGATGCAATGTTTGGTATCACCAGACAAGGCAACGACCTGGACCCCATCCGGGACGAGGCGGTGGACATCCTGCGGATGCAGTACAAGCGGGGCAACAACGGCTATGTGAAAACCAAGTATGTGACCCTGACCATTGAGGCGGAGAACCTTCCGGCAGCACGGGCCCGGTTTGCCCGCATTGAGACCGACACCCTCAACCGCTTCAAGGTCATGGGGGCGGCGGCTCATGTGCTGGACGGGAAGGAGCGGCTGGAGCTGCTTTACAACATCCTCCATCCGGAGGGCGGGCAGTTTGACTTTGAATGGGACTGGCTCCCGGCCAGCGGCCTTTCGGTGAAGGACTTGATTTCTCCGTCCTCCTTCCACTTTGGGGAGACCCGCACCTTCCGCATTGGCAGGCGGTACGGGGCGGTGTCCTTCCTGCAAATTCTGGCACCGGAGATGCACGACCGTATCCTCACCGACTTCATGGAGGCGGACGGAAATATCATGGTCACCATGCACATCCGGGGCATCAACCAGAATGAGGCCATCAAAATGGTCAAGCGGAAGATCACAGACCTGGACGCCATGAAGATACAGGAGCAGAAACGGGCGGTGCGCAGCGGCTACGATATGGACATCCTCCCCAGCGATTTGTCTACTTATGGCGGCGCGGCGAAGGACCTTCTCACCGACCTGCAATCCCGCAACGAGAGAATGTTCAACATGACCTTCCTGGTGCTGCATACGGCGGAGACCCGGCAAAAGCTGGAGATCGCCGTATCCCAGGCTGCCAGCGTCGCCCAGACCTACAACTGCCTTCTGACCCGGCTGGACTTCCAGCAGGAGGACGGGCTGATGAGCAGCCTTCCCCTGGGCCTCAACCGCATCAAGATCGAACGGAGCCTGACCACATCGGCCCTGGCGGTGTTCGTCCCCTTCGTCACCCAGGAGGTGTTCATGGGTGGCGACGCCATGTACTACGGCCTCAACGCCCTCTCCAACAACATGATCCTGCTGGACCGCAAGCAGTCCCGCTGTCCCAACGGTCTTGTGTTCGGCACGCCCGGCAGCGGCAAATCCATGAGCTGCAAGCGGGAGATCACCTTTATCATGCTGATGACCCAGGACAATGTCATCATCTGCGACCCGGAGGACGAGTATTCGCCCCTGGTGAAGCGGCTGGGCGGCCAAGTGATCCGGCTGTCCCCGTCCAGCACCGACTATGTGAACCCTCTGGACATCAACCTCAACTACTCCGAGGAAGAAAACCCGCTGGCGCTGAAATCCGACTTCGTTCTGTCCTTCTGCGAGCTCATCATGGGCAGCAAGACGGGACTGGAGGCTATTGAGAAAACCGTCATTGACCGGGCGGTACAGATGATCTATCAGCCCTACTTTGCCGACCCCCGGCCGGAAAATATGCCGATTTTGGGCGACCTGATGAACGCCCTGCTGTCCCAGCACATCCCGGAGGCCGACCGGGTGGCCCAGGCACTGGACCTCTATGTGAACGGTTCGCTGAACTTCTTCAACCACCGCACCACTGTGGACATCTCCAACCGCCTGGTCTGCTTCGACATTAAGGGCCTGGGCAAAAACCTGAAAAAGCCGGGTATGCTCATTGTCCAGGACGCGGTATGGAACACCGTCACCATCAACCGGGCCATCGGGCGCTCCACCTGGTATTTCGTGGACGAGTTCCACCTTCTGCTGAAGGAGGAACAGACTGCGGCATACAGCGCCGAGATTTGGAAGCGGTTCAGAAAGTGGGGTGGCATCCCCACCGGGGCGACCCAGAACCCCAAAGACCTGCTTTCTTCCCCGGAGATTGAAAACATCCTGGAGAACAGCGACTTCATCTATATGCTCAACCAGGCGGCGGGCGACCGGAAGATACTGGCGGAGCGGCTGAACATTTCTTCTGAACAACTTGCCTATGTGACCAACTCCGAGCCGGGCCACGGGCTGCTGTTCTTCAACAATGTCATCCTGCCCTTTGCAGATGACTTCCCGAAGGATACCGAGCTCTATAAATTGCTTACCACCAAGCCCAGCGAGGTTGCACACGAAACTGTGGACGACGAAAAGGAGGACCAGAATGGATAACAAGATGGCGGTTTTCAATAACCGCGAATTTGGCAGCATCCGAGTGATCGAAGAAAACGGCAATTATCTGTTTTGCGGATTTGATGTTGCGAAAGCCCTGGGATATGCAAAACCGAGGAACGCTATCAATACGCATTGTAAGGGGGCCCTGAAACGGGGCGCCCTTACAGAAGGAGGCGTACAGGAATTGACATTTATCCCAGAGGGCGATGTGTACCGCCTGATCGTTCATAGTCGGCTGCCTGGTGCGGAACGCTTTGAAAAATGGGTGTTCGACGAAGTTCTCCCCATGATCCGCAAGACGGGCGGGTACATGACTGCCTCCCTTCTGGAGCAGGCGGCGGAAAAGCCGGAAATACTGCTGGCTTTTGCCGACCAGCTTCTTGCCGAGCATGAGAAAAACCGGCAGCTCTCCGGCGAGGTGGAACGGCTGCGGCCGAAAGCAGATTTTTATGATGCCTTTGTCCATGAAGAAAACTGCACCAATATCCGGGCTACGGCGAAGGAACTGCAAATCGGGGAACGTGCGTTTTGCCGTTTCCTGATGGACGCGGGATTTCTGTACCGCTGCCCGGCCGGATACCTTCTGCCCTATGCCAAGCCCTCCAATAACGGATTATTCCGTGTGAAGGACTTCTGGAAATACGGGCATTTTGGACAGCAGACCTTGATTACGCCCCAGGGGAAGAATGTGATCCGTCTGCTGCTGGATGATGGGCAAATGCGGCTGGAATGGAAGGAAAGGATGGGATAAGGATATGGAACAGGAAAAGCTGTATGTCATTGATGAAAAGACCTACGAGGCACATATCGACGAGGAAGTGCATCTCTATGGGCTGCTTCATCAGCTTGCCTTCCTTGCCGGAAAAATCAAGGACCGGGAGGATGTGGAGGCGTTCATTGCGGCGGCGAAGCGGTACGGCCAGATTGCCGATGACAAGTTTGACGCCTGGAACATTCCCGGCCGTTACCTGGTGTTCGGCGACAAGGCGGACCTTGCCGGGATGAAGGCGCGGGAGCTGTGCGAGCTGGACGCCTTCTATGTGGAGTGCGAGGACGACGAACCCGAACCGGGCAGCGGCCGCCAGGAGGAACACTATCTGATCCCCGGCAGCGGATTCCGGCTGCTGGTGAGCGAACTGCACATGTTCCTGGTGACCTGGTACAGCATCGCCAAGTGTCTGTCGCAGGTGCAGAACGAGAAGGATTTTCTCCGCCTGCAAAAGAAATACGGGAACTATGAAAAGACGCTGAACAGGCTGCGCCGCAAGCTGGGTCTTTCCGCTGACAGTAACTTTTGTCAGGATGAATTGGAGGCGGCGGTCATCAAGCGGTTCCGGGCAGAGCTGATCCCTGGGGAGCAGATCAGCCATGAATAAGCTCACCCATGTCAGCCTGTTTTCCGGCATCGGCGGGCTGGACCTGGCGGCAGAGGCGGCAGGCTTTGAAACGGTCTGTCAATGCGAGTGGGCGGACTATCCCTATTCCATCCTGCAAAAGCATTGGCCGGATGTGCCGAAGTTCCGAGACATCACCACATTCACGAAGGAGGCGTTTTTTGAGAAAACAGGACTTGAAACCGTCACTATCCTCTCCGGCGGATTCCCGTGCCAGCCCTTCTCCACCGCAGGAAAACGGCGGGGCTTTGCGGATGAACGCTACCTGTGGCCGGAAATGTGCCGCGTTATTGCCGAACTGCGGCCCCGTTGGGTGCTTGGGGAAAATGTTGCTGGCTTCATCAATATGGGGCTCGACAAAACGATTTTTGACCTGGCAAAAGCGGGATACGCTGTTCTCCCATTCGTATTTCCGGCTTGTGGCGTCGGCGCATGGCATGAGCGCCAGCGAACTTTTATCGTCGCGGCTGATGTTTCCCACACCCCTTGCCTCCGACAAATCCACGGGGCGGGATGCTGCCAACCTGGATGTGTACCTGTCGGACAACGGGATATTCCGCAAGCGGAACAAGGACGGGACGATCTGGAGCCTGTCCCTGTCGGCGGCGGTGTTCTACCTGACCCCGGCGGCGTCGGAGGGCTACCGTTCCACCCTGAAACCGGCGGCCTTCCGGGACAAATCCCCGTCCTCCAACCTGTCGGCCCAGGTGATCCGGCAAGAGCAGCCCCTTTCCGAGAAGGCGGCGCTGAACCCGGACTGGGTGGAATGGCTTATGGGATTCCCCCCGAAATGGACGGACGCATCCTATGGCGTGCCGAACCCGAAGGAGTCCCCCGCATGACCGAGGACACCGACAACCGGGCGCTGCGGCTGAAAACCCTGGGGAACGCGGTCTGCCCGCCCCAGGCCTATCCCATTTTCCAGTACATCGCCATAATCGAAACCGGGGCCTGTGTCAACATCTGCCCCTATGGAACAGGAGGTGACGCACCTTGAAAGAATGGAAAGCCTCCGCAAAGGAGGCGCAGAAGATGACCCGTGACGGGGCGGTATCCGTCAATCTGGTCACGGGCGAGACGACCTATCCCTCTGACCGGACGCCAGAGCAGGACCATTCCGCCTCCGGCGACACGGCGGGCGCCGCTGGAAAAGCGGTGGACCGTGCAGAACTGCACCGGAAACAGGCAGCAGCCAAAAAGGAGCGCCAGAAACAGCGCAGAGCCTATCGGGAGGGCGAGGCGGCAGCAGGCCGCCCATCCTCCCGATTGCAGTTTTCCGAGGCGGACCAGGCCAAGCCGGAGCTGCAAGGGGCCATCCGCAAGTCGGACAAGGCGGCGGACCGGCTGGATGCCGCCAGGGATGCGATTCCCAATAAGAGTCCGGGAAAGCCCCACGCCAATCCGATGTCCCGCCCCATCCAGGAGGCGGGCGCAGCGATTCACGGCAAGGTCCGGGAGGTGGAGCAGGAAAATTCCGGCGTCCAGTCGGGCCACCTGGGAGAACGCGGCATTGAGAAGGCTGTGGGTTACGGGAACCGCCGTGTCCAGAACTGGCGGGCGGAACGCAAACTGAAACCCTGGCGGGACGCGGCAAAGGCGGAGCAGGCGGCGGTCAAGGCCAATGCGGATTTCTACTATCGGAAAGCTGTGGCGGAGAACCCCCAGCTTGCATCCAATCCCATCTCCCGCCTGTGGCAGAAACGGAAGCTGCAAAAGCAATATGCGGCGGCATACCGGGCGGCGGGAAAGACCGCCCAGGCCGGGAAAACAGCGGAGGCCACGGCAAAGGCGGCCAAGAAAACCGCCCAGGAGTCCAAGCGCACCGTCCTTTTTGTAAAGCGGCATTGGAAGGGTGCGCTGATCGTGGGCGGCATCGGCCTTCTGCTGGTGATGCTGCTGGGCTCCCTGCAATCCTGTTCCTCCATGTTCGGCGGCGGGGTGTCCAATATCATGGCGTCCTCCTATCTCTCCGAGGACTCCGATATGCTGGCGGCGGAAGAAGCCTACTGCGCCAAAGAGGATGAATTGCGGGAGTACCTGGACACCTACGAGGCCACCCACGACTATGACGAGTATCACTTCGACCTGGACGAGATCGAGCACGACCCCTATGTGCTTGTTTCCATTCTGTCGGCTCTCCATGAAGGGGTATTCACCATTGACCAGGTACAGGGCGACCTTCAAACCCTCTTTGACAAGCAATACATCCTCACCGAAACTGTGACCACGGAGACCCGGTATCGGACGGAAACAAGGACGGACAGCGAGGGTAACGAGTATGATGTGGAGGTTCCGTACACCTGGTATATCTGCACTGTCACGCTGGAAAACTTCGACCTTTCCCATGTGCCGGTCTACATGATGGGTGAGGAACAGCTTTCCTTGTACGCCACCTATATGTCCACCCTGGGCAACCGCCCCGATCTGTTCCCGTCCTCCGGGTATGTGAACAAATACATTGAAAACCCGCCCACCGCCTGGGAGATTCCCGCTGAATATCTGACGGACGAACGGTTCAACACCCTTATCACTGAGGCGGAGAAGTATCTGGGCTATCCCTATGTGTGGGGCGGCAGCAGTCCCAGCACTTCTTTCGATTGCAGCGGCTTTGTCAGTTATGTGCTGACCAACAGCGGCCTGTGCAATACCGGGCGGCTGGGCGCCCAGGGGCTCTACAACATTTCCACCCCGGTATCCGATCCCCAGCCCGGCGATCTGGTGTTCTTCGTGGGGACCTACGACACAACCGGCGTGTCCCATGTGGGCATCTATGTGGGCGACGGGATGATGCTGCATTGCGGCGACCCCATCCAATATTCCAACCTGAATACGAGCTACTGGCAGTCCCATTTCTACGCATACGGCAGGCCGCCATACAACTGATGGGAGGCGCAGATATGCTTGAGTTGCGACCTGTATCTTTGAATGAGGCGAACACTTTTGTGGCAGTACATCACCGCCACCACAAGCCGGTGCGCGGGCACAAATTTTCCCTGGGCTGTATGGTAGGCGACCATCTTGTGGGAGTCGCCATCATTGGGCGGCCGGTCAGCCGCTATCTGGATGATGGGATGACCCTGGAGGTAAACCGGCTTTGTACGGATGGAACACGAAATGCTTGCAGTTTTCTTTATGGGGCAGCGGCACGAGCCGCCAAGACCATGGGATACAAAAAAATCATCACTTACATTTTGGATACGGAAAGTGGAGCCAGCCTTCGGGCGGTAGGCTGGCAATGCGCGGGTTTGGCTGGTGGTAAAATGTGGACTGGCAAACGGCGACCTGCGGAACCTTTGTATCCGCCGCAAATGAAATACCGATATGAAAAAGACTTAAGCAAGAGGTGATAAAGCATCAATATGGTTTCCTATGGGGGCGGCGCCAACAGCACCGCCCTTTTGATCGGGCTGCACCAGCACCGTATCCCGGTGGACCTGATTCTCTTTGCGGATACGGGGGCAGAGCATCCCCACACCTATGCCTATCTGGAGGTGATAGACCGCTGGCTGAAGGACCACGGGATGCCTCCCATTACCAGAGTGTATAAGACCACCCGTGACGGGAAACGGCTGACGCTGGAGGATGAATGTCTGCAAAGTTGCAGCCTTCCGTCCATCGCCTACGGCTTCAAGCGGTGTTCCCTGAAACACAAGATCGGGCCGCAGGAAAAGTTCTGCAACCATTACCCGCCGTGCCGCCGAACCTGGGAGGCGGGCAAGCGGGTGGTCAAGTTTATCGGCTACGACGCGGGCGAGGGCTATCGCAGCGACAAGGTGCTGCTGGGGGACCTGGCCGACCGAAAATACAGCAAATGGTATCCCCTGATGGAATGGGGATGGACGCGGGACGATTGCATCCGGCAGATCGAGGCGGCAGGGCTGCCCCAGCCGGGAAAATCGTCCTGTTTTTTCTGCCCCAGCATGAAACCCGACGAGATCACCGCCCTACGGGAGCAGCATCCCGATTTGTTCCGCCGCGCCCTGGTGCTGGAGGACAATGCCCGGCAAAACCTGAAAACGGTCAAGGGCCTGGGGCGGAACTATTCCTGGAGAGAACGATTTGGAAAGGAGTTTTGCACACATGGCAACGGTTGAGAAGATTCGCAAGGACATCGAAAAGACGAAGGAGAAAATTTCCACCCAGCAGAAGCGCCTTCGGGAACTGGAGGCGCAGCTCACCGAGGAAGAAAACCTGGAGATCGTCCGCATGGTCAAGGCGGTGCGCATGGACAACAAGGAGCTGACCGCCTTCCTGAAGGCCTACGCCAGCGGCCTCATCACCCTGCCCGACGGGATGATGGAGGCGGAGGCAGCGGTGGAGCCTGACGACGAGGATATGGAGGACAGTGACCATGAAGAATAAGAAAGTGATCCGGCTGTTTACGGCGATGCTGGTGGTTGTACTGTGCATGACCGCCTTCTCCGTCACGGCATTTGCGGGCGGCGGGGATGGCGACTACTACACCGGGGAACCCGCCGAGACGTCCCCGGAACCTACCGAGGAACCCGCCACCGGGGGCATGGAGCCGGAGGGCCAGCCCCTTACCCCGGAGGGCAACGCCACGCTGGTGGACGATTATTACGGTGACAAGCAGCTTATCACCGTGACCACGAAAGCGGGCAACTATTTTTACATCCTGATCGACCGGGCCAACGAGGACAAGGAGACCGCCGTTCACTTCTTGAACCAGGTGGATGAAGCCGACCTGATGGCGCTGACGGAAGATGGACAGGCGGAGGAAAAGCCCGCTGCTTGTACCTGCGCCGAGAAATGCCAGGCCGGTGCGGTGAATACCGCCTGTCCGGTCTGCGCGGTGAATATGAGCGAGTGTGCCGGAAAAGCGCCGGAGGTGGAGCCGGAGCCTGAACCGGAGCCGGAGAAGGAGTCCGGCAGCAGCGGCGGCGCCCTGGTGCTGATCCTGCTGCTGGCGGCTCTGGGCGGCGGCGGAGCCTTCGCCTACATCAAGTTCATCAAGCCAAAACAGGGCGCAAAGGTCAGCGCCGACCCGGACGACTATGAGTTCGAGGACGAGGAATACGAAAACGAGGATGTTCCTGAACAGGGAGAACAGGAGGACCAGAATTGAGCAAATTGGTGATCTGTGAAAAACCGAGTGTAGCAAAGAGTATCGCATCGGCCCTGGGTGTCACATCCAGGGCCGATGGCTATTTTGAAGGCGGCGGCTGGCTGATTTCCTGGTGCATTGGTCATCTGGTGGGACTGGCGGACGCGGCCGCCTACGATGACCGCTATAAGAAGTGGCGGTATGAGGACCTTCCCATCCTGCCCGCCCCCTTCCGCTATGTGGTGTCCGAGGAAAAGGCTGACCAGTTCCACATTCTCCGTTCCCTGATGGAGCGCCCCGATGTGACGGAGCTGGTCAACGCCTGCGACGCGGGGCGCGAAGGTGAATTGATCTTCCGGCTGGTCTATGAGGCTGCCGGATGTTCCAAGCCTTTCTCCCGTCTCTGGATTTCTTCGATGGAGGATGCGGCGATCCGGGAGGGCTTTGCCGACCTGCGCCCCGGCGCGGACTATGACCCGCTGTATCAATCGGCACTTTGCCGCCAAAAGGCGGACTGGCTTATTGGTATCAATGCCTCACGGCTCTTTTCGGTGTTGTATCATCGAACGTTAAATATTGGGCGGGTGCAGACGCCCACCCTGGCGATGCTGGCTGACCGGGACAGCAAGATCGTCCTGTTCCGCAAGGAGAAATACCATTATGTGCAACTGGCGCTGGAGGGAGCCGAGGCGGTCAGCGACCGCATTGTTTCCCCGGAGGACGCCCAGACCATCCGGGATGCCTGTGACGGGCAGCGGGCCGTGTGTGTATCCCTGGTGCGGGAGAAAAAGACGGAGAAGCCGCCCAAACTGTACGACCTGACCACCTTGCAGCGGGAGGCAAACCGGGTATTCGGCTACACGGCCAAACAAACCCTGGACTACGCCCAGTCGCTCTATGAAAAGAAGCTGCTGACCTATCCCCGCACGGACAGCCGGTATTTGACCGGCGACATGGCGGAGACCGCCTCCGTGGTCCTGCATCTGGCGGCGCGGGTGCCGCCCTTCGACGCCTGCCCGGAGTTTTTCCCCGATGTTCTGGCGCTGGTGAACGACAAGGAGGTATCCGACCACCACGCCCTGATTCCCACCCTGGAGCTGGAAAAGGCGGATGTACCTGCGCTGCCTGTGGGTGAGCGCAATATCCTTCTGCTGGTCTGCTGCAAGCTGCTGTGTGCGGCGGCGGAGCCTTTCGTGTATGAGGCGGTCACGGCCGCCTTTGACTGCTGCGGACATACCTTCACGGCAAAAGGAAAGCAGGTGCTTTCCCAAGGCTGGCGGGCTATCCAGGAGGTGTTCCGTTCCTCCCTGAAGGAGAAGCCGGAGGATGAAGATGCCGAGGGCGTCCTTCCGGCCTTGACCGAGGGGCAGGTCTTTGAGCCGGTCTCCGCCTCCGTCACCGAGCACTTCACTTCGCCCCCCAAGCCCTACACAGAGGACACCCTTCTGTCGGCCATGGAGAACGCAGGCAAGGAAGATATGCCGGACGAGGCAGAGCGCAAGGGCCTGGGCACCCCGGCGACAAGGGCGGCCATCATTGAAAAGCTGGTGTCCGGCGGATTTGTGGAGCGCAAGGGCAAGAACCTGATCCCCACAAAGGCAGGTGTCAATCTGGTCACGGTGCTGCCGGAGCTGCTGACCTCTCCCAAGCTCACAGCGGATTGGGAGCAGCGGTTGAACGAGGTGGCAAAGGGTCAGGCGTCGCCGGAGGACTTTATGGACGGGATCGAGGCAATGGCGGCGGAGCTGGTGCGGAAATACTCCCACATTTCCGAGGATGGGCAAAAGCTGTTCCAGCCGGAGAAGGAGACGGTGGGCCTCTGCCCCCGCTGCGGCAAGCCGGTCTATGAGGGCAAGAAGAACTTCGCCTGTTCGGACCGAGCCTGTCAGTTTGTCATGTGGAAGAATGACCGTTTCTGGACCAGCCGCCGCAAGGAAATGACCCGGAAGATGGCGGCCGACCTTCTGAAAAAGGGCCGTACCTCCGTCAAGGGGATGTGGTCGGAGAAGAAAGGTTCCACCTATGACGCGGTGGTGGTCCTGAATGATACCGGCGGCAAGTATGTCAATTTCAAGCTGGAGTTTCCCAAACGAAAGGATGGTGTGCATGGCAAAAAGTAAAGCCGAGGTCAACTTCATGGAGCATTTGAAGCCGCTGCTCCCCGCAGGCGGTGACACAAGCGAACTGGAGGCAGCGGCCCAGGCACTTGCCGGACTTTCCCCGGAGGACCGTGATCTTCTGGCCGCTGTCCAGGAGTCGCCTTATCGCCTGACCACCCTGAAACAGTTCCGGGAGTTCCCCGCCAACACCGAGTATTTTGTCCTGGAGCCCAACATCAGCAAGGTGGAGGATGTTGGCTGGCGTTATCTGGCGCAGCATTTGGATGTTCTTCTGCCCCCGGAGCTGCTGGATGCCATTGATCCCGTTCCCTTCGGTAACCACGCCGTGCGGGAGGAACAGGGCTGTTTTACGAGCCGAGGCTATCTCACCCTCTCCGGCGACGAGTGGGAACATGAGCGCCCCAGGGAGAGGCAGATGGAGAAAAAGCCCTCCATCAAAGAACGGCTGGAACAGAGCCGGAAGGAATGTGCCAACCAGAGCAAGGCGCAGCCCCATCGGGAAATGCCTGCGCCGGAGCGATAAGGAGGTGTCGCTATGCCCCATTATGACTATGACAAAGATTATCCCTTTGCCGCCTTCATCACCAACCTGGGCAAATACAACGAGGGCGCCCTTGTGGGCGAGTGGGTGAAGTTTCCCACCACGGCGGAGGAACTGAAAAAGGTGTTTGAGCGCATCGGGATCGGCGCGAAAGACGATTTTGGGCAAACCTATGAGGAATGGTTTATCACGGACTACGACTGCTATGTGGACGGCCTCTATGACCTGCTGGGTGAGTATGCCAACCTGGACGAGCTGAACTACTTGGCCTCCAAACTGGATGATATGAGCCAGGATGAATATGAGCGGTTTCAGGCGGCTATGGAAATCGGCGACCACACGGGCAGCATCCAGGAGCTTATCAACCTGACGGAGAACCTGGACTGCTACGATGTTTACCCCGACATCCACGACCACGACGATCTGGGCCGGTATTACATCGAGGAACTGGACGCCATGCAGGTGCCGGAGCATCTGCGCAACTACATCGACTATGAAGCCTACGGGCGGGACATTGCCCTGGAGGAAAGCGGCCAGTTCACCGACCTGGGCTATGTGCGGGATACCGGGGACAGTTTCCATGAGTATTACGATGGCGAGCGCGGCAGCATTCCGGAGGAATACCGGGTGATGACCTTCCAGGATGACATCCCCGAAGAAGAAATTTCGGAATGGGCCATGGACCTTGCCTACGATATGGACGAGTTTTTCCGGCAACACGACCCGCAGTATGCCGCCGAGCACCCGGAGGAACACGCGGCGAAGGAAGAAATCTACGAAAATCTGATGGCCGGGCGCATCTCCGCCCTGGACGAGAAGCTGGCCGCCCTGGGGCAGACCCAGGAGGACTATCTTCCTTCGGAGATCGAGAAGTTCAAGGACGCCACCGGCTATGAGGAATTTCTGGATGTAGACCCCCAGGCGATCCGGGAGGCCATCGAAAACCCGGATCAGTCCCATGTGGACGAGATGCTGGCCTTTGCGGAGCAGGCAAACCGGGAGTATGAGGCGGAGTTGTATGGGCAGCAAGCGGCGCCCACCCCGGACGACCGGGAGACCGGCGAGACGGTGCGGACTCCCAGGGGCACCTTCCATGTGACGGATATGAGCCGGGAACAGATGGAGGCAGCCGGATACGGTTTCCACCACGAGTCCGAGGACGGGAAGTATCTCATCATGGCCAACGGCAGCCGCGCCTTTGCCATCCCCAGCGGAGACACCCCCGAACATACCGCGCCGGAGAAGCTGACCGTCCTGGTGGTGGAGCCCATGAAGGAGCCCTATGTGAAGGAGATCGACCCCGGCCTCCATGCGCTGCAAGCGGAAGTAGGCGGTGATATTGCCGCCTCCTATCCCTTTGACGATCCGGTGGGGCTGGTGCTGAACGACGAAGGCAAGCTCATCGGTCTGGAACTGAACCGTTCCCTCCGGGACGAGCATGGCGAGATTTACGACATTGTGGCAGGCACCTTCCTGGTGGTGGGCCTGGGGGCGGAGAGTTTTGCGTCCCTGCCCCCGGACATGATCCAGAAATACACCGAGCAATTCAAGCGGCCGGAGCTGTTCGCCAGCATCAACGGACAGATCGTATCCGTTCCCGTGGAACCGGAAAACCCGCTGCGCACGGCGGAAATGACCCTGGAGGATGACTACGGCATGATCGACGGGATCATCAACAACGGCCGCCGTGGTGAGGAATTGGAGAAAGCCCAGGCCGAGGCGCGCAGGACCACCCCGGAGAAAAAACCCTCTATCCTGGAGCGGCTGGAGGACGCGAAACGGGAGTGCGCGGAACGGAAAGGCCCGGACAAGCCTGCCCCGCAGAAGAAGCCCCCGGAGCTGGGCGACTTATGAGCCGGAGCAAGAAATGGCGTCTGGAATGGGCGTTCTTCCTGGGCGAGAACGGCAGGCGCCAGTACAACAAACTCTGCAAGGGCTGTGTCCATCCCTGCAAGCAGAGTTTCCGGGCGGTGGTATTGTCCTGCCCGCACTATCTTTCCCTCCGTTCCAAAAAGTGCGGGAATTAGGGTTCAAAACAGGCGAAGAAACAGCCTGTGGCGGCTTTTCCGTGTAGGGGCAGTATGATCTCCCATGTGGGACGGCAGGGCGTTTCTGCATAGGAAAAACGCCGGATTTTCACCTTTTGTCAAGCAAAATGGGAGCGTCAACATCGGATGCAGTTATCCGAGGTTGGCGCTCCCATTCTTTTTTTGTTCTGGCTGCGTCGCAGTCGATCAGTCATCCTCTAACAGCTTGGAGGGCGGGATTTTCAGCACTTGGGCGATCTTGAACAGTGTTTCAAGAGATACGCCACGGATCGTACCCGTCCCTTCTACCTGACCAACGAAGTTGACACTTTTCCCGATTCTCTCCGCAAGGACCTCCTGTGTCAGCCCCGCCTTTTTCCTGTAATATGCGATCTTCAAGCCCAGAGTGATATAGCGTTCTGGAAATTCCGTCTGCATAATATCACCTCCTGATATTATGCTACCAACAAAGCAGGTAAATTATAATTGAAACGAATTAGAGGATTATTTACTTTAAGTCAATGTATGTATATAATGAGAAGTGGATTATTTACTTTGTTGGAGAGGCTGGCTTGAAAATGGCGAAGATAGAACCGTGAACATATTTACCGTTAGTTTTTTTGGACACCGGATCATCCCGGCATTTCGTGAGGCGGAGGATCGTGTGGAGGCGCTGGTTCATGCACTGCTTTTGGAAAAGGAGTATGTGGAGTTCCTGGTCGGACGGGACGGAGATTTTGACCAGATCGTTTCCTTCGCTGTCAAACGCCAGAAGCGGCTTGTCCGGGATGACAACAGTTCCTTGGTCTGGATACTGCCATATCCCACGGCGGAGCTGCGCAACAATATGGAAAACTTTGAAGCCTATTATGATGAAATCGAAATATGCGGCAGCGCGGCCAGCAGCCACCCGAAAGGTGCTTTTCAAATTCGCAACCGGCAGATGGTGAAGCGAAGCGACCTCGTTGTATTCTATGTGGATCATACAGGCGGTGGAGCTTATCAGACCATGCGCTATGCGCAGAAAGAAAAAAAGAATATACTTAATCTTGCTGAAGAAGGATACGGAGAAAAAGAATGAGCGCCATCATCATTTCGGTGATGGCGCTCATTTTCAGTAGCAGTAGTAGGCGCTGTGGGAATGTGCGTAAACGGTCAGAGGTGCGGAGCTGTGGGAAACGATGTTTGCGGGCTGTGGGAAAGCTGGCAGCTTTTCCATCGGGCCGTGAATATCTGTTTTCCATCGGCAGAGCGGCCGTTTTCCACATTTCCATAGTGGATCATTCGCAGATGGATTTTATAAAATTGTCCATCTCTTCAAAATCCCTCTCGGTGATTTCGGTGTTGTCATTTACGGAAATTATTCTGATCCCCATACGCAGAAGCTTTTTTGTATATTCCATAGCGGACCATAAATCCCGCCCCAAACGGTCAAGAGCGGATACCACCAAAATATCATAAGCCTGTTCCTCTGCCTTTTGAATGAGCTCCTGAAGGCTGGGGCGATTCATGGTTGTTCCGCTTTCAAAAACTTTGCTTTCACCAACAGAAACAAGCCCATGTTTGGAGATATACTGATTGATCCAAAATTCCTGTGTCCGTATTCCGCAGTTATCTCCATCATATCCTGCCTGGCGGCAGTATTTCCACGCTCTATTCTTCATAGTACACACTCCTTTGCATGGGGGCTTTCCTTACACAGTCCCAAAGGCGATAGATGGTCAAGGGAATATACCAGGCAGCCACCAGCAGCCGCCAGACCAGGACGAAACCGCCAATCACTCCGCCAATAATAAAGTTCAGCAGAAACAACGGAAGGGCGGTCCCCAAAGAGCCGCCCGGCACGATCCAGGCAAACATCCGTGGGATGCCAAAAGGCAGGCCGCAAAGGATGAACAGCCATACATAGTCGGTGACCCCATCTTTTGTGCAGGCGGATTTGAAAATGCAGTACAGCAAAGCCGCCACCGCCACGGGCAGCACGATCTTTTTGAAAAACTCTTTGATTACTTCGGATTTCGTCACAGTCAGCACCTCCATTCCTGGTTCCATTATATCAGCCGGATAACCATGCGCCCAGGGGTTTTGCAAAGACTGTAAAAAGCGCCCAATCCCCGTTACTCCAAGTCGTTGCTCCGCTGCCGCTGCTGTTCCCGTTCCTTCGGCCTTTCCAGCAGGGCGTCCACATTCTGGCGGAGGGTGTCATATTCCTTTTCCTCCCGCTGTATCTTCCGAAGTTCCGCTTGCAGGGCGGCCTTGCGGGCGGAGAGTCCTTCCAGTTCTGCTTTCACCTTATCGGAGGAAGGAAGTCTGGTGAGTCCGGCCTTCTTGATCTCCCTGGCTGCCGCCTCGAATAAGATGATCTCGCTCTCAAAGCCGCGCAGAAATTTTTCCTTGTCCTTTGATGCCTTGTATCGGTCATAGACGGGCTTCAGTTTGCGGTAGGTGTCGATCTGCTTTCCCAGGAGGGCAAGGTCGGCGATCCGCTGTTCCGTATCCCGCAGGCTCTCCCTGGTACGGATGGAGGCGGCAACGGCGTCGCACCGTTCCACCAATTCCTCATAGCTGCCGATGCCGTGTTCGGTGAGAAAGTTCATGGTGGCGGCCGCCCGTTTCAGATTCTCAATGGTTGCCCACCGCTGGTATCCGGCGCTCTGCTGGGCCTTGATATTGTTCTGAATGTCAATGAGCAGGCTGACCTTCCCGCTGCGCTGTTGGGGCTGTCTGGAGGGCCTGGGACCTCCGGCAATGCGGGAGACAACAGCTTCTTCCGTGTAATCGGCGCCCAGGGTTTTGAGCCGGGTGAACCTCTCCTGGTCCGGCGCCCTGGCGGAGATATACTTTCCCCGCTTGATTTCGTACCCTTCCCGCTGCAACCGGGCAAGCAAATCTTCCAAGCTGGAGGATACGGGGATCAGCCGGTCGATGGCGGCTTTCAGCTTTGCCTTGTAGCTGGTGCCGTTCTGTGCGGCCTGATGCTCAATGTAGCTCTTGCCCTTATCCCGGCCAGGGACAATGACGGACAAGCCGTGTTCTCTGCACAGCCGGTCGCTGGCCCGGCGTATCTCGTGATAGCTGCGCTTGTTGGAATGGTAATGCTTGTGATCGGTGAAGCTGACCGCATTGAAAATCAGGTGATTATGGACGTGATCCTTGTCAATGTGAGTGGTGAGGACAAATTCATATTTGCCGCCCAGGACCTCCCGTGCCAGTTCCATGCCGATCCGGTGGGCTTCCTCTGGCGTGACCTCCCCAGGCTCAAAGGCTTGGATCAGGTGGCGGCCCAGGTGCGTACCTTTGTCAATGGCATGGCGGCGTGTCCATTCAAATTCAATGTCGGCGGTCTCGGCGGCGCAGCCGAAGGAGGACACCAACAGTTTCCCGTCCGTCTTGTCGGGGTTGCAGATATAGTCAATCGCCGCTTTCAGCGTTGACTTAATAGGATGCGTCTTTGTAACTGCCATATCTGATCCAGCCTTTCCCGGATTTCCTCCATGTCGGCCTGATAGGTGGGGCCTCCGGCGTTGACCCGCTTGGCAATCTGATTGATGTTCCGGCCAATGGCGGACAGAAGTTTGTTCATCTCCTTAATGTCCCTGGTGTCCACCTGGATGATATATCCGTCAATCGCCATCTTCCGCAGGTAGGCGCCGATCCGCTTTGTCTGGAGCTGGGCCATCTTCTGTTCCATCAGTTCCTTTTCCTCGGCGGTCACATAGAACTTCACCTGGATATTTCGTTTTCGGTTTGCCATCGTGGTATCTCGCCTCTTTTCGTATCAGGGTTTGGGATGTTCCCAACAAGCATTTTTCGGGTTTAGGGGGAGGGTTCCCTAAAGCCAAAAATCGCAAGCGGGTACTCGCTTGCTGTGCTTGCTATCGTTTCTCTCTCCGTACCTAAGTAATCCGAAACTCCTGTCTTTGGCAACCATGAAAGCAAAGAAAAACGCTACAAACGGTATCCGTTCATAGCGTTTTCTAATCATTATCCAGTTGTACTAACCACATCATTTTTCTTCCTCCGCTCTGGCATCCAAGATGGCCTGTGCGGTGGCAATGATGATTTTCAGTTCAGCCTCTGTCATCTCATCAAGCAAGGGATCAAGTTGTCTACGCGCCGTGGACTTACTCTCTGTTGCGTCCCCAAAGAGAAGTTGATCTACGGAGATATGATAACGGGTCACCAGTTCAAAGAAGATTTGGAGACTCGGATGCTGCCCTTTATTTTCAATATTGGCAAGATAGCGGGGAGACAAATACATTTCATTCCCGACTTTGTTGCGGGATTCCTTTTTCTCGTTTCTTGCCGCTTTGAGAGCCTTTCCAAAAGGCGTAAAATCATATTTTTCGACTGGTCGTTTTGCCATATTGATTCACCCTATTACATTCTACTGTTCACCTTCCTTTCTGAATATGTCTATACAGTTCCCATACATAGCCTATATAATTCCTTTTTTGTTTACAATAGAGGCCTTGAAGTACCCCTTTAACAATATATAATTAAAGAAGGGTTCCACATCAAGAAATATCCCCCAATATGGGTTCTCTACCCCAATACCTATAAGACTGCAATTCTAAGAATTGAAAAATAGTTGAAAACTATATTTTATAATATTTGAATGGAGGTGTTCGGTGTGTCATACAGAATCTTGATTGCCGACGATGAAAGCGACATCGTTTCCATGCTTGGCAGCTTTTTTGAGAGCAAAGGTTTTCGTGTCCTGTCTGCTTCCAATGGCGAAGAAGCCCTAAAACAAGTAGAAAAGCAGCCGGATATTATTTTGCTTGACATCAATATGCCCGGGACAGATGGCTTGGAGATCTGTCAGCGTATTCGGGATCACATATCCTGCCCAATCCTTTTTCTGACTGCTCGGATTGAAGATGCAGACAAGGTAAAAGGCTTTGCCGTTGGCGGTGATGATTATATTGTGAAGCCCTTTTCACTCGTAGAGCTTGAAGCGCGGGTACGTGCTCACCTGCGCCGGGAAGCACGACATAATTTTGAAGCGCAGATCAAGTTCGCCGGTGATCTGACGATTGATTATTCAGAGCGTTGCCTGTTCTTTGACAGTAAGCGTGTGGGGCTTGCCAAAAAGGAATTTGATATTGTGGAGCTGCTTTCTAAAAATCCGGGCCAGGTATTTGATAAAGAACGGATTTATGAGCGCATTTGGGGCTATGACAGCGAGGGGGACAGCAGTGTTGTAGCAGAGCATATCCGCAGAATACGATCCAAAATCGCGGCATATACCGACCGCATATATATTGAAACGGTTTGGGGGTGTGGTTACAAATGGGTCAAGTAAATTGGCGTGGGCATTATTTATCGCTCCGAAAAAGCCTTGTTCTCTATGTAATTATATTTGTTGTGCTCGCAGTCTTTCTATCCGTAACGACTTTTTCGATCTGTGGCAGCATTGCCGAAGGTATCAGAGCATCTTATCCCCCGTCCGGCGAAAAATATTATTTGACGAATGAGCAGGGGGAACAGTTGGGCGAGGGCGCTTACATTGGGACTGAAGTCGCCCCAATGTCCAAACAGGACGCGCGCAGAATCGCTATACTGGAGATGCTTCCCGTAATTGCTGCACCCATTTACTCCGCATTCTGTATTATCGCCGCTGCGCTGCTGTTTTACAGGAACAGGCTGAAAAAGCCGCTTGCGGAACTGCGGACGGCTTCTGAAAAAATAGCGAACAATGACTTGGACTTTTCAATCGACTATGATAACAACGATGAATTGGGACAGCTTTGCGCGTCCTTTGAAATCATGCGGACAACCCTTGCGGACAATTTCTCTAAAATGTGGCGGCAAGTTGAAGAACGAAAAGCACTCAACGCCGCTTTTGCTCATGATTTGCGTACACCACTGACGGTACTAAAAGGCTATAATGAAATGCTGCAAGCCAGCGAAAATCCTCAAACACAGGAAACCGCCGCCATAATGGGCAAACATATCTCCCGTATGGAAAGCTATGTGAGCAGTATGAGCAATCTTAGGCGCATGGAAGATGCGCAGCCGGAGTACAAGTTGATAGACTTGCAGACAGTGGCATCTTCTTTGTATGACAGCGCAAAAATCGTATGTGCGAAAAAAGGAAAAGAATTGATTTTACAAAATGACATGCCTGTTTCGCAGTTATCCCTTGATGGGGCCTTTGTTTCACAAGTGTGTAATAACCTGATCTCTAATGCAGTTCGGTATGCCCAGACTGCGGTGACAATCTCTTTTGCCTTGCGTGACAATGGTCTGCTGCTTTCCGTATCGGATGATGGAAAGGGGTTTGACAAAAGCGGTCTGCAAAAAGCCACCAGTCCATATTACACAGAGGAAAGCAACCATTCTGAGCATTTTGGACTTGGACTATATATTTGCAAGCTGCTTTGTGAACACCACAACGGGTATTTGAAGATCGAAAATACTGCAACCGGGGCAAAGGTATCCGCCTACTTCAAATCTCCTGCCTTGTAGATAAAAAGTAGATATTTTCCCTCTATACTCTCCATGAAAACACATGGAGAGTATTTTTTTGCTCCCTATGGAGAAAGGGGCTTTTTTATGGAATTAAAAACAATCGGGCTGACAAAAAAGTTCGGTTCTAAAACTGCCGTGGACGATTTGAATATTACCTTAACAAATGGAGTCTACGGCTTACTGGGTGCAAATGGCGCAGGGAAAACAACACTTATGCGTCTGCTCTGCAATATCCAAAATCCTACTTCCGGGAAAATTCTGCTGAACGGAAAAAACATTGTTGGGCTGGGTGAACGCTATCGCAATCTTTTGGGCTACTTGCCCCAGCACTTCGGATATTACCCAGATTTTTCAGCGTTTGACTTTCTTCTCTATATTTCTGCCCTAAAAGGGTTGGACGAGAAGGCGGCTCGGAAGAAGTCAAAGGAGCTGCTGGAAGCGGTAGACTTATCGAGGGAAAGTAAGCACAAAATCAAAACCTTTTCCGGGGGTATGAAACAGCGTTTAGGGATTGCACAAGCTATGCTCAATGACCCTCATATTTTGATTTTGGACGAGCCGACAGCGGGCCTTGACCCGAAAGAGCGTGTTCGTTTCCGCAATTTAATCAGCGCCTTTTCCAAAGATCGCATCGTGATCCTGTCCACGCATATTGTTTCCGATGTGGAGTTTATCGCAGAGGACATCATTATGATGAAATCCGGGCAAATCATTCACTTTGGGAATCCGAAGGAGATTACCTCTGAAATCGACGGGCAAGTGTGGGAATGTACGGTTCCGACTGCCTATGCAGAAAAATATGCGGCCGCCTACAATACGAGCAATCTGCGGAATACCAGTGAAAACTATACAATTTTGCGGATAATTGGAGATCGTCCGCCGCTGGAAAATGCGATAAGGGTGCAGCCCACGTTGGAAGATTTGTACCTGTACTATTTCAAAGGGGGCTGTGAAAAATGAAAAAACTTATTCTTTTTGAACTGCGAAAAGTATTCTCAAAGCGTTTGGCGCTGATCGCTATAATTGGAATTCTCCTGTTCTCTGCCTTGCTATCCTTTTCCACATTTCAAAACAAATATGCGTTTGACAAGAATATCGGTGAAGGTACTGGCAAAACAGCGGTAGAAATCGACAAGGAAATTGCAGCAAAGTATGAAGGAATCCTGACAGATGAAAAAGCGCAGCAAATGATGTCTGATTTTGCACCGACATCAGATTTACATGGACTGAACGCAATCTATGTATATCAAAACGCCATGCAATCGGCAGCCTTTTCACGTTTTTCTGATAAAGACGGAAATTGGAACGGATTAAGTGTTTCTGATGTGTTTGGCAATGAAGAAATCAAAATTGGCTATGTGGACGGTTGGCTTTCCACCAGCCGAAACATGGTGCGGGTTTTTGTCGCGCTTGCTCTTGCGGTCATCATCATGCTTGCTCCGATTTTCTCCGGCGAGTATGAAGGTGTTGATAATATCATATTGACAAGCAAGTACGGTAAAACCAAATGCGCTACTGCAAAGGTGGTTGCAGGTATTATCACCGCCATTCTCACTACCACGCTGGTTGCATCATTTAACCTGCTTCTTGCTTTTGTTTTTTATGGAACAGAAGGGTTGGATTGCAGTATTTTATTTGCCCCCAGTGACTATGTGGAAGCGTTTATCCCTTTTAATATCACCTGCGGTACGCTGCTCAAATATCAAATTCTGTTGGCGTTTACCTGTACCCTCAGCATTACTGGAATTACACTGTTCCTGTCTGCAATCAGTAAAAATCAGATTGTAGCTTTGGTTGCGGCGATGGCAATTTTTCTTTTTCCCATCTTGCTGCCAATCACGGAAGTAAATCCATTGTTCCGATTGGTCGGGCTTCTTCCCATTTATCATGTGTTGGCCATTTCGCTTCTGTCGGTAGAACAAATGAGCAACGGTATGCTGTATGCGATATGGGCAATTCCGGCAGCACTGCTCTTGTTGGGAGTTGGTGCAAGTATCTCTCGCCGGGCATTTGCAAAGCATCAAGTTTTATAAATCATTCGCACAGAGCCGCTAACAGCAGATTTGCGCGAAGTCAAAAATGGCGGCTTTGAAATACGAAATCAAAGCCGCCGTTTTCTTTTTGAAAAATGAGAATACGGGGGGTGTGTTAAAGTCGCCCTTTTTTAAGGACACGGCGGTATCTGGGAGGTATCGCCGTGCCCATTTTTATTTGTAACAATCCACCTAATACTTTTTGGTCAAAAAAAGCTATTACCCGCCGTCGGGATATTCCGACCATGAAGATGAACAAATAAATCATGTAAATACATCTATCAATTCCTTTGCGCCTATCCGCATTTTGCGGATGGGCGCTTTTTGCCGTTTATGTGGGCCTTCGTCACCTGACGGAGCCTTTCATAAAAATTTCTTCCCGCCTTCGGTTGCCAAAATTGCCATCTCTGGATTACTAAGGCGAAAGGGAGGAGATCACCACCCCGCACCCGTTGCGGCGCGAAGGGAGGTGAGAAAATGAAAGACTCCTATGAGCAGCGTATTCAAAATCAGTTTGGCGCTTTCTGTGTCAAGGTTTTGAAGAATGAAGCTTTGCATATCCAACGGGATTATGCTGGCCTTCGAGATCAGGAAAAATCCTTCGGAGAGCTAACCACCTCCGAGCTGGAGCAAACCGCTGTGTGGGACAAGCACTTTATGAGAGAGCATGTCTTTGAAGTGCTGGGACTTCCGGTGGTCGTGACCGGCGATCTTTTGGCTGATGCCTTGGCGCAGCTGCCGGAGGGCAAGCGGGATGTTATCCTGCTATCCTACTTCCTGGAAATGACGGACCGTGAGATCAGCGAGAAGCTGAACATCGTCCATCAGACCGTATCCAAGCGGCGGCTCGTTACGCTGAAAGAATTGCGCGAATATCTGATGAAGGAGGGATTTGAATGGCCGGACAAGTGAAGCCGATTCCGGTGCCGGTGATTCTGGCAGCCGTAAGCGGTGACGAGAACGCCCTTGCCGCCGTGGTCGCTCACTATCAGAAGTACATTCGGGCTCTTGCCACCAGGCCTGTGAAGGACGAGTATGGGAACGAGTACCTGTATGTAGATGAAGATATGCGGCTCAGGCTGGAAACGAAGCTGATACATAGCATCGTGACGAGTTTCAAGGTGCTGCCAGCCTAAAAATGTCCGGGGCAAGTTTCTCTCCCTTTCCTTGCCCTGGCAATCTGGCAGCAGAGTTCATAGCTCTTTGACAAAGAAAGCCCGGCGGGAGGCCTCCGGCGCAGCATAAGGCAGACGGATACGATCTGTCTGTGTGGAGCCGGTCGGCCGGTGCGCCATGACCCTGTTGCAAGTCCGCAGGACGGGACCCCTACCAAACAGGTGAGCGACAAAACCGAGCCGTAAAACAGGTGTGGCAGCCTGTGGGCGAGGATGCGCAGACAGAATAATGAGACTCCCGCGTTGAACGCCCTCAAAGCATTGCGCGGCGCACCCATTAGCATGGGCCGGGGTGAGATTCCCGTGGAGCTGCGGCCAGCAGCCGTCCGTTTTTTGCCTCTTTCGTTTTCGACTATACGCAAATGAAAGGGGATTATTATGCAAGATCGTAATTCTGTTTCAAGCGGTAAAAAGCCGCAAGAAAACCCTTTGAAAGAAAAAACGACCTATCGCTTCGGCAATAGGTCGTTTGTCGTAGAGTCTGTTTTCAAAGAGGAAAGCCCGGATACCTTGGGTAGTGTCCTCCTTCGATTGATGAAGGCCGAAAATGAGAAAATGTAAACTTTCCATACTCGGCTGACACGGGCAGAGGACAGCGGTATAATTGTATTGGGAATACAAGATATGCTCTGTTCGGCTGTCCAGAAAGGAGGACTTATGAGACAGTCGAATAACAAAAAATCCCGTGATGTGACCGCTTTCCTCTACGAGCGGCTTTCCCGTGACGATAATCTGGAAGGTGAGAGTTACAGCATTGGCAATCAGAAAAAGCTGTTGACCAAAGTGGCAAAGGAGAAAGGCTACACCAACCTGGTCCATTTCCTGGACGATGGCATTTCCGGCGTCACGATGGACCGCCCTGGTTTTGTGGAGATGATCCAGCAGCTTGAGCAGGGGCGGGCCGCCGCAGTATTTGTCAAAGACCTTTCCCGCCTGGGCCGTAACTACATCGAGGTCGGCAGGCTGACCGAGGAATTTTTCCCGGAGCATGACATTCGCCTGGTGGCGGTATCCGATAACATCGACACCGCCGAGGGCGAGAATGAGTTGGCGCCGATCCGCAACCTGTTCAATGAGTGGTACGCCCGCGACATCAGCAAGAAGCGGCGTATCAGCAACAAAATCAAGGGAAATGCGGGTGAGCCGATGGGCCAGCCTCCCTACGGGTACATCAAAGACCCCAGCAATCCGAAACGATGGATCGTAGATGATGAAGCTGCCCAGGTGGTTCGGCGGATTTACAGCATGACCCTGGAGGGCTACGGGACGGAGCAGATTGCAGCCCAGCTTGAAAAGGACGAAATCCTTACCCCGCGTGCCTATTGGCTAAAGAAGGGCATCAAGCGGCCCGGAAAGGGCAAGCAGCAGCCCGCTACCAAGTGGAACAGTTCCACCGTGACCAAAATCCTGTCTTTGCAGGAGTATTGCGGCGACATTCTCAACTTCAAGACCTATTCTAAATCCTACAAGAACAAAAAGAGGTTGGAGAATGACCGTGAGAATTGGGTCATCTTCAAGGATGTCCACGAGCCGATCATCGAACGGTCTGTCTTTGAGCAGGTGCAGCAGAAGCGGGGTAAAATCCGTAAACGCCGCACCAACGAAGGCGAGCACAATATGTTCTCCGGCCTTCTGGTCTGTGCTGACTGCGGCTGCAATCTTCACTTCCATTTCAATCAGGGAAATCCGGAGATCAAGTATTTCAACTGCTCCAACTATAAGGGCAACCGTGGGAGCTGTACTTCCACCCACTATGTCCGAGTGGATTTTCTGGAACAGGTGGTGCTTGGTGAAATCCGGCGTCTGACGAAGTTCGCCAGTCTCTATGAGGACGAATTTCTGAAAGCAGTTATCGGGCACTCCCAGCAAGCGGCGGAGACCGACCGCAAGCTGAAGGAGAAGGAATTGAAGGCTCTGCTTGCCCGTGACGAGGAACTGGACGGGCTGTTTGAACGCATCTATGAGGACAATGTTTCCGGCAAACTCTCCGACGACCGTTTTGCGAAAATGTCCAGACGGTATGAGGACGAGCAAAAGGAACTGGTGGAGAAAATCAAAAAGCTCCGCTCCGAAATCGAGAAGCAGAGCAGTCAGGCCATGACCACGGATATGTTCATCTCTTTGGTGCGAAAGTACACCCGCGCACGCAAACTCACGCCCCGGATGCTCAACGAATTGGTTGAGAAGATCGAGGTTTATAATGCGGAGAAAATTGATGGTGTATGGGAGCAGCGGCTTCGCATCCATTATAACTGCGTGGGAGAAATCACAATCCCTAAAATGCTGCCCCTGCCCATCCCTGATGTGACCGTCAATACCCGAAAGGGCGTGTTCGTCAACTACATCCCAGCCGAAATCGCCGGATGAAAACAACAAAAAAAGACGAGTGTTCTTACAGCTTTTCAAATGCTATAAGAACACTCGCCATGGTGGGAATTGCAGGATGTGGAAAAGAGCAGCAGCTTGCAGCTGAAATTGATCCGGATACACCTGTATCGGAAGTGCAGTTTCCATTGAAGGAAACCGCAGAACTTTCCTTTATTACAAGTGCACCGGCTACATCAACACAGGAGCCAAATGAACGAGTGATCTTTCAGCGCATGGAAGAGCAGACAAATGTTCATATTGACTGGACTTGTTTTGTATCAGACCAGTTTTCTGATAAGAAAAACCTGGCACTTGCCCAGTTTGGAAATCTGCCGGACGGATTATTCAATGCCGGAATGAGTGAGTATGACCTGCTGCGTTATGCAAAGCAGGGAATCATCATTCCATTGGAAAACCTGATAGATAAATATATGCCGAATTTACAGGCAGTATTTGAAAAATATCCGGAATACAGGACGATGTGTACAGCACCGGATGGACATATTTATTCCTTTCCATGGATTGAGCAGCTTGGAGCAGGGAAAGAAGCCATTCAGGCAATCGGAGATATCCCGTATATTAATAAAAAATGGCTGGATTATCTTGGACTTGAGATTCCGACAACAACAGATGAACTGGAACAGGTATTAATTCAATTCCGTGATCATGCAGATGAACTTGAAAAAGAATTTTACATTGAAGGTGATGTAATCCCGATGTCATTTATTATCAATAATGGAGATCAGGATCCTGCAATTTTGATCAATGGATTTGGAGAAGGTTATGGAGATACAGGGGATCATTTCGCTGTAACGGATGAAGGAAAAGTTATTTACACAACGGTTCAGGAAGGTTATAAAGAAGGTATCCAATGGTTACATAAGCTTGTAACAGAGGATCTGGTCGACCCGGAAGCATTTACACAAGAGTGGTCCACCTATGTGGCAAAAGGAAAGAATCATCGATATGGTCTCTGCTTTACATGGGATATTGCAAATATCGATAACAATGAAGATTATGTGATGCTGCCAGCGTTGACAGGACCGGATGGAATGAGAAATATCACAAGACAGAACAACAGCGAAACAAGCGGATTCGATCGTGGAAGATGTGTCCTTACCTCCAGCTGTCGTGACACAGCACTTGCCGCCGCATGGATTGATCAGATGTATGCCCCCCTTCAGTCACCGCAGAATAACTGGGGAACTTATGGAGAAAAGGATTCTTTTAACATTTTTGAACTGTCCAGGAATAAAGATGGCGGAGAAATGCTGAAGCATATGGATCTTGGAACTCAGTCTCCGGTAGAAGTACGTGAGGCACAATCTGTAAATGGTCCGCTTGCAGTACTGAATGAATATTATGATGTATATGTAACACAGCCAGAAGATGCAAAATGGCGTTTAGACAATATGCATGAAACTTATCTGCAGGATATGAACAGCAAGTATGTTTATCCAAACGTCTTTATGAGCATTGAGGATACCAATAAAGTGTCTCAGTACGATACAGATATTAGAAAATATGCAGAGCAGAAGAAAGCAGACTGGATCCTGAATGGTGGAATTGAAAAAGAGTGGGATTCCTATCTGAAGAAAATGGAACAGTATGGACTTTCTGATTATCTTTCAATTAAACAGAAATACTTTGATCAGTATCAGAAGTCATTGAGTGAAGAAAAATAACGCTACGAACAATAGGAGAATTTACATGAGTGAGATGTTAGAAAAGGCTAGAAAATATGAAGATGAACAGGGAAAGCAGATAAAAGCAGAAGACAGACCGGCTTTTCATGTGAGTCCCTATGTCGGATGGATGAATGATCCGAATGGTTTTTCATACTATCAGGGAGAGTACCATCTTTTTTACCAGTATTATCCATACGATACACACTGGAACAGTATGCATTGGGGTCATGTGGTTAGTAAAGATCTGCTTCACTGGAAATATCTTCCGGCAGCTTTGGCACCGGATGAAGATTATGATAAAATTGGATGCTTTTCAGGAAGCGCAATAGAGTTAGAGGACGGAAGACAACTGCTCCTCTATACTGCGGTAGATCAGGAAACAATGGAAGATGGAACTGTAAGGGATATTCAGACACAGGCAGTGGCTGTTGGAGATGGAAAAGATTATAAGAAATATGAGAAAAATCCTGTTCTGACAGCCAAAGATCTTCCGGAAGGTGCAAGTAAAGTGGATTTCCGTGATCCAAAGATCTGGAAAGGAAAAGATGGGAACTTCTATTGTGTTATCGGAAGCAGACCGGCAGATGGAAGTGGACAGATTCTTCTTTATAGAAGCGAAAACGGATTTGACTGGAAATTTGTCAGCATCCTTGCAAAAAATAAGAAACGTTTTGGAAAGATGTGGGAATGTCCGGATTTCTTTGAACTGGATGGGAAACACGTTCTTTTGACCAGTCCACAGGATATGCTGCCGGAAGGCTTGGAATATCATAACGGAAATGGTACTTTATGTATCATAGGAGAAATGGACCAGGATAAATATACCTTAAAAGAGCAGTTTGCGCAGTCTGTGGATTATGGAATTGATTTTTATGCAATGCAGACGTTGGGAACCCCGGATGGACGGAGAATTATGATTGGCTGGATGCAGAACTGGGACACGATTGCTCATCGTTGCAATGACTCAAAATGGTTTGCACAAATGAGTCTGCCGAGAGAATTATCTGTGAAAAACGGAAGACTTTATCAAACGCCGATCAAAGAACTCGATGCGATGCGAAAAGACAGAGTTGAGTACAATAATGTAGTAATAAATAATGATACGATCTCATTGGATAAAATCGAAGGACGAACGATAGATATGGAGCTTGTGATACGTCCGGAAGATAAGGAAAATGTCTATAAGAAATTCGCATTACGTTTTGCACAGAATGAGAGGTTTCATACAGAATTGTGCTTCCGCCCGGATGAGTCCGTCCTGAAAATTGACAGAAAATTTTCGGGAAGCGAACGAGCATTGGTTCATCAGAGAAGATGTCTGGTAAATGGAGATGCCAATGAATTAAAGCTTCGTGTGATTTTGGATAGATTTAGCGCAGAAGTATTTATTAATGATGGCGAGCAGGTTATGTCGGCTGTCATATTTACAGAGCAGGAGGCAAAAGGAATTTCATTCTTTGCGGAAGGTGCAGCTAAAATCGATGTGGTGAAATACGATCTGGTTTAGAAAACACATGATAAAACTTACATGGAGTTGGAAAACGCATGGATAATGATAGGGGGATTCCTAAAACGGGAATCCCCTTTGCAGTACAGATGGTGCGTGAAAAAATAGGGGCACTGCGTGTAATGCCAACCAGAGAGGAAATTCAGAAGCTGCTGGCAATCCGCATGCAGACAGGAGCATGACTTGCAGAGTTCACACATTCACACAATCTTCACAAAATAATTAGCACTCACCTCTTGACGTGGCTAATAGCTGGTGTTATAGTAGGATTCAGATGAAGTGTTATAGCTTCACTAGAACAAACAACAGCGGCCGGAAGGTTCCAATAGAGGAGCCGAATGGCGAAACCATGATAGATTGAGTAAGGAGGGAGCTGTGTATGAACATTTCCAAATTTACCCAGAAATCCGTAGAAGCAGTGCAGAACTGTGAAAAGCTTGCCTATGAATACGGCAATCAGGAGATCGAAGAAGAACATCTTTTATACAGCCTTCTGACCATCGAAGACAGCCTGATCTTAAAGCTGATCGAGAAGATGGAAATCCAGAAGGAGCATTTTGTGGACCGCAGCAAACAGGCGCTGGCAAAGCGCGTAAAGGTGCAGGGCGGTCAGGTTTATATCGGCAAGGACTTAAATCAGGTGCTGATCCATGCCGAGGATGAAGCAAAACAGATGGGAGATGAATATGTTTCTGTAGAGCATCTGTTTTTGTCCATGCTGCAGTATCCGAATAAGGAGATCAAGCAGATCTTTACCGAGTACGGCATCACGCGGGAGCGTTTTTTACAGGCATTGTCCACGGTGCGCGGCAATCAGAGAGTCGTTTCGGACAATCCGGAGGCTACTTATGATACATTGGAGAAGTATGGACAGGATCTGGTAGAAAAGGCGAGAGCCCAGAAGCTCGATCCGGTCATCGGCAGGGATAATGAAATCCGTAACGTGGTTCGGATTCTTTCCAGAAAAACGAAGAACAACCCGGTTCTGATCGGTGAACCCGGCGTCGGCAAGACCGCCGTTGTTGAAGGACTGGCACAGAGAATCGTGCGGGGCGACGTACCCCAGGGGCTGAAGGATAAAAAGATCTTCGCACTGGATATGGGTGCACTGGTAGCAGGTGCCAAGTATCGGGGCGAATTCGAAGAGCGTCTGAAGGCAGTGCTGGAGGATGTGAAGAAGAGCGAAGGACAGATTATTCTGTTTATTGATGAGCTGCATACCATTGTCGGTGCGGGCAAAACAGACGGTGCACTGGATGCCGGCAACATGTTAAAGCCTATGTTGGCGAGAGGCGAGCTGCATTGTATCGGTGCAACGACACTGGATGAATACCGCAAATATATTGAAAAGGATGCCGCTCTGGAACGTCGTTTCCAGCCGGTGCAGGTGGATGAGCCTACCGTTGAGGATACCATTTCCATTCTGCGTGGCTTAAAGGATCGTTATGAGGTGTATCACGGCGTAAAGATTCTGGATAATGCATTGGTAAGTGCCGCCGTTTTGTCCAACCGTTATATTTCTGACCGGTTTTTGCCGGATAAAGCGATCGACCTGGTGGATGAAGCGTGCGCACTGATCAAGACCGAGATGGACTCCATGCCTGCGGAGCTGGACGAGCTGCGCCGTAAGGTCATGCAGATGGAAATTGAGGAGGCTGCGCTGAAAAAAGAAGACGACACCCTGAGCAAGGAGCGTCTGGAAGCACTTCAGAAGGAGCTTGCGGAGTTAAAGTCCGAGTACAACAATCGCAAGGCGCAGTGGGATAACGAGAAGAAGAGCGTAGAGAACCTTTCCAAGTTAAGAGAAGAGATCGAAGCGGTCAACAATGAAATTCAGATTGCACAGCGCGAAGGCGACCTGGAGAAAGCTGCAGAGCTTTCCTATGGCAAACTGCCGGATCTGAAAAAACAGCTGGAGCAGGAAGAAGAAAAAGTAAAGAAGGAAGACCTTTCCCTGGTTCACGAAGCGGTAACCGATGAAGAAATCGCCCGGATTATTTCCCGGTGGACAGGTATTCCGGTTGCAAAGCTGACAGAAAGTGAGCGGAATAAGACGCTGCATCTGGATGACGAATTGCATAAGAGAGTCATCGGTCAGGATGAAGCGGTAACGAAGGTGACGGATGCCATTATCCGTTCCAAAGCGGGTATCAAGGATCCGACCAAGCCCATCGGTTCGTTCCTGTTCCTTGGACCTACCGGTGTCGGTAAGACGGAGCTTGCAAAAGCGCTTGCGGCGTCCCTGTTTGATGACGAGAACAACATGGTCCGGATCGATATGAGTGAGTACATGGAGAAATACTCTGTGTCCCGTCTGATCGGAGCGCCTCCCGGATACGTTGGCTATGAAGAAGGCGGTCAGCTGACAGAAGCAGTCCGCAGAAAGCCCTACTCAGTTGTCCTGTTCGATGAAATTGAAAAGGCACATCCGGATGTCTTCAATGTTTTGCTGCAGGTGCTGGATGACGGCCGGATTACGGATTCCCAGGGCAGGACCGTGGACTTTAAGAACACGATTCTGATCATGACCTCGAATATCGGCGCGAACTATCTGCTGGATGGCATCGATGCGGACGGCACGATTAAGCCGGAAGCAGAAGAGCTGGTAACGAAGGATCTGCGCGGTCACTTCCGTCCGGAGTTTCTGAACCGTCTGGATGAGATCATCCTGTTCAAGCCTCTGACGAAGGATAACATCAGCGGTATTATCAATCTGATTGTCGCAGACTTGAATCATCGTCTGGAAGATAAGCAGCTTTCGATCGAACTCAGCACGGATGCGGAGCAGTTCATTGTAGACAACGCATATGATCCGATTTATGGCGCGCGTCCGTTGAAGCGTTATATCCAGAAATATGTGGAAACGCTGTCTGCAAAGCTGATCCTGGCAGATCAGGTACAGATGGGTGACACGATCCTGATCGCAGTGGAAAACGGCGAGCTGGTCGCAAAGAAAAAGCAGCATAGCGTTTAAAGCTGCAGACTGTAGAAGCACTCGGCGGGAGGAGGTTTCTCCTGCCGGGTGCTTTTTCTCTTTACAAAATCAACTCCTGCGAGTATTGTGATAGATACGGGTCGAAAAACGACCTGAAAAAGCGCATATTGATGCAGATTCTGTGGATAGAAAGGCTTTTACAGGGGAATGGAGAGAGAAAAGAAAACAAAAGCAATAGAAATGACAACAGGTTCGATCTGGAAGAACCTGTTTTTCCTGAGCTGCCCGCTGGTATTTTCCCAGGTGCTGGAAGTGCTGTTTAATATGAGTGACGTAGCGGTGGTAGGGCGATTTTCGGATTACCGGGCACTGGGTGCAGTTGGTTCGACAACGCTTCTGGTCACGCTGTTTACCGGCTTCCTGATCGGAATGGGCTGCGGTGTTAATGTGCGGATGGCGCATGAGCTGGGTGCAAGGCGCAGGGAATCCGTGATCAAAACCGTGCATTCCGCCTTTGTGATCTGTCTGATCGTCGGTCTGCTTGTGGGTGCAGCCTGTTTTTTCTTTGCAGAGGGACTGCTTGGAATTCTGCATACCAAAGAAGAGCTGATGGACAGTGCTGTTTTGTATCTGAAAATTTATGCACTGGGCATGCCGGGTATGGCACTGTATAACTGCGGCAACGGTATTCTGAGCGCCACCGGAGATACGAAGCGTCCGCTGGTATATCTGTCCATTGCAGGAATTGTAAACGTTATTTTAAATCTGTTTTTTGTTATCGTGTGCCATATGGCAGCAGAGGGCGTGGCCATCGCCAGTGTGATCGGACAGTATTTATCTGCACTTCTGATCGTGATTCATCTGCTGCGACGGACGGACGACTGTGGGCTGCACCCTTCGAAGCTCAGACTGGATCCGGCCTGCGGAAAAGCGATTTTGGTGCTTGGCATACCCACCGGTATCCAGAATGCCATCTTTGCTATCGCGAACCTTTTTGTGCAGTCCGGCGTCAATTCCTTTGATGCGGTGATGGTGTCCGGAAATGCAGCTGCAGCAAATGCGGACACGCTGATTTTTAATATTATGGCGGCGTTTTATACCGGCTGTTCCAGCTTTATCGGACAGAACTGGGGCGCTGGCAACCGGGAACGGATGAAAAAGAGCTATCTCGTCGGGCTGACCTATTCCTTTGCGGCAGGTGCGATCTTTGGCGGACTCCTGCTGATTTTCGGACGACAGTTTTTGTCGCTGTTTGCGACGGAGCCTGCTGTAATCGATGCCGGAATGCAGCGTGTGAAGATCATGGGATTTTCTTATATGATCAGTGCGTTTATGGACTGCAGCATCGCAGCCTCCCGAGGAATCGGAAAGAGCATTGTGCCGATGGTCATCGTTATTTTAGGCTCCTGCGTGTTCCGGGTGATCTGGGTGTATACCATTTTTGTATGGATTCATACGATTCCGGCGCTGTACTCTCTCTACTTTTTCTCCTGGGCGATTACATCTGTGGCGGAGGTGCTCTATTTCAGGCACAGCTTTCGGCAGCTGGAATTTCAGAGCTGAGTCCGGGGACGAGAACCGTCAAAATCCGGCAGCTCTTCTGCAGACAGATAAGGTTTTGGCGCTGCTGCGCCGTCCTTTCCGAATGATAGAGGGCTTCTGCTGCATAGATTAAAAAGAAGGAACCGGAAAAGGCGGTTTTCCATGGAACATAAAAAAGAGAAACGAAATGAAAAGGCAGCAATTCAACTGGGACTTTTTCTGGTTGGATTGCTGCTTTTTGGAACTGCTGCGGGAGGGCAGCTGACAGGGGAGGAAAAAAACGGGAAGGAAAAGGCGGCAATACAGACTTCTGGCGGCGTATCCGATGCAGCAGAGCCAAAAAAGATCGCCCTTACCTTTGATGACGGTCCGCATCCGGTCTATACGAAAATACTTTTGGACGGCCTGGCAGAGCGGGGTGCAAAAGCCAGTTTTTTTGTTACAGGGGAGAATGCAGAAAAATATCCGGAGCTGATTTTGCGTATGCAGAAGGAGGGACATCTGATCGGCAACCACACCTATAGTCATATTCAGCTGACAAGCAATAACCGGGAAGCCTTTCGACAGGAGCTGATTTCCACGAATGAGGTATTGAAGGAGATAACGGGAGCGGAACCCATTTTTGTCCGTCCGCCCTATGGAAGCTGGGACAAAGGCTTCGAACAGGAGCTGAATATGTTCCCGGTGCTGTGGACGATCGATCCCCTGGACTGGTGCAGTCAAAGCAGCACCAATGTTGAAAAGCGAATCTTGTCCAAAGCGCGGGAAAATGCGATTATCCTGCTGCATGATGAATATGCTTCCAGTATTGAGGCGGCACTTTTTATTGTGGATGAGCTGCAAAGCCAAGGCTATGTCTTTGTGACAGTGGAAGAAATAATGCTGGTATTCTGAAATCCAATAGTTGGATAAAATCGAACAGTTGGATGAAATCCAACATGTACAGCAGGGAAAATAGTTGTTATAATCAAATGTGGAAGCGATTGAAAAATAAAATGTTTCAATCACGAGATTTGTGTCTGCGCGCACCTGACACAAACTCGACATGCGCAAAAAGCGTGCGCAGAAATGAGTGGAAAGAATGCAATATACCTACACAGAGCTGGCAGCGTATCTGCTGCTGTACAGCTTTATCGGATGGGCACTGGAGGTTGCCTTTTTTGCAGTAAAAGAAAGAAGATTTTGCAACCGCGGATTTTTCAGTCTGCCTCTTTGTCCGGAATACGGCATAATGATGGATATTCTGATCCTTTTGCTGCCGGAGCAGGGGACAAAATGGCTGCTGCAGTTTCTGACCACTTGGATGGTCGTGTCCGTTGTGGAATATTTTTCCGGAGGGATCGCAGCCAAAATCTGGAAAAAGCATTTGTGGAATTACGAGGATGTGACACTGTTTGGCGGGAAGAAAAAGAGTGTGCTCCTTTCGCTGATCAAGGCAGCAGTTGTGATGACGGCGGTGCTGCTTTTGCATCCTCCGGTCTTTATCCTGTTTTCGATGATTCCGACAATTGTGCTGCGGATCATAGACATAATCGGCTTTGGGCTGATGGTTGCCGACCTGGTGTCGATTCTGATTGCAGTCAGGAAAAGCAGGAGCCTGACAGAGCTGAAGGAAACCCAGGGGAGACTTCTGCAGGAACAAAAGGAAGTCAAGCAAAAGCTTGGAGGCAAGATCTATCATGCAGTCTGGAAGCGGTTAAACCGTGCATACCCGGAGATGGAAGCTCTGGAGGAGGCAGATCGGGCAGAACGATATGTCTTTGCAAGAGGCGTCTGTGTTGATAAGCTGATCTGGGTATTTATGATCTGTGCATTTCTCGGAGATCTGATCGAAACGCTGTTCTGCAGGGTGACGGGAGGCGTATGGATGAGCCGGTCCAGCGTAATTTACGGCACCTTCAGTATTGTCTGGGGCTTCGGTGCGGTCATTCTGACAGTTGTATTGCAGCGGCTTGCCGGAAAAGAGGATCGTTATATTTTCCTGGCGGGCAGTGTGCTGGGTGGTGTATATGAATATCTGTGCAGCGTATTTACAGAGATTTTTCTCGGGACTACATTCTGGGATTACAGTGACATGCCCTTTAATATCGGCGGGAGAACCAACCTACTGTATTGCATTTTCTGGGGGCTGTTATCCGTTGTCTGGGTAAAAATTTGTTATCCGACGATCAGCGGATGGATCGAAAAGCTGCCGCCCCTTGGAGCAAAAATTGCGACCTGGGCAGTTGTCGTGCTGATGAGCTGCGATGCGGTGATTTCAGCAGGCGCCATGGTACGCTATGTGGAACGGCAGGATAGCGCGGCGGTGCAGGAGAGCAGTGCGGACGCAGGGACTGCCGCGGGCGTAGAAAACGCCGCGAAGGAGGAAAGCGTCGCGGACGCGGGGACTGCCGCGGGCACGGAAAACACCACAGGAACCGTGCGGGCGGAAAAGAAGAGCGTGATCGACACATTCTTTGACATCAATTACCCTGACGAGCGGATTGAGAAGGTGTGGCCGAATATGAAAGTGGAGGTGCAGTAAGGGGACATGGATCTTTTCGATTATATGAGACAGACCAATCAGGAAAAGGAAGCGCCGCTGGCGGCAAGGCTGCGGCCCCGGACGCTGGATGAGGTAGTCGGGCAGCAGCACATTATCGGAAAGGACAAGCTTTTGTACCGTGCGATTCAGGCGGACAAGCTTTCCTCCATCATTTTTTACGGACCGCCCGGAACGGGCAAAACGACTCTTGCGAGGGTGATCGCGAATACGACCAGCGCGGAGTTTATGCAGATCAATGCGACTGTGGCAGGCAAAAAGGATATGGAAGAGGTTGTCGCAAAGGCAAAGGACAACCGTGGAATGTTTGGAAAAAAGACGATCCTGTTCATTGATGAGATCCATCGGTTCAACAAGAGTCAGCAGGACTATCTGCTTCCCTTTGTGGAGGATGGAACCCTGATCCTGATCGGTGCGACGACGGAAAATCCGTATTTTGAGGTAAACGGAGCGCTGCTGTCCCGTTCGGTTATTTTTGAGCTCAAGCCGCTTTCAAAGGAAGATATCGAAGAACTGATCCGACGGGCAGTCTATGATCAGAGAGGAATGGGTGCCTATCAGGCACAGATAGAGCCGGATGCGCTGGAGTTTCTGGCGGATATTGCAGGCGGAGATGCACGTGCGGCATTGAATGCAGTAGAGCTTGGCGTAATGACGACACAGCGCTCAGAGGATGGAAAAATCCATCTGACCCTGGAGGTTGCCCAGGAATGTATTCAAAAACGTGCAGTAAAATACGACAAAACAGGCGATAATCATTACGATACGATTTCGGCATTTATCAAGAGTATGCGGGGCTCCGATCCGGATGCGGCGGTTTATTATCTGGCGCGGATGCTGTATGCTGGGGAAAGCGTGACATTTATCGCCCGCAGGATGATGATCTGTGCGTCGGAGGATGTTGGCAATGCAGATCCGACAGCGCTGCAGGTAGCGGTTTCTGCATCCCTGGCAGCAGAGCGGGTGGGCATGCCGGAGGCGCAGATTATTCTGGCACAGGCGGCGGCCTACATTGCATGCGCGCCGAAAAGCAACGCAGCGGTCAACGCCATTGCGTCTGCAATGAAGACGGTGGAAGAAACCGGAAATCTGGCGATTCCGGTGCATTTGCAGGATGCCCATTATAAAGGAGCAGCAAAATTGGGACACGGAAAAGATTATAAATATGCACACGATTATCCAAACCACTATGTCAGACAGCAGTATTTACCTTATGAGCTGTCCGGAAGAGAGTTTTATCAGCCAGGTGGGATGGGATATGAAGTAAAAATCAAAGAGCACATGCAGCGGATACGCAGGGAAGCGGCTAAGACAGAGCAAAAGCCGCAGGATGGAGAAGAGCAATGAAACAGATACCAAAGCGGGTCATGATCGTGTCCTTTGATGCGGTCGGAGCAAAGGACCTGGAATATTTACAGACCCTGCCGAATTTTCAGCGTTTTTTTGAACAGGCGGCGCTGTGCAGCCATGTAAACAGTGTGTGTCCGTCCCTGACATATCCGGCCCATACATCCATTGTGACAGGGCGGATGCCGAAAAATCACGGGATTGTGAACAACACAAAAATCCAGCCCAACCGGAAGGATCCGGACTGGCTTTATCATCGCAAATGGATCCGCAGCACGACGCTTTATGACGAAGCGAAGAAAAAGGGAATGACGACGGCCGGGCTTTTGTGGCCTGTTGCGGCAGGCAGCAGGATGGACTACTATGTGCCGGAGATTATGGTGACACGCAAATGGCAAAATCAGATCCTGATGAATGCGACGAACGGTCCGTTGTTTTATCAGCTGGATCTGAACAAACGCTTCGGACAGTTGCGAAACGGGATCGCACAGCCTCAGCTGGACAATTTTATTCAGGCATGCGCGCTGGATACGATCTACAAATACAATCCGCAGCTGTTTTTGCTGCATCTGACGGATGTGGATGCGAACAGACATCTCTATGGCGTGAAGAGTAAGGAGGCAAAAGAAGCTCTTAAGCGCCACGATAAGCGTCTGGGCGAGATTGTAAGGGCACTGGAGGAAACCGGAGAGATGGAGAGCACGACGGTCGTGCTTCTGGGGGATCATTATCAGAAGGATGTGGACAAGGTTGCCTTCGTCAATCATGCACTGTGGAAAGCCGGCTTGCTGACGGTCCGCAACGGCAGGATCAAAAGCTGGAAGGCCTATGCAAAAAACTGTGACGGAAGCTGCTATATCTATCTGCATCCGTCTGTAGAAAACAATGCAGAAGTGCAAAAGCGTACAAGAAAAGTGCTGGAGACGCTGAAAAGACGGGAGGATTTTGGGATCGAAAGGATTCTGACCCGGGAAGAGGCAGCAAACATGGGCGCAGACGAAAACTGCTTTCTGATGCTGGAAGCAAAGGAAGGATGGTTTTTTCTGGATGAATGGGAACAGCTGACGGCAGCAGAAAAAGACTGCGCACATGGCATGAAGGGGACCCACGGGTATCTGCCGGGTGAGGCAGACTATCAGACCTTTTTTGCAATGTCGGGATGCAGTGTAAGAGCTGGTGCCCGGGTAGAAAAAAATATCGCGCTCTGGGATGAGGGCGCGACATTGGCAGCACTTTTGGAGATAGACCTCGGAAAAACAGATGGCAGTGTGATCCGGGAGATGCTGCAATAACATACTTTAAAACAGGGCGGTTGTCAGATACTGATAAATCTCCCTGTTATTTTTTTGCCAGTTTTCGCAAATGGAAATTGCGAGCTCTTCTGTAGGAACCGTAAGGCGGATGGTCACCAGGTTGACGTCCTTATCCACTGCAGTCAGCTCTGTTTCGAATTCCCCGTTGACAGCCTTATAGTAGTTGCTCTGGATCGAAGATTCGTTGCGCATTTCCAGTTCATTTTTTTTAAGATATTCGCCGATGTCTGTCTTGATTGCGTCACTGATGCGGTTCTCAAAATAGGAAAGGGTATTGCGGCCCTCCTCCGTGATCTGCAGATGGGTGCGGTTGACCAGTGTTTTGGCAGTGATCAGCCCGGCCTGCGCCAGCTCATTGATAACCTGCTGCAGTGTCAGATAGCTGGTATATTCTTTTTCCAGAATGAGATCGCTGACCTGCGCCATTGTGAGTGGGAAGGATACCTTGTTGAGCAGATAAAGAACGATCAGTTTATAGAGTGTAAGAGGTTCCTGGTTCATAATTATCCCCTTGTCTGAGATTTCGTTGTTTCATAAGGGCATGCAGCCCGTTTAAGACGTTTCGTTTCGAAAGACTCCACTGGGGCGCGATCAGGAGCTTGCGAGGACCGTCTCCGGTGACCCGGTGGAGGCAGATATCCGGAGAAAGTGCAGCGATACAGCTTGTCAGCAGATCGAGATATTCTTCCTGTGTCAGTACAGGAAGCTTTCCGGCTTCATAAAGCAGGGCAAGATCTGTTCCCTTTAAAATATGGAGAAGCTGCAGCTTGACACCAAAGGGATGCACCTGATTGACGGCACGGATGCTTTCCAGCAGGTCGAGCCGGGTTTCCCCGGGGAGTCCGAGGATCAGATGGACGATAAAGGGAAGCCTTCTGGCATGGAGCTTTGCTGCAGCATCATAAAATACGGAGGTCGGATATCCCCGGCGGATCCTTGCTGCAGTGTGGTCATGAATGGACTGCAGACCAAGCTCGATCCAGATAAACCGGTCAGGATACAGCAACCGGAGGCGGTCAAGTCCCTCCAGAATGATATCGGAAAGACAATCCGGGCGCGTCGCAATGGAAATTCCTGCGACCTCCGGGGAGGAAAGTGCTTCTTCATAACAGGAAAGCAGTCTGTCCGGATCGCCATACGTGTTGGTATATGCCTGAAAATAGGCGATCAGAGACGGCTTGCCGGGTTCCGGTGTCCATTTGGAGGACAGAAGTGCCTTGGCCTGATTTAACTGATCTGTTACAGAAAGCTGCCGGGAAGCAGCAAAATCGCCGCTTCCGCCTGCAGAGCAGAAAATGCAGCCTCTTGTATCGAGGGTGCCATCCCGGTTGGGACAGGTACAGCCGATATCCAGTGCAGCCTTGTAAAGCTTCCGTCCGTATGTATTTTTACACCAGGCGTCCAGCGAATAGTAGGGCTTCTGGTGCCAGAGATCAGCGGATGTTTTTCTTGACTGCATCTGCAACAACGTCCGCAACTCTGGGATCGAATGCTTCTGGCATGATATTGTTTTCGTTTAATTCTTCGTCAGAAACGAGGGCTGCGATGGCATTAGCGGCAGCCAGCTTCATTTTATCGGTGATCTGTTTTGCATGTCCTTCCAGAGCACCGCGGAAGATGCCGGGGAATGCGACAACGTTGTTTACCTGGTTCGGGAAATCGCTGCGTCCGGTGCCGACAACGCGTGCCCCTGCTTTTTTTGCGAGATCAGGCATGATCTCAGGAACGGGGTTAGCCATTGCAAACAGGATAGCATCGGAATTCATGGAAGCCACCATCTCTTCCGTCACAATACCTGGAGCGGAAACGCCGACGAAAATATCAGCACCCTTTAAAGCATCTGCAAGGGAACCGGTTTCATGAGCCAGATTGGTGCGTTTTACCATCTTTTCCTGCATCCAGTTTAAGCCCTCTGCGCCATCGCAGAGAATGCCGGATTTATCGCACATAATGATATTGGAAAAGCCGTAGGTTATCAGCAGGCGGGTGATGGCAACTCCTGCACTTCCTGCGCCGTTTACAACAACGCGGCAGTCTTCCTTTTTCTTACCGACTACCTTTAGGGCATTGATGATGCCGGCGAGTACAACAATAGCAGTTCCGTGCTGGTCATCGTGGAAAACAGGGATATCCAGAGTCTCTTTTAAGCGCTCTTCGATTTCGAAGCAGCGGGGTGCACTGATATCTTCCAGATTGATGCCGCCAAAAGCGGGAGCAAGCCAGGTAACAGCTTTGATGATCTCTTCCGTGTCCTGAGTATCCAGGCAGATGGGAACTGCGTTGACACCGCCGAATTCTTTAAATAAGACAGCCTTGCCTTCCATAACGGGCATAGCGGCCTTCGGACCGATATTGCCGAGTCCCAGTACGGCGGAACCGTCGGAAACAACAGCTACAGTGTTTGCTTTCATCGTATAGGTGTAAGCGGCAGCCGGGTCTTTTGCAATGACCTTACAAGGCTCCGCAACGCCGGGAGTATAGACAAGTGCAAGGTCTTCACGGGTGCGGACGGGTGTTTTGGAAACGGTTTCAAGCTTTCCCTGCAGCTTCTCATGCAGTTCCAGCGCTTTCTCCTGATTTGTCATTTGATTTGCCTGCTTTCTTTTTTATTTAATAAGGAATGATGATGTCGGGGCATACGCGCCATTCGTAGCTCTCTGTATATCATCATATCTGATTTATTTGAGTGAATCAAGGAAAAAATCTTCCTATTCTGTTTTGAGTGTGGTACAATGAGCGAAACAGAAGGAGACGTTTGACTTGTGTCTCCGATGTGTAATAAAATTCACTAAAATGACAGGCACTTTTGATTTCTGACAAAAGACCGCTGTTTCCCGGATCGGGATGTTCTGGCGCATTTCAAAAAGATCGTTTCATGTAGAATTCCGTATGAAAATCAGGGACGAATCACGATGGCAGTAAAAGGAGTAAAGATTGAAAAATAAAATTTTTCAATCGCGAGATTTGTGTCTGCGCGCACTTGACACAAACTCGACATGCGCAAAAAGCGTGCGCAGAAATGAGAGGAAAAAATGATAAGAGAAAAATATGAATCTCTGGCAGTGCATGATCTGAAGGAGATTGCAAAAGCAAGGGGGATAAAAGGACTTTCTACAATGAAAAAGGCGGAAGTCATTGATGCGATGCTGAGGTTGGATGCCCAGGAGACCGCAGAAATAAAAACAGAACGCAGCGTCCCGGAGAACCGCCCGGCAGAGAGTAAGGATACTCCGGAAAAGAGCGCAGCAGAGCGCAAGGATGCTCCGAAGAGGGACGCGGCAGAGCGCAAGGATACTTCGGAGAAGGACGCGGCAGAGCGCAAGGATGCTCCGAAGAGGGATGCGGCAGAGCGCAAGGATACCCCGGAGAAGGGCGCAGTGGAAAAGCAGGATCCTCATGACGGTGGGACAGAACCGGAGAGCAAAGCAGGGGATCGGGAGGAAAGACGGCAGCAGAGAACAGGAAAGCGCTTTATCAGCAATGGTTCTTATCATAATGGACGGACAGGAAGCCGCGACAACAATGGTGCGCGGGAAAATACTGCAGCTGCAGCGCCCCGTGCTGCTGCGCCTGTGGCAGAAGAGGCACAGAACCGTGTGAGCGCGCCTGCACCCCGTTATAATGAGCGCTACAACAGTCCGTATAATCGCGGAACTGCACCGATCCAGAGTCCAGAGGACGACAAGTTCCCGACAGAGCTGGACAGCGGCATTACGGTAAAGGGTATCCTGGAGGTCATGGCTGAGGGCTATGGCTTTATCCGCTCGGATAATTATATGCCGGGAGATAATGATATTTACGTGGCACCCAGCCAGATTCGTCGGTTCAATTTGCGGACAGGCGATATTTTAGAGGGAAATACCAGAGTGCGGACACAGAATGAAAAATTCTCTGCCCTGCTTTATGTCAAGACGATCAATGGTTATACCACAGAGGAAGCATCCAGACGAAGCAACTTTGAAGATATGACGCCGATCTTTCCGAACAGCAGACTGAAAATGGAACGCTTCGGCTGCCCGGTGGCGATGCGGGTCATGGATTTGTTAAGCCCCATCGGTAAAGGACAGAGAGGTATGATTGTGTCCCCGCCGAAGGCTGGTAAGACAACCCTATTAAAAGAAGTGGCCATGTCGGTAAAGAAAAATTATCCGAACCTGCATCTGATCATTCTCCTGATCGATGAACGTCCGGAGGAGGTAACGGACATGAAGGAGACGGTGGCAGGGCCGAATGTTGAAGTGATCTATTCCACGTTTGATGAATTACCGGAACATCATAAACGAGTTTCCGAAATGGTTATTGAGCGTGCAAAGCGTCTGGTCGAGCATAAACAAGACGTTATGATCCTGTTAGACAGTATTACCCGTCTGACCCGTGCCTACAACCTGGTGGTTCCGCCCAGCGGACGTACCCTGTCCGGTGGTATTGACCCGGCGGCATTGCATATGCCGAAGCGCTTTTTTGGTGCAGCCCGCAATATGCGCGAGGGCGGAAGCCTGACGATTCTGGCTACTGCACTGGTGGACACCGGATCCAGGATGGACGATGTCATTTACGAGGAATTTAAAGGAACCGGTAATATGGAGCTTGTGCTGGATCGAAAGCTGTCTGAACGCAGAATTTTCCCTGCCATCGACATCCCCAAAACCAGCACGAGAAGAGAAGATCTGCTGCTGAGTGCAGAGGAGATGGAAGCAATCAACGTGGTGCGCCGCGCGTTGAATGGTATGAAATCCGATGAAGCTGTGGATAAGGTGCTGGATCTGTTTGCAAAGACGAAAACCAATATAGAGTTTGTGCAGACGGTGAGAAAGATGAGATACCTGTAAAAATACAGCGCATGTGAACTGTAACTAATAAAATACAAAAGAGGGAGCGGTCGGAACTGTCGGCCGCTCCTTTTTTATTCATGATTGATGCGTTCATTGAAAAATCTGCACCGGATGTTCTTCCTTTTCAAGGAAATCAAAAAAATACTTGCATAGGGCAAAAGTTTATGTTATATATAGTTGCATAAAATATACAACGAAAGGAAAGCGAACGATGAAGCTGCAGGAAACCCTGGAACATCTGAATTTTTCAAGGCTGGAAGCACAGATTTATATGGCATTGATCGGTTCTGAGCCCATGTCTGCCTATCAGCTGGCAAAAAAAATCGCAATTGCACGCCCTTCTATTTACAATGCGCTGGAGCACATGCTGGATAAGGGGATGGTGGAGCTGGTTCCGGATCAGACAGCACTGTATGCCGCCCAGGAACCGGAGGTGCTTTTGGGGCGGATGCAGGCGGAAATGACAGCAAACCTTTCTCTCGCCAGGCAACAGCTGAAAGAATATGAGACGGCGAAGCAGCCGGAGGTGCATTTCGTATTCCGGGGCTTTGAAACGGCGATGGCAAGGGCAGGGAAGCTTCTGGAGGATGCCCGGGAGGAGGTTTATCTGAATGCAGATTTTGATCTTTCCTGTTTTGCAGAGACCTTCCATCGGCTAAAGGAAAAAGGCGTGCGGATCGTTGCGTTTTCCTTTTATGATCTGGGACTGAACCGGGAGGATGTGGAGTTTTATACCCACGGAGGAATGCTGACAGCACATCAGCCCTCCCGTCTGATGCTTGTGACAGACAGGCAGATGACACTGACAGCGGACTGCGGTGCATTTGCCAACTGGAGCGGTACGGTCAGCAACAATGGGCTGATGGTGAAAATTTTGTCGGAGCATATTCAACACGACATCACCTTGCTGCAGCTGCAGGAAAAGTATGGACTGGAAATGCATTGAAATGAGATCGGCTGCAGTTTAAAAGGATGCAGCCTGAAAAAAGGAGGTCTGAACATGATTCATTTAGAAGCGGTTTATCATAGAGCGTCACAGCAGTTTTGCTATGCATTGAATGAGGAAATTTTGATGGTAGGGCTGCAGACCGGAGAAGAAGTGGAACAGGTTTGGATTCATTATGGCGACCCGTTTTCTACTGGTATTCTGGGCGGAAACGAGGCTTGGGAAGGCAGTCGGGAGGAGATCGTGACAAAAATGCGTCTGCCTCAGCACCTCTGGTGGGAAATTCCCGTGCAGCCTCCCTATAAACGGTGCCGGTATTTCTTCGAGCTGCAGGCAGGAGCAGAACGGGTCTTTTATTTTGAGGATGGCTTTCATTCGCCAGAGGATGTGAAAAACGGACAGCTGGGACAGTGCTTTACGTTTCCGTGGATGAATTCGGTGGATATCAACGTGACGCCAAAGTGGGTGCGGGAGACGGTCTGGTATCAGATTTTTCCGGAGCGCTTTTGCAACGGCAACAAAGAAAATGATCCGGACTGGGTAAAGCCCTGGGGATACCATACCGTAAGTAATCTCGATTTTTACGGCGGCGATCTGGATGGAATTCGTCAGAAGCTTCCTTATTTACAGGAGCTTGGTATTACCGGACTGTATCTGACACCGGTGTTTGAATCTCCCTCAAGTCATAAATATGATACGACAGATTACCGGAAAATCGATCCGGGCTTCGGAGATGAGGAGACTATGAAGCTGCTCGTTAAGGAGGCCCATGACAGAGGCATCCGCGTGATGTTGGACGGTGTATTCAACCATTGCGGCAGTAACTTTTTACCGTGGCGGGATGTGATGGAAAAGGGGCCTAAGTCCCCCTATTATGACTGGTTTATGATCAATCGCTGGCCCTGCCGGGAGCAGGAGGGCAGCACCAGGGATGGACGCTATTATTCCTTTGCCTTTGCGGAGCGGATGCCAAAGCTCAATACGAGTGAAAAAAAGGTGCGGGACTATTTTTTGGATACCGTTCGTTATTGGATTGAGACATTTGACATTGATGGACTTCGGTTAGATGTTGCAAACGAAATTTCCCATCTGTTCTGCCGTGAGCTGCGGCAGATGACAAAGCAGTTAAAACCGGATTTTTATCTGCTGGGGGAAATCTGGCATGACGCAATGCCGTGGCTTGGCGGGGACGAATTCGACGCCGTTATGAACTATCCCTTTGCTGCAGCCATCCGGGAGTTTTGGTATCAGCCGGAAAAGACGAAATCGGATCTGGAAGAGGCGATCTATGAAAATCTGGTGCGTTATATGCGTCAGACGACAGAGGTTTTGTTTAACCTTATGGATTCCCATGATACAGATCGGCTGATCCATCAGACAGGTGGAAATCAGGATCTCTTTTTTCAGCAGCTTGCAATGCTATTTACAATGCCTGGAAGTCCCTGTATCTATTATGGAACGGAAATCGCGATAGAGGGCGGCGCTGACCCGGATTGCAGACGCTGTATGCCCTGGGATCAGATCGAACAGGGAAACTATGCAGAGATCACGGAGCAGGTAAAGCAGCTGATAGCCCTTCGAAAAGAGCCTGCGGCCCGCAGCATGGAAATCACATTTGAAAATAAGAACAGCTCTGACCGGGTGGTGGAATATGTCAAAACCGGGGCAGAGGGCAGCAGGCTCCGGGTTGTGTTGAATGCATCCGGAAAAGAGACCGATGTGGAGACAGAGGGCAGCGTGCTGTTTGCAAGAGGTTATGAGAATGGGGGGCTGCGCGCAGGCGGCGCATTGGTGGAACGGCTGTAAAACAAGGATTTCCGGTCAAACCGCAGCGAAAGAGGACAAAAATTTCACCAAAACTTTACCGGCATGTATATTGACAGAAGACTTTGCATATGATAACCTTACTGCTAAACAAAATTCCCTGTGAGGGAGTAGCGAGCGCAGCAAGTGCAGCTGCCGGAATAAAACAGAGCCGGCGGATCGCCTTTGCATCAGCGTAACAAGTCAACAACCCCGATCCTATGCCGATCTGGCTTGTTTTAAATTGCGAGACTCAGATACTGTTTTCTTTTTGAAAAGCAGTATTTGGGTCTTTTGTGATTCAAAAACACCATCGGGAGGAAAAAGAATGAAGTATTATTGTGAAGACTCACAACAGGTACTGCAGGAGCTGAACAGCCAAAAAAGCGGCCTGACGGAAAAAGAAGCGGCAGAGCGGCTTTTGCAGAACGGGGCAAATGAGTTAAAAGCGGCGAAGGGAAAATCCCTGCTGCGCCGGTTTGCGGAACAGGTGGCAGATCCGATGATCGTGATCCTGCTGGCGGCAGCGGCCATCAGCGGTGTGCTTGCAGTCCTGGAAAATGACAGCTTTGCGGATGTCATCATTATCCTGGCAGTGGTCCTGATCAATGCCGTGCTGGGTGTGTATCAGGAAAGCAAGGCGGAAAAGGCGATCGAAGCGCTGCAGGACATGGCAGCGGCCACCTCAAAGGTTGTGCGGGACGGGAAAATGTCCTCGATTTTGAGCAAAGACCTTGTGGTGGGGGATATCATCTGTCTGGAAGCAGGGGATGCGGTTCCGGCGGATGCAAGGATTCTGGAAAGCGCAAGCCTGAAAGCAGAGGAAGCTGCACTGACAGGAGAATCCGTGCCGGTCACGAAGCTGATCGATCAGATCTTTTTGGCAGACGGGGAACGGGATGTGCCCCTTGGCGACCGTAAAAATATGGTCTATATGGGAAGCACGATCGTATATGGACGTGCTGTGGCAGTCGTAACGGCCACTGGTATGGATACGGAAATGGGAAAAATTGCGGATGCGCTGTCTCAGGCACAGGAAGGACAGACACCGCTGCAGAGAAAACTGACACAGCTTTCGAAGGTGTTGACAAAGCTGGTGATCGGAATCTGCGTACTGGTTTTTGCGATTCAGATGATCCGGGCAGGCAGCCTGAATTTTGAGGTTGCGCTGAACTCCTTTATGATTGCGGTTTCCCTTGCAGTGGCGGCGATCCCGGAAGGACTTGCGGCAGTTGTGACAGTCGTACTTTCCATCGGTGTAACGAACATGTCAAAACGAAACGCGATTATCCGCCGGCTGACTGCAGTGGAAACCCTTGGCTGTGCCCAGGTGATCTGCTCGGATAAGACCGGAACGCTGACGCAGAACCAGATGACAGTTGTAGATTCCTTCGGAGCAGAAGAGAAGGAGCTTTCGGCAGCAATGGCACTGTGCAGTGATGCAGAGCTGGATGCAGACGGCAGTGTGACAGGAGAACCGACGGAGGCTGCCCTGGTTGTCTGGGCGAACCGGATCGGGCAGGATAAGAATCTTTTAAAACAGAGTATGCCCCGTGTGATGGAGGCTCCCTTTGATTCCGGACGGAAAATGATGTCCACAGTCCATAAACGCAAGGATGATTACATTCAGTTTACAAAAGGGGCGCCGGATGTGGTTCTCACCCGTTGTGCATTTTATCTGGAGGATGGACAGCTTCTGCCCATGACAGAAGAATATCGGAAAAAGGTTTTACAGGCAAATAAGTCCATGGCAGATCGGGCACTGCGTGTGCTGGCATGCGGACAGAGAGTCTGGACGAAAAAACCGGAAAGCGAGGATGCGGATCTGCTGGAGCAGGAGCTTTGCTTTTTGGGATTGTGCGGCATGATTGATCCGGTGCGTCCGGAGGTAAAGGCAGCAATTGACGAATGTCGGGAAGCGGGTATCCGACCGGTTATGATCACGGGCGACCATGTGGATACGGCAGCAGCGATTGCAAAAGAGCTTGGTATTTTGCAGGATGGCAGCCTGGCAGTGACCGGAGCAGAGCTGGAAAAAATGGACGATGCAGAATTTGCAGAGAAGTTCCGGAACATCAGCGTTTATGCCCGCGTACAGCCAGAGCACAAGACCCGTATTGTAAACGCCTGGAGAAATGCCGGCTATGTGACGGCAATGACCGGTGACGGCGTTAACGACGCGCCCTCCATCAAGGCTGCGGACATCGGCATCGGAATGGGCATCACAGGAACGGACGTTACCAAAAATGTGGCAGATATGGTGCTGGCGGACGATAATTTTGCAACGATTGTCGGCGCGGTGGAAGAGGGCCGCAGAATCTATGACAACATCCGGAAGGCAATCCAGTTTCTGTTAGGCTCCAATATGAGTGAAGTGCTGAGTATTTTCTTTGCGACACTTCTGGGCTTTACGATTCTGCAGCCGGTGCATCTTCTGTGGATCAATCTTGTAACGGACTGCTTCCCGGCGCTGGCGCTGGGTACGGAAAAGGCAGAGCCGAACATTATGAAGCGCAAACCCAGAGATGCGAAGGCCGGGATTTTTGCAGATGGAATGGGCTTTGATATTGCTTATCAGGGACTTTTGGTAACAGCACTTGTCATGGTTTCCTATTTTATCGGACATTTCATGGAAACCGGAGAATGGACCATCACAAACAGCGCCCATGGCACTACGATGGCGTTTGTCACAATGTCAATGGCGGAAATTTTCCACAGCATGAATATGCGTTCCCAGAGAGGAAGTATTTTCAAGCTTGGCTCGAAAAACCGGCTTCTGCTTGGAGCGGCAGTGGTTTCCCTGCTGGCAACCACTGCAGTGTGTGAGATCCCGCTGCTTGCCGGGGCATTCGGCTTTACGAGTGTGGAGCCTGCAGAGTATCTCGTTGCACTACTTTTGAGTGTGCTGGTAGTTCCCATCGTGGAGCTTGTAAAGTGGATCCAGCGGCGCAGTGCGAAACACGAGGACTGATCGGCGCAGGTTGAACTTGTTACCGTTCACCCGCGCCATTCGCAAAACGCGTCTTCGACGCTCTCCGCTGCTTCGCAGCTCATTTTTGCTCATAAAGCGGCGCTCCCTCCGTGCCTTTTTATAAGCAGATTTTCATGCGAGCATGAAATCTGCTTATAAAAAGGTACGAGTGAACTGTAATCATAATTGTAAACTTATTCTAAACTTTTTGTTTTTTTCTTGTTTCTGTTCCTGTACTCGTGCTATAATTTACCATAAAATCAGCAAATTCCGGTACAAAAGCCCAATGGTATTCGACGAATTTCAGCTGTCATGTCTATTTTCAGACATATCCTCATTTCTATGTATGTTCCGGCTGTCCTTTGCACAGCAAGCATCCTTTTTCTTTTGCATCGGTACAGCCATATATTATTTTCAGAAAGGCGGTATTTCCATGGAACTTCAGGTTACGAATAATTTTTCCGATATTACATCCGAAATCCTTGCGCTTGCAAAAATGAGTGAGCAGGCAGGCTCCATTGCGCCTGAGCTCTACACACAGTACGACGTCAAACGCGGTCTGCGGGATTTAAACGGCAAAGGCGTCCTCGCAGGACTCACCAATATTTCTGACGTGCGCGCCACCAAAATCGTAAACGGCGAAGCTGTTCCCGCACATGGGCAGCTGTTTTACCGCGGCTACAACGTGGAAGATCTCGTGCGCGGCTTTAGCAAAGACAACCGTTTCGGCTTCGATGAGGTAACTTATCTGCTGTTGTTTAACAAGCTTCCTAACAAGGAGGAGCTGGAATCCTTTTCCCGACTGCTCAATTCCTATCGAAGCCTGCCCACCAGCTTTGTCCGCGATATTATCATGAAAGCCCCCAGTAAGGATATGATGAATACCCTCGCCCGCAGCGTTCTGACCCTGTATTCCTACGACGACCGTGCAGACGATGTTTCCCTGCCAAACGTCCTGCGTCAGTGCCTGCAGCTCATCAGCCTCTGCCCGATGCTGTCCATCTACGGCTACCAGGCCTACAGCCACTATCATGACGGCAACAGCCTGTATATCCACCAGCCTTCCCAGACGCTCTCCATGGCGGAAAATATTTTACATATCCTGCGCCCTGACAGCAGTTACACCCCTTTGGAAGCGAAAATCCTCGATATCGCGCTGATTCTGCATATGGAGCATGGCGGTGGTAATAACTCATCCTTTACCACGAGGGTTGTCACCTCCTCCCTGTCCGATACCTATTCTGTTATCGCAGCGGCAATTGGCTCCTTAAAGGGTCCCCGCCACGGCGGCGCAAATATCAAGGTTGTCAAGATGTTCGAGGAAATGAAAGAAGAAGTACACGACTGGAAAGACGATGAAGAAATCAGCCGTTACCTCGCACGCCTGCTCAACAAGGACGCATTCGACCATGCCGGTCTGATCTACGGCGTCGGCCATGCGGTTTACTCCAAATCTGACCCGCGTGCTGTCATCTTCAAGGGCTTCGTAGAACGCCTTTCCGAAGAAAAGGGACTGCATGATGAATTCGAGCTTTATAACAGTGTAGAGCGTCTCGCCCCAGCCGTCATCGCCAAAGAACGTCAGATGTACAAGGGCGTCAGCGTCAACGTCGACTTCTATTCCGGCTTTGTATACAAAATGCTTGGACTGCCGATGGAGCTCTACACCCCGATCTTCGCCATCGCCCGTATGGTCGGCTGGAGCGCGCACCGCATGGAAGAGCTTGCCACCAACAGCAAGATCATCCGCCCTGCGTATAAGACGCTCTGCACCGATCAGCCTTATGTGGAGCTGTCGGAAAGAAAATAACTGCGCGCAGTGGATCCCATAACGTCAATGCAGTTTCAACCATCAAGATAAACGGGCTTTCTCCACTGTTGACAGCCCGCACGTTTTTACAATTGTGTAATCAAGGGGCGACAGCAAAGAATGCTGCCGCCCCTTTGCCGGGCACACAAAAAACGGAGAACCATCAGGTTCTCCGTCATTTCTATCATCCATCTCTTTGTGATTTATGACATTGGAAAGCTCGCAGAGCGCGCATTCTATTGTTTTTCCAAAAACTCCATCACTGCCTGTTTCATGCCATCTTTTTCGCACTGGATGTTATGGAGCACCGGTGCGTTGCGGATTTTTGTGATCGCATCCGGAATCTTCACTCCACTGATCTTTTCCAATTCTTCCGTCAGGGCAAAATCATCCATATCTGCATATTTTTCATCCATAGCACTCAAAACGGTTCTGGTGAATTTATACGGACTTGCAGTAGATGCGATCACAGTTTTTGTCGTGTCGCCGGTTTCTTCTTTATATTTGTTGTAAACCGCTGCTGCAACCGCGGTATGCGGATCGAGCACATAGTCGGTATCTTCGTACAGGCTGCGGATCTGCGCCGCGCATTCCTCCTGCGTCGCATAATTTCCGTAAAAATCACCGAGCTTTTCTTTCATCTCTGCAGTGATTTCATATTTGCCATCACCTGCAAGCGCCGCCATCAGGGATGCGTTGCATGCAGCATCCTCTCCGGCAATCCGATAAATCAGCCGTTCCAGATTGCTCGAAATCAGAATATCCATCGACGGGGACGTTGTAAGGATAAAATCACGATTTCTGTCATAAGCACCTGTACGGAAGAAATCATATAATACTTTATTGTCATTGGACGCACAGATCAGCTTTTTGATCGGCAGTCCCATATTTTTTGCATAATAGGCTGCCAAAATGTTGCCGAAGTTTCCGGTCGGAACAGTAACATTGATCTCCTCGCCTGCTTTGATACGTCCTTCTTTTACAAGCTGTGCATATGCATAAACATAATAAACGATCTGGGGAACCAGACGTCCGATGTTAATGGAGTTTGCAGAAGAGAACTGATATCCTCTTTCTTCCATCCATGCTGCAAGCTCTTTATCTGCAAACAGCTTCTTGACGCCGGACTGAGCGTCGTCGAAATTTCCGTGGATACCGATCACGCGGGTGTTTGCGCCGGTCTGGGTGACCATCTGTTTTTCCTGAATCGGGCTGACACCGTCCTTGGGATAAAAGACCATAATTCTCGTGCCGGGCACATCCGCAAAACCTGCCAGAGCCGCCTTTCCGGTATCTCCGGAGGTCGCCGTCAGAATTACGATTTCATTTTTGATCTGATTTTTCTTCGCTGCAGTCGTCATCAGGTACGGCAGAATCGAAAGTGCCATATCCTTAAACGCGATCGTCGGACCGTGGAACAGTTCCAGATACCACGCATTTTTCACTTCTGCCAACGGGGCAATCGCCTCTGTATCGAACTTACCGTCGTACGCCTTGTCGATGCAATAACGAAGCTCTTCCTCTGTAAAATCCGTCAGCAAAAGCTTCATCACTTCATATGCGGTCTGTCGATAATCCATCTGTGCAAACTCGTCCAGCGTTTTATCAAAAGAAGGCAACGCCTGGGGCACAAACAGACCACCGTCCGATGCAAGACCTTCCAGAATTGCTTTAGATGCCGACACGCTCTCTTCATTTCCTCTCGTACTTCTATACAAAACTTCCATGCTTCCTCCTGTTTCTGCTGCAGTTGCACAGCTTCGTTTCTTTTTTCTGTCCGTTTCGCTCAATTTTATCACAGGTTTTCTGACAGGACAATACCTTTTCCGATTTTTTGTCTTTATCCAAAGAACTCATGTCCGCCATGCGCAAACAATCTGACCAGATGTGTATCGAACCAGCGCATATTTTTTTCATTCGCTGCATTTCGCGCAGCAAAGTACAGCGCACCTTTTGACAAATCCGTTCCATCCAGCGCTAACTCTACCGCCTGTTTCGTTTCCTCACTGATTGAAACAGTGTCGATCGTTCCGTTTTTTACCGGGGAAAACTGATAAACACCGTTACTGTGCTGATACACCACATCTGTCACACAATCCGGGAACAGCTCGCTCTTTACCCGGTTTAAGACGACGTTTGCAACCAAAATCCTGCCGTTTAAATCCTCCGATCCGGCTTCCGCCTCCACGATTTTCAAAAGCACCTGATAATCCGCGCTGCTGATAGAAAGCTGCGTGCTGTCTGAAACAGCTGCTGCGCTATCCTCCCGTTCCAGCATCCTCACCTGCAGCGTCGGCTCTGCCAGATCGTTTTCCTCCAGGACCCGCCCGTTTTCTTCTTTTTCATAATCCAAAAGTTCCTCCATGCAGACGACGCTGTCCATGCTGTCCAGATACCGTCCCATTTCTCCTACCGTTCCGGTCAGCCGGACGCAAAACCATGCAGATACAAACATCATGGACGCCCCGGTCAGCCATATGCCATATTTTAATGTACTGTTTTTTTCCATTTCCATCCCCGTTCCCGGCTGTACGCCTTCTAAAAGTCTATACAGCCAGTCTGAAAAAAATCACTTTTTTTCACAGACAAACTGCGACAGAAACTTCATTTTATGGTAGGATGGAGAAATACTGGAGCAAAATAGGAACGAATTACGCATTTTTATAGAATTGCATCCGTGCTAAAAGCAATCCAGTATTTTATCTATTACAGTTCACTCATGCCCTTCTGAGTTCAGATTCCGTGCTTGCACGAAAATCTGAACTCAGAAGGGCACGAAGGGAGCGCCATTTTATGAGCAAAAAGAGCTGCGAAGCAGCGGAAAGCATCAAAGATGCGCTTTTGCGAATGGCGCGGGTGAACTGCAACTTTTATCTTGACCTGAAAGGATTTCTATCTATGATTATATTTAAAAAACTATTCGCACCGATCGCTCTCCTGCTGTGCTTCACCTTGCCATTATCCCTGACCGGCTGCAGCGCATCTTCTGCGCAGCCGTTTTCCAAAACCGGCTTCTATTTTGACACCGTGATTTCCCTGACATGCTATGGAAACGATGCCCAAACCGTCCTGGACGAGGCATTTGAACTCTGCGGGCACTATGAAAATCTATTGAGCTACACCAAAGAAGGCAGTGATATCTGGAATATTAACCACGCGAATGGACAGCCTGTCACTGTCGATTCGGAAACCGCCTCTCTGCTGCAGACAGCATTATACTGGTCTGAAAAAACAGACGGTCTGATCGATCCGACAATCACGCCGATTTCCCAGCTCTGGAACTTTTCCGGCGACCCGGCAGGTCCTGTCCCGAAGCAGTCCCAGATCGATGCCCTGCTCCCTCACGTCGATTACCACAATATCCGGATCGACGGCAATACGGTTACCCTCGCCGACCCGGATGCACAGCTTGACCTCGGATTTCTGGCAAAGGGTGCGATCGCAGACCGCCTGAAAGCATTTTTCCTCCAAAAAAATATCACAAGTGCCCTGATCAATCTTGGCGGAAACGTCCTGGCCGTCGGGCAAAAACCGGATGGCACAGCATTTCGTACCGGCATCAAAAAGCCGTTTTCTGAAACAAACGAGCTGGTCGATATCGTCGCGTTAAAAGACCAGTCCCTCGTCTCTTCCGGAAATTATGAGCGTTGCTTTCGGGAAAACGGAGTGCTGTATCATCATATTCTGGACCCTCACACCGGTTATCCCGCCGACACAGGTCTGAGCAGCGTCACCATCCTTTCCGATTCCTCCACGGACGGAGACGCCCTCAGCACGTCCTGCTTCTTACTTGGCTACGAAAAAGGCAGGGAGTTGATCGACTCCCTGCCGGATGTTGAAGCACTATTCCTTTTAAGCGACGGCACAATTTACCGCACGAAAGGATTCCCGCAATCATAACCGCTAAAAAAGAATGTGCCTTGGCACATTCTCGCGCCGAGGCGCGGTTGCTTCGGCAACCATCTACCCCTGCGCCGAGTGCGCATCCTCGCAGAGCGTTTTTGTTCCAAACGCTCTGCGGCGAAACCTTCTCCGCAGGCGCAAACAATCAGTGCTTCACAATCACTTTCTTTGGACATTTCTCTGCGCAGATTCCGCAGCCCTTACAGGTTTCAGGATCAATCTTTGCGAGGAAGTCCGTCACTTTCGCTGCGCCAACCGGGCAGTTTCTTTGACAGAGTGTACAGCCGATACAACCTGCGCTGCACTCCTTCATCGTCACAGGACCTTTTGCCTTGGAGCTGCATGCCACCAGATACTTTGCATCGTAAGGAACCAGCGAAATCAGGTGCTTCGGACATGCTGCGACACATTTTCCACATGCCTTGCAGGCTTCCTTATCGACAACTGCTACGCCGTCTACGACATGGATTGCGTCGAAGGGACATGCCTTTACGCAGTTACCGAAACCGGTACAACCATAATCACAGGATTTCGGACCGCCGTTCGGGACAAAGGAAAGCATCGCACAGTCGGCGATTCCATGATACTCATAATCTGTCTTCGCCTTATCGCAGGTTCCCTGACAGGCTACAAATGCAACCTTTTTCGTCTCTTTTCCCGCTTCTACGCCCATGATCTTTGCGATCTCTTTTCCAACCGGCTCACCGCCCACCGGACAGGCATTGACCGGCGCTTCCCCTTTGGCAATTGCTGCCGCCAGATTTGCACAGCCCGCATAACCGCAGCCGCCGCAGTTATTTCCCGGAAGGGCTGACAAAACAGCCTCTTCCCGTTCATCTACTTCTACTTTAAATTTGATTCCGGCAATGCCCAGAAACAGGCCGATAAACAGACCAACCGCTCCTACCACTGCCATTGCAATCAGGATACCGCTTACCATTCTCCGCCTCCTATAACAGTCCGGAAAATCCGCAGAAAGCGATTGCCATCAGTCCTGCTGTGACGAGAACCATCGGCATTCCCTTAAAGGATTCCGGATAATCGTTGTATTCCAGTTTCTCACGGATGCCCGCAAGAATGACAATGGAAATCGTGAAACCAAGCGCCGTCGCAAAGCCATTCACCATGCCGGTAAAGATGCCGTACTCCTTCTGCACGTTGGTCAGCGCAACACCGAGCACCGCGCAGTTGGTCGTAATCAGCGGCAGATAAACGCCGAGCGCCTCATACAGCGATTTCATATATTTTTTGAGGAACATTTCTACGAACTGTACCAGCGCCGCAATGACGAGGATAAATACGATCGTCTGCAGATACTGGATGTTCAAAGGCGTCAGAATAAATTTGTAAATTGCTCCCGCCACACCGGAAGAAAGCGTAATGACAAAAATAACGGCGGTTCCCATTCCCGCTGCAGTTTCTACTTTTTTGGATACGCCCAGAAACGGACACAGTCCCAGAAACTGGCTCAATACTACGTTGCTGACCAGCGCAGAGCTGATCAGGATCAACAATAACTGCTGGATCTGTTCCATCATGTTCAGCCTTCCTCCTTCTTTGTCTGAGCAGCCGGATCCGAAGCGCCGTAAAAGCTGTGACCGCAGCAGCCGGAAACGCCACAGCTTAAACAGTCATCCGAGCAGCCGGACTGGATTTTGCTCATATCTTTTCCTTTTTTCTCACCGTTTATCTTGATCTTGTTCTGGGCAGCAGTCAGAAATGCCAGCACAAAGAATGCGCCGGGCGCCATAACGAAGATCGAAAACGGAACATAGGATTGGGGCATCACGCGGAAGCCGAACAGCTCTCCTGCGCCAAGGATTTCACGAACTGCACCAATACAGGTCAGCGCAACGGAAAATCCAAGTCCCATACCGATACCATCAAACAAAGAAGGGAGTACCGGATTTCTGGACGCATAGGATTCCGCTCTGCCCAGAATGATACAGTTTACGACAATCAGCGGAATATAAATACCCAGCGAATCATACAGGGACGGAATAAAGCCCTGCAGCAGAAGCTGCATCATCGTAACCAGAGACGCAGCGATGACGATGAACGCAGGAATTCTCACCTTATCGGGAATAATCTTGCGCAGTGCGGAAATGATCAGGTTACACAGTGCAAGGACTACCATCGTAGTCAGACCCATGCCCAGACCGTTGACTGCGCTGGTCGTAACTGCCAGGGTCGGACACATACCCAGCGTCAAAACAAACGTAGGGTTCTCTTTAACAATACCGTTATAAAGCCGCTCTGCAGGCGTATTTTTCTTACTCATTTGCTGCTCCTTCCCCTGCACCTTGCTGCAGCATGGTCTGGAAATAGTACACACCAGCGTTGACTCCATTGGTCACAGCATTGGTTGTGATCGTAGCGCCGGAAATGGCATCAATTTCATTGTCTGCTGTCGAACCGGTTTTAGTGTATACATACGGATAGGCATTTTTATCTGCAAACTGGGGAACCAGAACGTCTCCCGCCTGCATGCCAAGACCTGCTGTTTCGGAAATAGACAGCAGAGAAATCCCGTTTAATGTGCCGTCATTGCGCACGCCGACGGTAAACTGAATATCTCCGCCGTAGCCCTCATGGGTTGTCACCGTCAGCACATAACCAAGTACTGTTCCAGACGCATCCTTTGCCTCCTGACAGGCATTGACACTGGCTGCGCTGTAGCCGCCCTCATTGAGTACAGCCTGTGCAGCTTCTTCTGTAAAATCTGTCACAGCTTCAAAGCTTTCCGCATCAGAAAAGACCTCACGGCACGCATTTTCCTGTGCCAGAGCCTCCTGACGTGCGATTGGCTCTTTTGTTATCTGATAAACACAACCCAGCAGCAATCCGGCTACCAGGGTGATTGCGAACAGAATGCCCGCATCTTTCAGCATGCTCTTCATGACCGCTCTCCTCCTTTTCCGAATGCTTTCGGCATCGTATAACGCTCAATCAACGGAACCAGAAGGTTGCCCAGAATAATCGCATAGGATACGCCCTCTGCGCTCGCGCCGAAAATACGGAAGATCGCGGTCAGAAAACCGAGAATCACACCGTAAATGTATTGTCCTTTTTTGGTGACAGGACGGGTTACATAGTCCGTCGCCATAAAGAATGCACCGAGCATCAGACCACCGCCTGCCAGCTGTGCGGACAGATATGCCGGGCTAATTGCAATTCCGCTAAGGGCTGCAAACAGCAGGACAAAAACGGCAAAGGAAGCGATATAGCTGCCCGGTACGCGCAGGTCGATTACACCTGCAACGATCAGAACACAGGCGCCCAAAACGATCGCGATCACGGAGGTCTCACCGATCGTACCAGCCGTGCGTCCCAGAATCATGTTCAGAACGTTGACGCTTTCTCCTGCTTTCAGACTTGCCAGAGGCGTCGCACCGGTATAGGCGTCGCAGTTAAAATTCGTCATCAGGGAGGTAAAGGAAATCAGCAGAAAGCATCTGCCTGCCAGCGCCGGGTTCATGAAGTTCTGTCCCAGTCCACCGAACAGCATCTTTACCACCAGGATTGCAAACACGCCGCCGACAACCGGAATCCAGAAAGGAACGGATACAGGCAGGTTTAATGCCAGTAACAATCCGGTTACGACTGCTGAGAAATCGCCGATCGTGATGGGTTTTTTCATCAGTTTTTCATAGATATATTCGGTCAGAACACAGGTTGCGATACTGATCAGGATCAGAACCAGTGCCCGGAAGCCAAAATTGTAAATGCCAAAAAATGCGGGCAGAAGCAGTGCAATAACTACTGTCAGCATAATCCGGGAAGTGGTATCCTTCGCCCGGATATGGGGGTTGGAGGATACATTGCGTAAATCGCTCATTTCTTCGCCTCCTGCTGTTTTTTCTTTTTTTCAGCCAGAACCATCTTTCTCGCGGATTTGATCGCCTGTGTCAGAGGACGCTTTGCCGGGCAGACATAGCTGCAGCATCCGCATTCGCAGCATTCCAGACCGTTACAGGCTTCAAATCGTTCGAGATCATGACGTTCTGCATAGTCTGCAAGGAGCTTAGGCACAACTCTGCCGGGACAGACTTCTACACAGCGTCCGCAGTTGATACACGCCGACGGCTGTGAATCTGCAACATCGTCATGGGTCAGGCACAGCAGTGCGGAGGATGTCTTGGTTGTCGGCACGTTTAAATCAAAAATACCAAAGCCCATCATCGGACCACCGGAAATAATCTTAGCAGGTTCCTGTACAAAACCACCCGCTTCTTCGATCAACTCGTTGTAATTGGTACCAATCCGGACAATAAAGTTTTGAGGGTTTGCAACTGCATCTCCCGTTACCGTTACGATACGGTGCATCAGCGGTTTCCCTTCGCGCACAGCCTGATTGATCGCAACAACCGTATCAACATTGTCTACGATACAACCCGCATCTGCAGGAAGCATGGAGGAATTGATCGCACGTCCTGTCACCGCATAAATCAGATGGCGCTCCGAGCCCTGCGGGTATTTTGTATGTAAGGCAGCCACGGAAATATCCGTTTCATCCTTTGTCAGCTTCTTTAACAGTGCGATTGCATCCGGTTTATTATCTTCTACTGCCAGCGTTCCCTTTGCGTTCGGGAACAGCTTTAACATTACCTTCAGACCGGCAATCAGCTTTTCCGGCTCCTCCATCATTCTTCTGTAGTCAGAGGTCAGGTACGGTTCGCATTCCGCACAGTTTACGATGACATCTGTAATGCTGTCCGGATTTTTCGGACTCAGTTTTACATGTGTCGGGAAACCTGCGCCGCCCATGCCGACGATGCCGGCTTCTTTCACTCTTCCGATAATTTCCTCCCGGCTTAACGTCTCCAGGTCTGCAGGAACAAACTCTGCTTCTTCATATAAATGGTCGTCCTCAATCACAATGCTCATTACATTGTCACCGGTTACGACGCGGTGTGGCTCGATCGCCTTAACTGTACCGGAAACCGTCGCATAAATCGGTGCCGATACAAAACCCTGGGCTTCCGCAATCTTCTGTCCTGTCAGTACATGGTCTCCCTTTGCCACGACAGGCACTGCAGGCGCACCGATATGCTGGGACAGCGGATATACCAGGTCACCCTTTGGCAGAACTGCCTTCATGGGCTTATCCTTCGACAGATCCTTCCCATCATAGGGATGAATGCCGCCCATAAATGTCAACTTAGCCATTCGCCAATCATCCTTCCTTTTCTTTTTTGTTTCTGAACATGTACATTGTATACATACATTCCATCTTGTATCATACTATTTTTTTAGCCAAAATACTACAGGAAATTTCAAAAATATGCTATCATACGGTTATGAAAACTTTAAAAAACCCTATTTTATCCGATACAACGAAAGAGCTGGCTTCTTTTTTTGAAGCCCCTCAGGACATTTTATTTTTCGATATCGAAACCACCGGATTTTCCGCGCGCAGCGCCTGCGTCTATCTGATCGGCTGCGCTTATCTGACCACAAACGGCTGGGAAACCCGGCAGTTTTTTGCGGAGACGCCCGATGATGAAGCGGATGTTTTGCAGCAGTTTTTCTCCTTTGCCGCCTCCTTTCCGGTCATGGTACATTTTAACGGAACAACCTTCGATGTTCCGTTTCTGCAGACCCGCGCGAAAAAATTCGGGCTTTCTTTTGTCCCGGCGTCCGTCCAGCACGACATCTACAAAAAAATAAGCCCTTATAAAAACCTCCTGCACCTGCCGGGATGTCGCCAGAAGCAGCTGGAGGAGTTTATCGACATCCATCGGGAAGACCATTTTAACGGCGGCGAGCTGATCGAGCTGTATCATTCCTACACCAGACAGCCTACAAAAGAGCTTCTCGACATCCTGCTTTTACACAACCGTGAAGACCTCGAGGGAATGACCACCCTTTACCGCGTGATGGCAATCCCGCTATTTTTCGAAGAACAGGGCTTTTCTCCGGTCACCCTTTCTCTTGAGCATACCGAGGACGCTTTTGGAAAAGCACGGACCAATGCAGTCTTTACCCTGCAGACAGATATCCCTCTTCCGGTTTCTTTGTCCCTGCACGGCTCCGGCACTGTTTTAAAAAACTGCTTCCTCGCAGGCCGGGAACGGACTGTGCTGCTGCGCCTGCCGGTCTATGATGGCATTTTAAAGCATTTTTATCCAGACTATAAAAACTATTCCTACCTACCTGCAGAAGATACCGCAATTCACAAATCCGTCGCCGTTTACGTCGATAAATCGCAGCGCATGCCCGCGACAGCCGCAACCTGTTATACAAAAAAAGAAGGACAGTTTCTTCCCTGCTTCTCTGTGCCGGACGAGCTGCCGCTATTTCGGGAAAACCATAAAGACCGCCAGTGTTTCCTGCTCGCCGACGACTTGTTAAATTCTGACGCATCCGTCCAGAAAGAGTATCTGTCCGGGCTGCTGCGCGCACTGGTGAAAACAAAGAAATAGGTTGGTAATAACTCCAATCAACAATAGAATGCACGCTCTGCGAGCATTCTATTGTCATGAGTCATAACAAAGAATGTGCTTTGGCACATTCTCGCGCCGAGGCGCGGTTGCTTTAGCAACCATCTACCCTTGCGCCGAGTGCGCATCCTCGCGGAGCGCTTTTTATTTCATAGGACGCATTTTCCTATGAAACAAAAAAGATCCGCTAAAAAGCGGATCCGATAGTTTGATAATCAAATCCTCTTATTGTTCGATTGCTTCCGTCCCGGAAACGGGACTTCTACTCGCTCAGGCTGGCACCTTCCGAAAAAACGGGGTTGCCGTGGCTTCACAGATCCTATGTATCTCCACCACTCTGAATAAGAGAAGGCACAATATTGAATTTTCTTATCAGGTACTCATTTAAAATACTATAGCGCCCTGTATTTGTCAACAGGACAATTTATGAAAAGTGTCTCAGCCAATCTTTAAGCGGAATTTCTGCAATTCCCGTTCGGATTCCACCTTTTCGATCTGGGCGCCGAGGCTCTGCAATTTTGCTGGAAAATCCTCATATCCGCGTTCGATATAACGGATATCGTCAATGACAGACATTCCTTCCGCTGCCAGCGCTGCGATAACAAGTGCTGCTCCGGCACGCAGATCCGGTGCATTGATGCTCGCTCCGGTATATCGGGAAACGCCGTCGATGATCGCAGTATTCCCTTCCACCTTAATGCTTGCGCCCATGCGGATCAGCTCGTCCACATAGCGGAAACGATTTTCAAAAATACTCTCTGTTACAATGCTCGTGCCGCAGCACAGACCCAGCGTCACCGCGATCTGGGGCTGCATATCCGTCGGAAAGCCCGGATACGGCAGAGTCTTTACCTGTGTATGTTTGAGCGGTCTGGAAGCCACTACCCGGACAGCATCATCCGACTCTGTCACTTCACAGCCGATTTCCGACAGCTTTGCAGAAATGGATTCCAGATGCTTCGGAATCACGTTTTTGACCGTCACATCGCCGTGCGTCGCAGCGGCAGCAAACATAAACGTGCCGGCTTCGATCTGATCCGGGATGATCGGATATTCCGTCTTATGCAGTCGCTCTACACCACGGATCCGGATCACATCCGTACCTGCGCCCTTGATATTGGCTCCCATGCTGTTTAAAAAGTTCGCCAGATCCACAACATGAGGTTCTTTTGCAGCATTTTCGATCGTTGTTCTGCCCTCTGCCAGCGCTGCAGCCATCATGATATTGATTGTCGCTCCGACACTGACAACGTCCAGATAAATGTGCGCACCGCACAGATGGGACGCTTCCGCCGTAATCATGCCATGCGCAATCTCAACCGTCGCGCCCAGTGCCTTGAACCCTTTGATATGCTGGTCGATTGCACGGCAGCCGATATCGCAGCCGCCCGGCAGTACAACTGTAGCCTTTTTATATTTTCCAAGAAGGGCTCCCAAAAAGTAATAGGATGCCCTGATTTTCTTGACAGAATCACCATTAACCGTTAAGTCATGAATCAGAGAACCGTTAATTTTAACGGTGTGACGGTCAATCCGCTCCACATGAGTGCCAATCCCCGCCATCGCGTCCAAAAGGATGTTCGTATCCCGTACATCCGGCATATTTTCGATCAGTACGGTCTCATCCGTCATCAGGGAAGCAGCCAGAATCGGCAGCGCCGCGTTTTTTGCGCCCCCGATTTCAACCTCGCCGACCAGCGGATTTCCGCCATTGATTGCATACTGTTCCATATTTCCTCTTATTTCTGCTGCACAGGCAGCCTGTCCATCGCATCAATTTCCTCTTTCAGCGCCTGAAAAAAGAAATCCCTGAATTTTATTTTCGAATCTGTTTTGCTGCGCATGCAGCCTCTGCATGCAGCATCTATTTATTATAATCTTCTTCTGTTTTTCGTCGTTTATGCACGTCAAAAACGGCAAAAAGAATCCTTTACCGTCCTTGTGGTTATAGCATATTCCACTTCATTTGTAAACTAAAACTTTCAGTTCAGGTAATTCAGCGGGTTCACTGCCTGTCCGTTAATCCGGATTTCAAAATGCAGGTGCGGTCCGGTGCTTCGGCCCGTGTTTCCGCTCAGGGCAATTTTCTGCCCCTGGCTGACCTTCTGTCCGACGCTGACCAAAACCTTGCTCAAGTGTCCGTAACGGGTTTCTCTGCCATCCGCATGCTGGATGTAAACGACGTAGCCATAGCCGCTGCCCCAGCCTGCCCTTGTAACCGTACCGCCGCTGGATGCCATGACCGCCGTACCGATGGGAGTTGCCCAGTCAATTCCCTTATGATTCGTGGACGCTCCCTTCTTGGGTGCTTTTCTGCCGCCAAAGCCAGAGGAAAGCCGTCCGCCGGAAATCGGCTTGATATAGGTCGGTGGAACCTTGGTTCCGCGCTCCACGATCTTCGGAACAGCCTCTACGATAACCTCTTCCTTCAAAATCTCCTGTGATTCCACAGCATCATTTCGATAAGTCACAAGTGCCGCTGCTTTTCGGAAGCCTGCAGAGGGCTGCTGACGCAGCTCTGTCTTTGTCGTATACCATTCGTCATTGTCGATATATACCACATCTGCTTCGTAGGTATCTTCCATATAAATCTGTTCCGTATGCACAACAGAAAGCTCCGGCTCCGGTACGGTGATGATCAGCTCATCACCGGTACGGATGACAGAATTTTCATTGTCCAAGGTTGGATTGATCGCAACCAGATTTGCAATCGTCAAACCGTTATCCTCTGCGATCTGGGAAAGCGTATCTCCCGCCTTTACTTCATAAATCTGCTCTTTCTGCTGATCCGCCGTCACCTCGGAAATCGCGGTTTCCAGCGGCGTGATCTCGTTTTCCAGCAAATAGGCATCCACGATCTCGACCGTATCACCGAAATCGACGGAAACCGTGCCGTATTCCATCTGGGAAAAATCCACCGTTCCCCGATCCGGCTCAATCTCTTCAAACAGCTCGTCAAAAAAGCGTTCCGCCCCGGCACCTTCCCCCGCTGCGTGCTGCAGCTGTCCGGTGCTGTCGTCTTTTTTGGAAACCGAAGTCGTCAGGACGTTCAGCTGTCTGTCCGGGTCAATCACAATATCTGCACGATAGGCATGTTCTGTATCGTACCGGTCAAGTGCAGCCTGTAAAAGTGCCCGAACGTCACTGCTGCTGCCCAGGTTTACCGTATATTCGTTGATTTTTACCGTATAAGCATGCTGCAGCGTTGTGGAAATGCTGCTTTTTAAAACATCATAAATCGCTTTATATAAGTTGTGCCGGCTGTCTGTATTTCCAAAAAGCAGCTCCTGCCCCTCGGAAGTGATTTCAACCGGGATATATACCATCGTACCTTCTGTTTCTGTGATTTCGCGGCGCGCCTCGGCAACAAGCCTTTCTACCTCCTCCGGGTCGCTGCTGTTGCCAATTTCCGTTCCGTTGATGCTGACTTTATAAAAATTATCGCCTGTTTTCTGAAATCGTGGAAAAGACGGCACGCCAAAAAGGAGTACCAGCAATGTGATTCCCGTCGTCGCAAACCAGGTCTTTTTGATCAGTCCTCTATATTTCTTCAATCTGTTCATCTTTTCTTCTTTTTCTTTTTGGCTACGCTGTAGCCGAACGTCCCAATTGCTTCCCCAAGTCCGTAATATGTGCCGTGGGAGTACACGATCGGGTCCGCTTTTTCCAGATGAAACCGTCCCGTTTCATCCATCCACTTCTCGTCCACACTGACCGAAACGACCTCTGCCACAAACATCGTGTGGCTGCCGAGCTCTATCTTCTGCGTCACGCGGCATTCCAGGCTGACCGGGCTTTCCGCGATCTGCGGTACCGACACTTTCTGTCCCGGCCACGGTGTCAGATTCATTTCTGCAAATTTGTCCACATCCCGACCGCTTCTGACGCCGCAAAAATCTGCTGCTTTCGTCAATTCTTTCGTCGTCAGGTTAATGACAAATTCTCCTGTCTCTTCAATACAATGATAGGAATATCTTTCCGGGCGCACCGAAATCGACACCATCGGCGGATTGGAACAGACCGTACCTGTCCATGCAACGGTGAAAATATTCGGCTTTCCGTCTTTGTCCGCAACCGAAACCATGACCGCCGGAAGCGGGTAAAGCATATTGCCCGGCCGCCAGTTTACGCGGCCCATTAAAACAGCCCTGCAATCTGTGCCGCTGCCAGAACAATATTCGCCAGCGCGGTCACGAGGGTAATAATCATCAGAGGTCTGAGTCCTCTGCCCTGCTTCTGCAAATGTTCATTGCGGCGGACAAGTTCGTCATTCTGTGCCGCTATCGCTTCGGTCTGCTTCTTTACTTCATCTACGACAACCGCCTGTACGTTGCGGTATACCTTTACGTTTTCCTTATGGGTAAAATCATCGGACTGCTTTAAGAGCTGCTTGATCTCATCCATATGCTCCAGGATCGCCTGTTCAATCTGACTGACCTGCTCTGCAGTTTCCTGATTTTTCTGCTGTGCTTCGTCGAGGCGCAGCAGTCCTTCTTTTGTATAGTTCTGCAGTCTAACCATACATTCCTGTGCGGTGCGGTTGATGCTGTCCTGGCTTCCCTCTGCCATCCGGCTTAAATTGCTCGTGCCGGTTTCGATAATTTTGCGCAGTCCGCCGGCGCTCTCCGTCGTCACACGCTGGATTCCTTCAATGCTCTGCTCCGCCAGATTCTGCATTCCGGCAGCGCTCTGATCCGTATATTTCTGAATCACATCCAGAGCTTCCACATTTTTTCGTGTAACCTGACGGATCTCATTTAAGTAATTTTCGTATTCTACAAGCGATTCTCTCAAACGCTTTGCTTCCAAATCCTGCATGTATTTTCCTCTCTGTCTGTTCCGTTCCCAATCCTGTGTCCCGGGGCAAAGTATCCTTTCCCCCAAAATCGCATCTTTTACAACAGTGTATACTCTGTTTTATTGTATCATTATTACCATTTTGAAACAAGATCAAAACAGAGGTTCTTCCAGCACTTTTGTTTTATTGCTACTGTTCACACGCGCCATTCGCAATACAATAGAATGTACGCTTCGCGAACATTCTATT
>OWIK01000017.1_pt1 | contig 84182 bp, 72 predicted proteins | sample 1732691 | NCBI WGS metagenome assembly OWIK01 (sample SAMN05065743, study PRJEB22554) | human gut metagenome | biome: ENVO:2100002; feature: ENVO:00000062; material: ENVO:00002003 | host: Homo sapiens | place: USA | reverse complement strand
GTCAGTGTTGTTTTCCCATGGTCTACATGGCCGATGGTGCCGATGTTGCAATGGGGTTTTGTTCTTTCGTAATGTGCTTTTGCCATTTCTTCTCTCCTTATAAAAAAAGAATTTATGCTTTTCTTATTATACATAAAAAGTCAATAACAGACAACAAATTATCAGTGTTTCCATTAATTTCATCTTTTATTTTTCATTATATATATGTCACTCACCTGCTGTTCGGATAAAAGAGTAATAAAAAAACCTTCGTTACGAAGGTTTTAAGGTTTTTTGGTGGCGGCTCAGAGATTTGAACTCCGGACACAACGGGTATGAACCGTTTGCTCTAGCCAACTGAGCTAAGCCGCCATGGAGCTGATAACCAGGATTGAACTGGTGACCTTATCCTTACCAAGGATACGCTCTACCGACTGAGCTATATCAGCAATTCTATATAAAATGAAATAATTAACATGGTTGCGGGGGCAGGACTTGAACCTGCGACCTTCGGGTTATGAGCCCGACGAGCTACCAACTGCTCCACCCCGCGTCATTTGGTGGGCGGAATAGGATTCGAACCTATGAAGGCAAAGCCGGCAGATTTACAGTCTGCTCCCTTTAACCACTCGGGAATCCGCCCACATGGAGCTAGCAATAGGACTCGAACCTACGACCTGCTGATTACAAATCAGCTGCTCTACCAACTGAGCTATGCTAGCACGTTCAGTGACAAGAGTAATTATACACACCGGTCATGATATTGTCAAGCATACGGTACGTCCGATTCTTATTACTTATGTTTATCGATTATATCATTTTTATCCTTATATTGTCCACCTGTTTTATTCTTCTCTACTGACAAGATCTACTTTTTCCGTTACATCTCTGTTCAGTACTTTCTTGGCCCCTTTCAAAAATTTGGGGCGGGGAATTAAAACGATATGACTGCAGCCGCAGCATTTCACTCTCATGTCGGCTCCCAGCTGGAGCACTTCCCAGGTATCGGAACCGCAGGGATGTTTCTTTTTCATTTGTACCATATCACCGATACGGAATTGAATAAATTTCATTTCATCACCTTATTTCTGATGGGGAACAAGTAATAATCGTATAGGGAAATAGCAGGCTCCCGGCGGAATGAAACGGATAAACAAGTCTTTTCCCGCTTCCCATGTACCGAGTTTCATATAGTCTTCTATCGTTTCATGGCCAAACCATTTGTTTCCTACTTTTTCTGTCCTGTACACTTGAAGTACTTTTTTGACCTGCCCTATTTCAAGGGTTCCCTGAAAAGTTCCGCCCATAGGATTAATGTACAAATCGTAAAGTCCCGTTCCCTTGCTGTGAATAGTCAGATGGCAGGTAATTCCATAATTCCCCGTATTTTCTCTCGGTACATAATTCAGCTCATCCTTCCCCGTAATAAAGAAAGGTGTCTTGCTTTCGTTACTGCCCAAATTAATTTCCCGAGGTCCGGAGCTTATATCCCACATTTGATTTTCGAAATATACGTCTTTCGGAAATGTGCCTCTCATTTCATGCTCATCCGGCGGTAACGGTTCCGCTTTATCTAAATTATCTTGGAGATTTCCGTCTGCAGAAACAAGAGCGACACCGAATTTTACGGGATAATCGGTTTCCACTTCCACAATACCGCTCACCAAATCATCGGGACGTATCCCCTCTTTATTATCTTCAAAAAGAATCACCTTTTTATTTTGATCCAAAATAAATTCTTCTGTTTTCTGTCTTGCTGCCGTCACTTCACGGAAAGACAAGCTTTTTCCTGTCGTGATATAGTCGGTACTCGGTATACCGCGCAGAGTTCTTGTTACCTTTATTTTTGACTTTTTATCACTGACTCCATAGGTGACAAGCCGGGCCGGTTTACCTGTTTCATTGACATGGTAATAATAAATCCTCCCCTGCCCTTTGGCAACAGTCCCCTCCGCCAAAATGCCATGGACTTTTACATATTCGGGGCAATCCGATAAAATCAGAGTTCCTTCTTCTTTAATCCGGTTGAGTGCCATTTCTTCATAATTGAGTTCCAGAGGTGAAGCCGATGCCGTACCGACCGCCCCTACAGCCGCCATCGCAACGGTCAGCCATTTTTTTATATTCATTTATTTTCTCCTCTTTTTCTTTCCGTGAGAAACATCGACCATATCAGCAATTTTTTTGTATCTGTGTGCAAGCCCTGACTTGGTAATTCCGCAAATTTCCGCCAATTCCGACAAAGACGCATTGGGATATTTAAGACGTACCTCGCAGGCTTCACGAATGGCCGGGGACAACTGGGATAATGTCTTCAGTTGCAACAGTGACTGTACATGTTGAGTCTGACGAACGGCAGCATTTACGGATTTCTGCAGATTCGCGGTTTCACAATTAACCTGGCGGTTGACCCGGTTTCTCATTTCTTTTACGACCCGGACACTTTCAAAATCCATATAACTTTGTGAAGCACCGGAAATTTGCAGGAACGAGCTGACATCATCGCCGTCCTTGACATACACGATATAGTCATTTTTCCGTTCTGTCATACGGGCATTCATACCGAAACCGCGCATAATTTTAATGATTTCCCGGGCAAACCGGATTGACCGTGTCACCATTTCCAGATGGTAATCCCCTTGGGGACGACTGACCGTTCCGCCTCCTAAAAAAGCACCTGCCAAATATGCCCTCTTTGCCTCTTTGGATACCAGCCGTTCTGCATCTCTGATATCCGCCAGAGGATCCATATCCATATCCGACAGAAATTGCAGTCCTTTTTCAGACGGGCGGACCACAAGGGTATATACATTTTTCTTTCTGAGCTGCCGTCCCTGCCTGACCATAGCGGAAAGGTCCAGTCCGAAATCTTTTTTCAGACATACGAGAACTCTTCTTGCAACAGCACTGTTCCCCGTAGAAAATTCAAGTCCTCTCTTCCCTTTTCCGCCGGTAATCAGAGAGCTACTCATGCGGAGTAAGGCAAGTAATTCTCCTGTCCGGCTCTCTTTATCTTCTCTGGGAACACGAGCCAGTTCATTCTTGACTTGCTCCGTAAAAGACATTACTGTTTCCTCCTCAAATATTCCGCCAATGCTTCGGGATTTATATTTGTTTTCAATAAATTGGATATACGGATAATATTCTCAGCCAAAACAAGGCTGTTGTGGGAAGCTCCCCGTTCTTCTCCCAAAAGATTGGATTTTATCATAATGACACCTGTCTCTTCCACTTGCTTCGCGTCGATTTTTACGGGAAATTCTCCCGCCTCTTCATATTTTTTCAGTATTTCCCGTGTCGGACGGGCATTATTGACCAAAACATAATCAATTACATTTTTACCGACATGCTCAATCAATGCTTTCACGTGGTCGGAAACGGTATATCCCTCCGTTTCCCCGGGCTGGGTCATCACGTTACAAATATAGAGACATGGTGCATTACTTTCTTTAATGGCCTGTAAAATTTCCGGTACAAGCAAATCGGGCAAAACACTGGTGTACAAACTTCCCGGTCCCAAGGTAATTAAATCGGCATGACGAATCGCTTCTAACGCATCTCCCACCGCAATCGGTGCTTCAGGAATCATCGACATATGGAGAATTTTTGTTTTTCTGCTTTCTCCATAAGCTGCAATTTCCGATTCTCCTTCAATCTCTTTACCGTCCGACATTTTTGCAAGAAGACGGATCCGTTCCGCTGTGGCAGGCATGACCTTACCGCGGATATTTAAAACCGTGCTTGCTGCTTCCAAAGCATTTTGGGCACTACCAAATTCTTTAATCAAAGCGGCGAGAAAAAGATTTCCCAAGCTATGACCCGAAAGCTCCCCCTCTCCGCCGAAGCGGTACTGGAACAGCTGCTCCAGTGCAGTATCCTTATCCGCCAGAGCCACAAGGCAATTCCGCAAATCTCCGGGGGCTATGATATCCATTTCCTCTCTCAAACGGCCGGAAGAGCCGCCGTCATCAGCAACGGTAACAATAGCAGAAATATTGGATGTTTTCTGCTTTAATCCTTTCAAAAGCGTGGACAGTCCGTGACCGCCGCCGATAGCCACAATGCGAACGCCACGGGATAATTCTATACGGGAAGCAATTTGTTTGGATACTTCTTCTTCGTCTGGTGCCACAAGCGCAAAGAACCGTTTCACCAGTTTTCGGAGAGCATAAAGCATGACAATAATCCCGGCAACAATCAGACCGGTTCCTGCCGTTGCCAGAAAAGCATAATCATAAGTTCCGGTAAACACGTAGAGAAGACGTAATATTTCCTCTTCCACCTGCCCGAAAACCTGATAGTTCATAATCAGAGCAACGCCGAAAGCAACCACCATAAGACCTAAAGAAAAGAGAAGAAGCCATCTTTTTATATTCAGTCCGGGATACAGCCATTGGAGAAGTAATTTCATTTTTTATCCTCCTCCAAGTCGTCCACATCTTTCTCGATACGGTTTCTGTGCAAATCTCTGTGTTCCACATTAACATGGGTATGTTGTTCCTTCAGATGATTCCCCAATGTTTCCGTCACAAAAACCGAACGGTGCATTCCGCCTGTACATCCGATAGCAATGGTAAATTGGGTTTTTCCGGCATCACGGAAATGATCGACCGTAAAATCCATAAAATCATAAAGTTTATCCAAAAATTTTTCAGTTACCGGCGATTCGGAAATATACCGGGCCACTTCGGGAACACGGCCTGTCCAATGTTTATATTTTTCTATATAAAAGGGATTTTTTAAAAACCGGACATCTATGACCATATCGGCATCGATAGGAATTCCGTATTTAAAACCGAACGAAAACAGGGTAATCTGCATTTCCCGCTTTTTATCGACCGCACCGAAACGGCTGGTAAGATATTCCTGCAACTCCTCTGTTTTCATGGCTGTCGTGTCAATGATAATATCCGACTGTGTACGCACACCGGCCAAAACTTTCCGTTCCGCCTGTATCCCCTCTTGAATACGCATCGTTTTCGCCAGAGGATGTTGCCGCCGTGTCTCCATATACCGTCTGACCAAAGCTTCGTCAGAGGCTTCAAGAAATACGACTTCGTGGGGAATCCCCCTTCTCTTTAATTCATTTAATGCCTGCGGCAGAGCGTCAAAAAACGAACCGCCCCGTATATCCGTAACCACTGCAACATGACGGGTATTCGATGTACTCTTCCAGCAAAGGTCGGCAAACCGGGCAATCAAAACAGGGGGCAGATTATCCACGCAATAATACCCCATATCTTCCAGCTTTTGTAAAAAGTTTGTCTTCCCTGCACCGCTCATTCCTGTGATAATGACAAAACGAAATCGTTCCAACGGTTATCCCTCCAATACATATTTTTCAATAGCTCTTGCAGCTCCGTCATCATTGTTGGAGTCGGTCATAAACCGGGCCGCTTCTTTTGCCGAGTCATGAGCATTTGCAACGGCAAAGGACCATGGTGTCAAATCAAACATAGAAATATCATTATGCCCGTTCCCGATAGTCATCAATGTTTCCGTGGGAATATTCCATTTCCGGCAAAGCTCTTTTAAGGCCGCGCCCTTTGAAATTCCCCGAGTATTCATTTCAAAAAATTCCGGCTTGGATTTTACCTGATTCGTTACTTCCCCGTATTTCTTTTTCAAAATTTCCTCTGCCTCTTTCATCACCGCCGTATCGTAATCAAAGACAAGAATTTTTGTGGGCGCCTTTTCCGGTTTCCAAAATTTTTCTCCTGCAATATGGGCGGTAATGCCGCATTGTTTTTCATAAATATCCGTCCGCTCATCACGGAATGGCATATAGACTTCATCATCGATATAGGTATGCATATACCATCCATGGGTGTGGCCTGTTTCCAATATATCCCGTGCCAGCTCGAGATCCATTGTTACATGCTCCAAAATCCGACCGCTCCGGCACATTCCCACAAGGGCTCCGGTATAACAAATCATGGGTACATCACCCAGACCGATTTCTTTTCCCCACGGTCGTGCCGCCTGAAACATACGGCCCGTGGCAATCACGACGGGAATTCCCTTTTCCATGACACGGCGGAGCGTATCTTTCGTGTAGGAAGAAACGGAAATATCATCATGAAGTAATGTATCATCAAGATCAATGGCAATCATTCGGATGGGACTCATCAATTTTCCTCCCGTTTTATTTTTCCTCGGGCAGGTCCTTTCAAGACCTGCTTTTCTTTTATTTTACGCCTTAATTATATCACACGAATGAAACGCCCGAATCCGTGTAAACCACATGAATCCGGGCGTTTTTTCACTTGTCATACGAAACAGATTCTAAAATCAATCCCTGCGGCGGTGCCGTAAAGCCTGCCCGTTCTCTACTTAAAGATGTAAAAATAAGAGGAATGTCTTCCGCTTTTCTTTTTCCCTCACCGATTTCGACAAGAGTGCCTGTCATGATTCTCACCATTCCCTGCAAAAAACCGTCTCCCACAAAAACAACCGATATCTCGTCACCCTTTGTTTCTATGGTTACCGACTCAACCGTTCTTACCTTTGACTTCTTCATTTTCTTGTTTCCGCAAAAAGCAGTAAAGTCATGCCTGCCTACAAGATAAGCGGTCCCTTTTTTCATTGCCTCCATATCGAGGGGCTTTCCGTATTGCCAGACAAAACGGCGGTCGAAAACATTTTTGTGCGGACCTGTGCGTATACGGTAACGGTATTTCTTTCGCACCGCATCAAAGCGACTGTGAAATCTGTCATCCGTCTTTTCCAATTTTTCTATATTGACAGTATCGGGAAGTTCTTCATTCAATGCCGTTTCCAAATCATGACACTCCCACGGTGTTTTCAAATGAAAATTAGCAGTCTGTCCCAATGAATGAACTCCGCTGTCCGTTCTTCCCGCGCCGATTACGGCTACTTCCTCCCCCGTCACTTTCAGAAGAGCTTTTTCAAATTTTCCCTGAACAGTTTCCTCTGTGCGGTTTTGTTTTTGCCAGCCTTCATAATTTGTTCCGTCATACTGAATAATACATCTGTAATTCATATAAACGCCTGCTCTTTCGTTTTTGTTTTCATTCTACTGTCTGCTTTCCGCACCGTCAAACGGCGGACACGGCCGGTTTTAAAAATGTGATATAATACAGACAGTTTTAAAATTCATTATTTCTATCCGTTCGGAACTAAGAAAGAGAGTGAAACTTATGCGAAAATTACTTATTGCCCTCGGCCTTGCTGCCGCATTTTCTTCGATGACATTATCCGTCTCCGCAGAAAAAATATGGAAATATAATGACGTTCTTACGATAGACTTGGACGAGACCAGTTACAAAAAGACCACTGCCGGCCATGAAATTCTCGAATTTGTAGCGGTTGAAAAATTAGCGGACGGCACCTGCACCTATACCTATGTATATGACAGAACCGCAGGCACTATCCAGGTAAAGGAAATGGAAAAATCCACCAAAAAACTGCATTACAAGAGTAACTTCTCTCCCGCTTCCGTCAATTCCACTAACCCCGTCATTCGCGAACGGGCCCGCATGGCAGAAGCTGTTTACCAGAGAAAAGTCAATAAAGTAAAATAATATGGATATATCTTTTGAAGAAACCAATCGGGATTTACTGCACTTTATCAGTAAATCCCCTTCCGTTTTTCATGTGGTCCGTCATATCAAAGCAGCCCTTCTCTATGCAGGATTCACGGAAATCCGTGAAGAAGATTCCTGGCAAATTAAGCAGGGCGGAAAATATGTAGTCACAAGAAACGGTTCTGCCCTGATTGCCTTTTCCGTTCCCGAAGACGGAGGCAATGCTTTTAAAATCACTGCCGCACACTGTGATTCGCCTTCTTTCAAGATTAAAGAAAATCCTGAGATGCGGGACGGCAAATACACCCGTCTCAATGTAGAAGGCTACGGCGGAATGATTATGAGTACCTGGCTTGACCGCCCTCTTTCCGCAGCAGGACGTCTGTTTGTAAAAGATAACGGGCAAATTATTTCCAAGCTGGTATCTCTTGACCATCCGACGCTTTTGATTCCTTCCGTGGCCATTCACATGGACAGGACCGTCAACAGCGGACATGCCTGGAATATACAGAATGATTTATTGCCCCTTTACTCCACGGACGGAGCGGCAGATTTCATGGAAACTCTTGCACAGGCGGCAAAAGTCAAAGCTGCCGATATTCTCGGACATGATATATTTCTTTATTCCTGCGCACCCGGTATTCTTTGGGGGCCGCAGCACGAATTTATCTCATCGCCCCGTCTTGATGATTTGCAATGTGCTTTTGCCACATTCCGCGGATTTACCAACGGCAAAAAACAAAAAGACATTTCCGTCTATGCCCTCTTTGATAACGAAGAAGTGGGCAGCGGAACCGCACAGGGTGCAGGCTCTACATTCCTTACAAATACTATTTCCCGCCTTACTCTTTCTTTGGGCCGAAGCTACGATGAAATACAGGCCATGCTTGCCAAAAGTTTCATGATTTCTGCAGATAACGGTCATGCCGTCCACCCGAACCACGGTGAATATGCCGATCCTGTCAATGCACCTGTCTTGAATGGCGGTATTATCATCAAATTTAATGCTTCGCAAAAATATTCGACTGACGGATATTCTGCCGCCATATTCCGCGACTTATGCCTTAAAGCGGATGTACCGCTCCAAACCTACACGAACAGAAGTGATATTCCCGGCGGATCTACTCTAGGAAATATTTCCAACACCAAAGTAGCCGTTCCTACGGTGGATATAGGTTTGCCCCAGCTGGCGATGCACTCTTCTTACGAAACTGCCGGTGCCAAAGATACCGAATATCTGGTCAAAGCCGTTTCCTATTTCTTCGAATAAGAAAAGCGGATTCCTTTTATCGGGAGTCCGCTTTTTATTTTGTCTTATTTTACGAAATATGAATGTTCTCCGCCGGCCTTGTGCCCCATGAAAAAGGCAGTCCTTAAAAACAGTTTAACAAAATGATAAATCATGCTAATATAGTCCATAAGGAATATATTATTTACACCGTCTACTCTCCGGATAGGACGGTATTTTCAAACAAGGGGCATGATATGGACAGACGGCAGAAAAAAACACAGGCCGCTATTTTTGAGGCCTTCAGTTTGCTTTTATCCCGAAAACCGTATTCACAAATTACTATACAAGCCATTATCGATAAAGCAAATGTAGGACGAAGCACATTTTATTCCCACTTCCGGACAAAGGAAGATCTTCTTAATGTCATGTGCACCGAGCTTTTCGAGCATATCATGGACGGCGCCTTAAACCATGATTTCCCGAGTGACCGTCACATGGATCCGGGCGTTCCCGATCCTGTTTTTTGCCATATTCTCCAGCATATACAGGCCGACTCTTATCATGTCAGGGAATTGCTTACTTCCGAAAGCAGCGGCATTTTTTTGAAATATTTCAAACACAGCTTCGACCAGATTGTAGAAACTTTCCTTCTTTCTGCTCCCGACCGTAAAAATAAAAATCTTCCCGATGAATTTCTTCTCAACCACATTTCCAGCAGCTTTGTCGGTATGGTACAGTGGTGGGTCCGCCAACGGATGAAACAAACTCCGGAAGAACTGGATTCTTATTTCCGTTCCGTTATCTACCCTATTTTGTGAGGTGAATCCGAATCTGATGAAAAAAAATATTTTTTCTTTCCTGACAAGCTTCTTTTCCGGTAAAGAAAATCCAGTTTTCTCCCGGATTATCCGCATTTTTTCAATGCTCCTGTATCCTTTTTTCATTGTATTTAACTTTATCATTTCAAAAATACGGGATCTTTTTGACTTAGAGCCTGAAAAAGAAGATCTCATCCCTGCCAGACCGGGCGATATTATCTGTGTACACCGCATCGGATTTGAACATTTTGCCGTCTACATCGGAAATGACCGGGTCATTCATTATGATATGGACCCTTCACAAGATTTTAAAATCTGTATCCATGAGGCTTCCCTGGATGCATTTTTGAACGGTATGGATATTTATTACACCTGCTGCTTTCCCGAAACCTACGGGGCCCCTACGGAAAATATGGAATACTCGGCTTTCAAAAAGCTCTCCGAACACCCCGAACGGGCAGACCGGCTTTGGAAATATTTAAAGGCGGTAGATTATCATTTATATACGCCGGAGGAAACCATTGCGCGGGCAAAAAGCAGGCTCGGCGAAACCGACTACAACCTGATTACCAACAATTGTGAGCATTTTGCCCTCTGGTGCAAAACAGGTATTTCCGAATCTCACCAAATCGGCGGTCTTCTGGACGCTTTAATGATGACGGATATGAAAGGGAAAGTCTTTGAAATGTCTGCCTCTATGGCCGGCGAGAAAACAGTCCCATCTCACGCATAAAAAAAGAGCGGAAACTTTTCTCCGCTCTTTTTTATTGTTCTTTAAAAGGTAAGACGCATCTGGTACCACGTGACATGTCCGTGCACAGATTCTGATTTCCCTTCTTCTTCAAATCCGAATTTACCGTAATACGGTATCAGTGCTTTTTTACAGGTCAAAACAAGGCCTTTTCTTCCTTGTGCCTTTGCATCGGCTATGACACGGTGCAGTACTTTTTCCGCATATCCCCGTCTTCTTTCGGCAGGGATTGTATTGACTCCGAAAATCATCTGCCATTGTCCGCTTTCCTTATGCATTTCCGCCTTTCCATACATTTCATCTTTTAAATCGGGCTCATCCGTCACCATACCGTCAACAAAAGAAATGAGCTTCCCATCTTTCATTAAAAGCCAGAAATGATTGCCGTAACAGGCAAGCCGTTTTTGTAATATTTCCTTTGTCGCCGCTTCCGCCGGAGGAAAACATTCTTTTTCTACCGCTGCCAAAGCATTTACATCACCGGGAGTTCCCGTTCGTATTTCTAACATTTCTATCCTCTGTTTCCACAAAAAAAGCACTCACGGAAATTCCCGTAAGTGCTTTTCTTTTAATATAATTTAGCGCCTGCCGGAATATGGTCATCCACAATAAGTAAGTGAAGTTTTTCTTCTCCCTCTTCCTCATGAATTGCAGAAAGAAGCATTCCGCAGGAATCGATGCCCATCATGCTTCTTGGCGGCAGATTGACGATAGCAATCACCGTTTTCCCAATCAATTCTTCCGGTTCATAGAAAGCATGGATACCGCTCAAAATAATGCGGTCGGTACCCGTTCCGTCATCTAATGTGAATTGGAGTAATTTTTTACTCTTTTTTACAGCGACACAATCTTTGACTTTCACGGCACGGAAATCAGACTTGCTGAAGGTTTCAAAATCAACCGTTTCTTCAAAAAGAGGTTCAATCTTGACTTTGGAGAAATCAATTTTTTCGGGAACAGTTTCTTCGGTTTTCGGTGTATGCTTTTCCGCATGTTCTTCGCCGCCCTCCGGTTTCATAGCCGGGAAGAGAAGAATATCGCGGATACTGGATGAATTTGTCATCAGCATGAAAAGACGGTCAAGACCGATACCCAGTCCGCCTGTCGGAGGCATACCGTACTCGAGCGCTGTCAGAAAGTCTTCATCGACCGGATGCGCTTCATCATCCCCGTTTGCTCTTTCCTGTGCCTGCATTTCAAAACGGGCACGCTGGTCAAGAGGATCGTTTAATTCGGAGAAGCCGTTTGCCAGTTCTCTTCCGTAAATATAAGATTCAAAGCGTATCGTATATCTCGGATCCTCGGGATCAAGCTTGGATAACGGAGACACTTCAATCGGGTGCCGGGTGATATGAACAGGCTGGATCAGATTCTTTTCTACATACTCATCAAATGCGGCAGACAATAATTTACCGAATCCGTCAAATTCTCCATATTCTACATGGAGTTTGTCGCAAATGGCACGTGCTTCTTCCACGGTCTTGCAGGCATCAAAGTCTTCTCCTGTATATTTTTTGACTGCTTCGGCCATTGTCAGCCTCGGCCACGGGGCTTTGACATCGATTTCCGTACCCTCATAAGTGAATTTCGTCGTGCCGTAGGATGCCATTGCACAGGCCATGACAATCTGCTCGGTCTGATCGATGACGTCTTCGATATCTCCATAAGCCTGATAGGTTTCAATCGCGGTAAATTCCGGATTGTGACGGGTATCCATCCCTTCGTTACGGAAGTTACGGGTAATTTCAAAAATGCGTTCATAGCCGCCCACAAGAAGTCGTTTCAGATACAATTCGGGAGCGATACGCATGTACATGGTCATATCCAGTGCATTAAAGTGGGTGATAAAAGGTCTGGCATTGGCACCGCCGTATAAAGGCTGGAGAACCGGAGTTTCCACTTCCAAAAATCCGTGGCTTGTATACCAGTTACGGATGGCTTGGAGCATATTCGCTCTCTTGATAAAGGTGGTCCGGACTTCCGGATTCGAAATCAAATCCAAATATCTCTGGCGGTAACGTTGTTCCACATCCGTAAGGCCGTGCCATTTTTCGGGAAGCGGACGGAGTGATTTGGAAAGCATGGTGAAAGAGAGAACACGAACAGTAACTTCACCGGTATGGGTTGTAAATACCGTACCCTCTACACCAAGAATATCTCCCATATCTACGAGCTTGAAGAGACTCCATTCTTTCTCGTCAAGAGCATCTTTACGAAAATAGAGCTGGATATCGCCCTTTTCATCACGGAGTTTGCAGAAAGCGGTCTTGCCGTGTCCGCGGATAATCATAATACGGCCTGCCAATTTTACATGTTCTTCACTTTTTTCTAAAGCTTCTGCATCGGCAAGAATATCATTCGTATGATGTGTCCAGTCAAAACGGCCGCCGTAAGGTTCAAATCCCAATTCGGCGATTTTTTCCAATTTACCGCGACGGATTAACATCTGGTCGTTTAATTTTTCTGTCATTTTAAATCCTTTCGCTTCGTTTTATTTATTTAATTTTTACTACTTTATATTTGATAACGCCCACAGGAGAATCAGATTCTACGATATCGCCTGCCTTGGCCCCCATCAGGGCCCGTCCTACCGGGGACTCGTTCGAGATTTTTCCTTCGAAAGGATCTGATTCCGTGCTTCCCACAATGGTAACCGTTTCTTCCGTTTCATCACTCATATCCTGGATGACAACCGTCACACCCAAATCCACGCGGCTTTTCTTGCCCCGCTTTTTACTGCTGATAACTTCTGCTGTCCGGATTTGCTGTTCCAGTTCTTTAATACGTCCTTCTACAAAAGACTGCTGGTTTTTCGCATCATCATATTCGGAGTTTTCCGAAAGGTCGCCCATTGCAATGGCTTCCTTCAGCCTTTGAGCCACCTCGGCACGCGTTTTAGTCCGCAGCTCATCCAACTCTTTCTCTAATTTTTCAAGGCCTTCTTTGGTAATCAGCGTACGCTGCAATTCTGCCATAACAACTACTCCTTTTCCTATTAATGAAAAAATAAATATTTTTTTATCGGTTTATTCATATATTATACACTACCGACCATGATTTACAACAAATTTAACGGCAATTACGGTACATCAAATTTTTCCGCCTTCTTTTTATTTCATTTTACTTTTTAAAATTACCGCTTCTTTATATTTTTCCGACTTCTTATTTGGTTTTACTATATAAAAATTTTTTCTAACGATGAAAAGGAAAATTATTTTATTCTCATTATTACTTCATTATTCTCATTTTTGAAATCATTTTTGCCCGTTCTGACTCTTTTCAGGTCAAAATGAGTAATTTCCGGGGGTTTCGTTCGATACACTATTTGAATTGTAATATATGTTTTGTATTTTATTTCATATTTATGTATATTTTCTTTATTTGTTTTTCTCTATATTTTATTTCGGTATCCCCGAAAGTCCGATAAACAGGTCAATTTCAGGTTTGTATTTTTACCCCGTCAAAAAATATAATGTATCATGATGTATCCTTGCCTTTCCTTTCTATTCTGAATGGCATTGCTTTTTCTCCATTTATCTCATTTTTTCTTTTTTCTCCTTTAGACTCCTTTGATTTCCTCACGAGAAAAAATATTTTATTTTTTTAATTTTTGGTCTTGTACTTCTTGTTTTTCTATGTTATATTTCAATCAGCAAAAGATTCGCGCCCTGCATAATTGTCAGTTGAGCAGCGAAACACTTTCCCAAGTGTACGGTTTTCTTTTTTCCCTGTTTCTTTCACCATAACGAAAGCAAATGGGGTTTGCGTATGCTTTGAGGCATCAGAGCATTCCGGTGAAAGTCCGGACAACTATTCCCCCATTCCGGTTTATTTCGGAAATTGGTAAAGAAAGAAGGGAACGGCCTTGTCTGATAACAGAAAAATGGGAGTGGTACAACTTACCACCGTCACTGCCATCAATATGATGGGCTCAGGAATTATTCTTCTTCCTGCAAAACTTGCCGAAATCGGTACGGTTTCAATTTTTTCATGGATTCTGGCTTCTATAGGTGCCACCATCCTCGCCTATGCTTTTGCCAAATGCGGCATGCACAGCAGAAAAGTAGGCGGCATGGGCGGCTATGCAGAATACCGCTTCGGGAAAGCCGGAAACTTTGTTTCCAATTATTCCTATTCGATTTCTTTGATTATTGCTAATGTAGCTATTGCGACCGGTGTCGTAAGTTATGTTTCTTACGTCTTCGGTTTTGATTTATCTCCGATTCAGGTTTGCCTGGCTACCATCCTCACGCTTTGTGCAGCGGCAGGTATCAGTCTGGTCGGACCGAAAAAATTCGGAAGATTTACCACGTTGGGCGTTCTCTGTGTCTGCCTTCCCGTGGCCGGCTTAATCGTCTTCGGTGCAAGTCATTTCAACCTTGCCACCTATCAGGCTGCCTGGAATCCTTCCGATGCTCCCTTTTATCTCACCATGCGTGATTCCATTGCAGTGATTCTTTGGGCTTTTCTCGGTCTGGAAACTGCGTGTGCCAATTCTGAAACGGTAGAAAATCCGGAAAAGAACGTACCTATCGCCGTTATGGCAGGTACACTGCTTGCCGGAGTATGCTATACCACATCTACGGCTCTGATCGGCGGCATTGTACCTCATTCCGAACTGATCGGTTCGGGTGCACCTTTCGGTCTCGCCTATGCCATGATGTTTGGGGAAACCGCAGGATACATTGTTTCCTGCATGCTCATCATCTCCTGCTTCGTATCTCTTACGGCTTGGCAGTTTACTGTTTCCGAAGTGGTCAGAGAAGCTTCTACCATCGGACTTTTCCCCGGGTTCTTGAAAAAAGTCAATCAATTCAGTGCTCCTTATGTAGCCATCGGCACTTTGGTTATTATCCAGACACTGATGACACTTTCCACAATCAGCCCTACTCTTTTAAAACAGTTCAATATTCTGATTAATCTGGCTGTTATGATTAATCTTGTTCCCTATCTGCTTTCCATGGCAGCTGTACCGGATTTGCAAAAAGCGGAAGGTATTTCTCCCGCAAAAGCAAAATTCACAAACATGGCAGCCATTATCGGCGGTATATACAGTGTGTATGCTGTATACGGCTGCGGTTGGGAGATTATCCTCTACGGGACGCTGGCCAATGTACTCGGCCTTTGTATCTATGGAATTAAGAATGCAAGATTCCATACATCCTCTCTCCAAACGTACCCGCCAAAAAAATGAACAAATGAAAACGACTCCTTCCGGGGAGTCGTTTTTAATTTCACTACTGTTTCTTTAGTAATTTATTTTCTATTTCTTTTTTCGCCCGGCTCATGAAGAGGAGAATTTCTTTTTCATTTTGCTCCTGTCCGGTGCACTCGGAAAATAAAATAATTTTCCGTCCTTTTGTTTGTTTCATGATTTCATACAGCCGGTACTCGATATGATTTTTATTTTTTCCTGCAAGTTCTTTTCTTCCCGGTCCCGTCATAAGACAGCTGTCTGTCATGACAGCTGCTTCTTCTACCGTAGGAAGAGATTCTCCGGCATGCCAGCTGAAAATCTGGGCAGGATATTTTCTTAGGATCGGAAACATGATATTTTCACCGGAAGCATGAAGAACATTGCACCATCCCGGGGAAGCGGATAAAACGGCTAGATCATAAGGTCTGCCGTATTCTTTATATATCTCTTCTTCCATGATTGCATAAGAGGCTTCGCCTGCCACAAAAAAAATACCGTCCGCTCCCATTTCTATCACTCTCCGGACAAATGCACAGGTAGATTCCGTAACGGTTTCCAAAACCTGTTTTGCTTCCTTGCCATATCCGTCTTTTATATATTCTTTAAAAGAGGGAAACAGACGGGCCGCTGTTGTAAAAGGACTGAAAATCACATAAACGACGGGTACTTTCCCTTTTGTTTTTTTCAGCAGACATCTTAAATATTTCTGTTCTTCCGCCGGTGCCCCCTGATTCATTGACGGAGGTTTTATTTCCTCCCCGTCTGCCGGTTCCGGGCCGGAAAAGAACTCTCGTCCGCCACAAAAATCTTTGATGTACGTATCACGGTGCATGGCAATAAGCAAATCCGGATCATACATCTGCAACATGTTCTCCATGAAATCTGCATGTTCCGGAGGAGTCATTTCTTTCTCCGGAGAAATCCAAAGCGTATAGGGAATCGTATCTGCCGCCGCTCCATGAATAGCTGCTTCTATTCTTTCTTTTTTTGTCATCGTTTCCGGTTTTTTCTTTTTCATGTCCTCTCCTTTACCATGCCGCTACCGTCCCGTCGGCTCTGGGTTCTGTCGCTCCTGCAAGAACTCCGTTTTCGTCCCTGCAGATAATCTCCCCTCTTCCAAAGGCCTGTAAATCACTGTTGACTTCGATTTCATGCCCTTTTTTCCGCAGGCTTTCTATCACTTCGGGAGAAAACGCTGCTTCCACTTCAAATTTTTTTCCGCCCACCCATTGCCAGCGGGGTGCATCTAAGGCTTCCTGCGGATTTTTATCAAAATCTATCATATGGGTAATCACTTGCAAGTGTCCCTGGGGCTGCATGAATCCTCCCATGACACCGAACGGTCCTATCGCTCTTCCGCCTTTTGTCAAAAAGCCGGGAATAATCGTGTGATACGTCCGCTTTCTCGGTGCCAGATAATTATCATGTCCTTCATCAAGGCTGAAATTGGCTCCCCTGTCCTGCAAGGCAATTCCTGTTCCGGGAATCACGATGCCGCTGCCGAAATGATAATAATTACTTTGGATGTATGAAACCATATTCCCCTCTCCGTCAGCCGTACAAAGGTATACCGTACCGCCTGTAAAAGGATTGCCCGCTTCCGGAGACTTCGCCGTATTTCCGATTTCCAGACTCCGCTTAAGCCCATACGTTTTGCTCAATAAGTCTTTGACAGAAACCTTCATACAGGCGGGATCAGTGATATACTTTTTCCCGTCTGCATAAGCCAGCTTCATCGCTTCCATTTGAAAGTGCAATGTCTCCGCATTATCTCTTGTATCAAAATGGAAATTTTCCAATATATTCAATGCCATTAACGGCACAATTCCATGTCCGTTAGGCGGAAGTTCCCATACATCGTAACCGCGGTACGACACGGAAACGGGATCTGTCCATTCCGGTTTCCAGTCCCATAAATCTTCCCTGCTCAAAAATCCTCCCGTTTCATCAGAAAAACGGATGGTTTTTTCTGCCAGTTCTCCCTCATAGAAATCCCTGCACCCCGTTTTGGCCAGTGTTTCCAATGTCTTTTTGTGATCGGGCAATGTGCAGATATCACCGGGACGGGGTATATTTCCATTTTGGGCAAAGGTCGTAAACCAGCCCTGAAAAGCAGGATCGTTTTTATATATTTTCAGCCGCTCAAATTCCTGCTTCCACTCTCCCGCCACAAAATTCGATACGGGATATCCTTCTTCCGCATAAGAAATCGCCGGCTCAAAAAGCGCCGAAAAAGGAAGTTTGCCGAAACGACGGGACAATTCATACCACGCCTGTGGAGCGCCGGGCACGGTCACGGGAATCCACCCGCGCAAGGGCATTTCTTTGTATCCCCGCTCTTTTACCGTTCTGCCGCTCAGTTTTTCAGGTGACCACCCCGATGCATTCAGACCGTACATCTTATTCTTTATCCAAACAATCGCAAACGCATCACTTCCGATACCGTTCGAGACCGGCTCGACCACGGTCAGGCAAATCGCGGACGCGACCGCCGCATCGACAGCATTTCCGCCTGCTTTCAGCATGTCCAGTCCCGCCTGTGCCGCTAAATGGGACGCCGTACAAACCATGCCGCGTGATCCGTATACCAAACTCCGCCTTGAAGGATAGGAATATTTCTGTTTGTAAGAATGAAAATCAAACATAGCCCCTCCCGTTTTTTCTTTATTATACTAAACAAACCTACCTTATGAATATACTTTACGGCAATATAAAAGCTCTCCGGAGAGAGCTCTTTTTACATATTCGCTTTTTTCCAGTCATCTTTGAATTTCATGATTCCCTGGTCCGTCAGAGGATGCTTCATCGCATCAAGAAGTACCTGATAAGGAACTGTCGCAATATCCGCCCCGGCTAATGCACACTCCACGATATGGCGGGGTTTCCTGATAGATGCGGCAATAATTTTTGTTTCTATTTCGTGTAATTTAAAAATTTTTGAAATCGTAGAAATCAATTCCACGCCGTCCCAACCGATATCGTCTATGCGGCCTACAAAAGGACTTACATAAGACGCTCCCGCCCGGGCTGCCAGGAGTGCCTGATTGGCAGAAAATACAAGTGTCACATTGGTACGGATTCCCAGCTTTTTTAATCCTTTGACCGCTTTCATTCCCTCCGGCGTCATCGGAATTTTTACCACCACCCGCGGAGCGAGTGCTGCGAGAATTCTTCCCTCTTCAATCATGTCATCCGCTTTATCGGACAAAACCTCGGCTGAAACAGGTCCATCCACAATCCCTGCGATTTCCTGAATTACGGAATGAAAATCCTTTCCTTCCTTTGCAACCAGGGACGGATTTGTCGTAACGCCCGAGATAAAACCGAGCTCATTTGCTTCTTTGATGGCTTCTATATCTGCCGTATCTATAAAAAATTCCATAGTTCCTTCTTCCCTCATTTTATAAGAAATTTCAGTTTATTCGTTTCCACAGATTTCGTTGTACCATGAAACACGAAAAGTGTCAAACTTCTTCTCTTTTTCCCGAAACGGGCAGTATTTCTTTTATGTATGAAAATTTTATTTTAATCTGTTATTTTAATAAAATAAAACTTATTTAATCAATTTTATTTTCTTTTTCTCGTTTGTTTTCTATCAGTTTTTTTATTCATAGTTTTATATGCAAAACTTTTTTAATTATTGAATAATAATAGAGTGAAGAGTATAATTTATGAAATAACAGGTATTTACCTAAGGAGGATTTATGAGACTCACACTTCTCGCGCTGACGTACTTCCAAAAAACGGCGGAAATGCAGCATCTTACCCATGCCGCACAAGCACTTCATATATCGCAGCCCTCTCTTTCCCATACCATAAAAATGTTGGAATTGGAATTGGGTGTCCCTCTTTTTCGCAGAGCAGGCAGAAATATCGTACTGACAAAATACGGTGAAATTTTGCTGAGCCATACCAACCGGATTATGCGGGAACTCAAGAGTGCTCAAAAGGAACTGGAAGATGCCAAAGAAGCCCAGGATATGACTGTGACGATTTCTATTTTTGCGGCGTCGATGATTATCCCTGCTTTTCTTACGGAATTTAAGAAAGAATATCCGCAAATCCGCTTTGAAATTATCCAACAGCGTGACCAGGCAGACCGTCGTCATCACGGACATGTCGATTTATATCTTTCGAGCAGTATCAATCCGATTGACAACGATCACTCGGCCACCCTTCTGCGGGAAGATATCATGCTTGCCATGCCCGACACCCATCCGCTGGCCGATAAAAAATCCGTAAACCTTGAAGACTTTGAAAAATCAGATTTTATTTCGCTCCAGCAAGGCGCGGTTCTCCGGAGCATCACCGACTTTTACTGCCAGATGGCGGGATTCACGCCCCATGTCATTTTGGAAAGTGACAACCCCGGCACAGTCCGCGAATTTATCAAAGCCGGTCTGGGCGTTTCTTTCGCCCCTAGCATTACCTGGCACGGTGTCGGCGGTGACAAGGTCTCACTCGTTCCCATTGCATCCCCGAATTGCCAGCGTTACATCGGTCTTACCTGGGAGAAAGGACACACTTTATCTGCCCCCGCCGAAAGCGTAAAACAGTATTTCATTAAAAATTTTGCCGGATTTGCAAAAAAGTTTGCTGCCGGTAAAAAATAAAACACTCCGCTCACTTACATAAAGGAAACCTCTATGAAAAAATTCCTGTCTCTTATTTTAGCCGTATTTCTTTCCTTCTTTCTCCTTACCGCATGCGGCACGAATCAGAAGCCTCACACAACGCCCTCAGCGGGTGCGGCTTATTCCTCCGAAAAAGAAGACGGCGGAATTACCGTCAAAAAAGACGGCACCTATACGGATAAAAATCATGTCGCCGCTTACATTCACAAATATAAAACGCTTCCTTCCAATTACATTACAAAAAAAGAAGCACGGAAACTGGGTTGGAAAGAAGAAGGCACCCTTGACCGCGTCGCCCCGGGAAAAAGTATCGGCGGTGACCGTTTCGGGAACTACGAAAAACTTCTCCCTGAAAAAAACGGCCGTACGTGGAAAGAATGTGATATTGACTATGTAAAAGGAAACAGAAATGCCAAACGTATCTGCTATTCCGATGACGGCCTGATTTACTACTCCCCGTCCCATTATAAAGACTTCGAACGATTATACTAAAAGAGGCTCCCATGGAAATCAAACTTGCTCTCCCTTATTTTAAAACAAAAGAAAAGGCTCATATCTACCTGAAGCAGGTTCTCCGTCTGCCTTCTTACTACGGAAATAATCTGGACGCTCTCTATGATTGCCTTACCGATATTCAGGAGGAACAGACAATCATTATCCCGAAAGAAATCATGAATCTCCCGTATTTGGGAAATTACGGAAAACAAATGCTCCGGGTTTTCGAGGACGCGGCAAAAGAAAATCCGCATTTACAAATTCTTATCAAATAAACAGCAGACATTGTATAAAGTAAAAGCAAATACCGGTCATCCGAAACGGAAAACCGGTATTTTATTTTGCCCGGTTCGGTGTCAGAAAATATATTCCTTATTATTTACCTGCGCATACCGCTTTAGTTATATGGGGTTCCGCTACCGTGATATGATATCCCCGGCATTTATTTCTTATCTCTAAGCAAGTCTGATACTTTTATATAGCGTCCTTAACTTTCTTTTTCTGCATACTAAACAAATTCGGATTATTATGGTATTATCATCTTAGAGTAATATTTATTGAATTATTTTTTTATTTAATTTTTATTTCTTTATAGGGTATTTATGAAAACACAGTCAAAATCAAATTTAATGGAAGCCTCGCTTTGGTTTACAATCATCTCGTTTTTACTGGTTGTAAGCATGATTGTTTCCGTCCGTTTCGGTTCCGTCTATATACCGGCAGCCGATTTGATTTCCGAAGTCATCTCCTTTGTACGGGACGGACATACGGCAGATACATCGTCATCTTTGATTCTTTGGCAAATCCGTATTCCCCGCACCATTTTTGCGGCACTTTGCGGAATGGGTCTTTCTCTTTGCGGTCTTGTTCTCCAGACCATGACAAGAAACGATCTGGCCGATCCTTATGTCCTCGGCGTATCTTCCGGTGCCAGTACAGGCGCCGTCATTGCCATCATCTGGGGCTGGTTCTCTTTCATGGGTGACTACAATATTTCTTCCGGCGCTTTTATCGGTGCTGCTGTTTCCACGCTAATAGTGACTGTTTGTGCAGGAAAAAGCTCAAGCCCTGTCCGGCTGATTCTTGTCGGGATGGGTGTTTCCGCTTTATTTTCTTCCCTCACAATGATGATTATTTACGGAGCAAAGCATGAAGCACAAGTGCGGAGTGCCATGTTCTGGCTTTTGGGAAGCCTTTCCGGTATGCAATGGGGCGATTTGTCTTCCATTACCATTCCGGTTTTTCTTATGGCCTTTTTCCTCTGGCTCATACGAAGCGACCTCGATCTGATGCTTCTCGGTGAAGGCGAAGCGGAATATCTGGGACTCAACAGAAAACGACTTCAGCTTTTGGTCGTTATCATATCTTCCCTCGTCGTTGCTTTCCTTGTTTCGAAAGCGGGCATTATCGGATTTGCCGGATTGATTACCCCGCATCTCGCCAGAGCCGTAGCAGGTCCTACGCACGGTAAACTCGTTATCTTCTCATCTCTTATCGGTGCCTTGGTCATGGTTTGGGCCGATGTCCTTTCCCGTGCAATGTTTGCACCTGAAGAAATTCCGATAGGCGTTCTTACCTCCATTGTCGGAGCTCCTATATTCCTTTGGATTGTCACCCATCGTTACGGAGAACAATCATGATTACTGTAGAAAATTTATCCTATCAAATCGGCGAAAAAGAAATTTTGAAAAATCTTTCTTTTTCTGTAGAAGAAGGCAGCATGACCTGCATTGTCGGTCCCAACGGCTGCGGAAAATCAACACTTCTTTCCCATATATCACGCCGTCTGCCCAGCAGAAATTCCGTTTTCTATAAAGGCAAGGCTGTCGAATATATTCCCCGCAGAGAATATGCAAAAGAAGTGGCTGTTATGGTCCAGCAGGGTTTCGGCATTGTCGGTGAACTGAAAGCCGAAGATGTCGTACTTGCAGGACGCTATCCTTTTAAAAAACGTTTTGCCGATTACTCGGCGGAAGATCATGAAATCGTTGAAAAAGTCATGGAAGAAACGGGGGCTATGCCTCTTTACGGCCGGGAAATCAAGCATATGTCAGGCGGCGAAAAACAACGTCTTCTGATTGCCAAGGCCTTTGCGCAAAATCCCGAGCTGCTTCTCATGGATGAACCGACCAACCATTTGGACGTGAAATATAAACTGGCTCTGATGGAACATCTGAAACGGTTCCACGCACACGGAACGGTCATCATCGTACTCCATGATTTATCTCTGGCGGCCAGGTATTGTGATCATGCCATCATTATGAAAGCCGGTGAAATCATCGACCAAGGATTGACGGAAAATGTTCTCACTGCCGAAAAGATGAGCCGCCTTTTTGAAGTACCTTTTTACCATGCTGTCCATGAGGAAAAAAGTTTCCTCTATTGTTAAATCATATGTGGGCAATATTTATGTCTAAAGGAGGACAAAATGAAAAAAAGTTTTAAACCCTTATTGACCGCACTTGTCATCACCATGACCTCAGGAATCATTTTATCCGGTTGCGGTACCGGCACGGCACCTAAGAAAGAAAATGCTTCTTCTGCTGTAAGCTGGGTAGAAACTCTGGATGGCAAAAAAGTAGACATGAAAGTCACACAGGCTCCTAAAAAAGCCGTATCCATGTCTTTTGCAACAACAGAAATGATGCTTGCTTTAGGACTCCAGGATCAAATGGCGGGAACCGCATTCAAAGAAGAAGATATTTACAAGCCTTTGGCTGAAGCATATTCAAAAGTTCCCGTTCTGGCTGAAAAATGGCCGTCTTACGAAAAACTGATGTCCGTACATCCTGATTTTGTAACCGGCTGGGAAGTACCGTTTACCAAAAGAGGCATTCCTGCCGAAAAAATTATAGCAGCAGGCATTCCTATTTTCGTTCCGGATTCCATGCAGGATACCAATGCCACCTTGGAAACCAACTTCAATGATATGTTGGAATACGGAAAAATCTTCCATAAAGAAGACAATGCTAAGAAATGGGTAGACAGCCAGAAAAAGAAACTGGAAGAAGTCCAGTCCAAATTAAAGAATCTGCCGGAAGTAACCGCTTTCGTATTTGACTCTGAAGACGGAGATCCTTTCACCGTATTTGAAGGCTACACCACCAATATTCTCAAGCTTATCGGCGTAAAGAATGTAATGGCCGGCCAGAATGTAGACAAGACATGGGCAAAAACCAGCTGGGAATCCTTTGTTCAGGCTAATCCCGATTACATCATCATCGTTGATTACTCCACCAGTGACCGGAATGACGGTGACTTTGAAAAGAAAGTAGAAAAGCTGAAAAACAATCCGCAGCTTGCCGGCGTAAAAGCTATCAAAGAAAATCATTTCATCCGTGTCCGTCTCTCTGAAATCACCCCGGGTGTCAGAACCGTCGATGCTCTCGAACGTCTTGCTAAAGAAATGCATCCCGACATGAAATAAAAGCTAAAATATAACGATTCCGGTTTCACGGTGTGACGTAAAGGAGCTCTATTGTGAAAAATCACTTAAAGAAATCTATAACACTGTTTCTGGCTGCTGCAAGTATCGGACTCGTACTTACAGGATGTAATCCTGCAACCAAGCCGACCGATAAAGCAACCGGTACCACTTGGACAGAAACTATCGATGGCAAAAAAATAGACATGAAAGTATCCGCCCCGCCGAAACGGGCCGTCACCATGTCATTTGCACCCACCGAAATGCTTCTCACCATCGGAGCGGAGAAACAAATGGCAGGCACCTCATTCAAAGAAGAAGAACTCTATGAACCGATTGCCGAAGCCTACAAAAGAGTTCCCGTTCTGGCTGAAAAATGGCCGTCGTACGAAAAATTTATGTCCGTCAAGCCGGACTTTGTCATCGGTTGGGAAGTCGATTTCAGTAAACGTGCCATTCCCGCTGAAAAAATCATTTCCGCCGGTGTTCCCATTTTCATTCCCGACTCCATGCAGGATACCAATGCAACTTTGGAAACCAATTTCAATGATATGTTGGAACTCGGTAAAATATTCGGTTTGGAAGACAACGCTCGGAAATGGGTGGACAGCCAGAAGAAGAAACTGGGCACCATCCAGGACAAAATCAAAGATATCCCTCATGTCAGAGTTTTCGTCTTTGATTCTGAAGACGATGCTCCTTTTACCGTTTTTGAAGGATATACCACCAACGTTTTGAAACTCATCGGCGCCGACAATGTCATGGCCGGTCAGGGCGTTGACAAAACCTGGGCAAAAACAAGTTGGGAATCTTTCGTTCAAGCGAACCCGGACTACGTTATCATTGTCGACTACACTGCCAGCGACAGAACGGATGATGACTTTGCCAACAAAGTGGAAAGACTGAAAAATAATCCCCAGCTTTCCTCCGTAACAGCGATTAAAGAAAATCATTTCCTTCGTGTCCGTCTTGCAGAAATCACCCCCGGCGTGAGAACCGTGGACGCTTTGGAACGGCTTGTTAAAGAAATTCATCCGGATATGAAATAAAAAGTTCGACTTCGATAAAAACAGCTGCCTGTTAAAAGGGCGGCTGTTTTTTATGTTCCGGCTTTCCACAACGGCAATTCTTTATTTTTCAGACCTGTCATTTCTTATCTGAAGAATTTTTTGAAAAACCCAAGAAAAACACTGTATAAAGTAAAAATTCATGATATGATTAACATAATATCAGCGATAGGAGTTTATTATGTCTGAAGATCCGAATTTTGAAGAAACCTCGTTATTCGATTTTGTAAATCCGGAAGAAAAGAAAGAAACAAATAAAAAAGCACCTCTTTCTGCCGCTCCGGTCAAAGACAAAAAAGAAGTACCTGCCACACCAAAAAACGAAGAACCGAATCAACCTGTACTGCCCGGTACTCCTTCGGAGAGTGATATATCTGCGGATATAAAAGGCCCTTCCGGGTTATGGAAAGAAAAATTCTGGGAGTATAATATCACGAAACCCTCGCAAGCCATCAAAGATGATATGAAAGAACAAATGCTTGCCGAAGGATTTTCAAAAAGGGAAGCCAACCGTGTTTTCAAAGGTCTGTTCTTTAAAGAAAAAGTGTTCAACACCAAAGTACAGGCTGTCGAATTCTTAAAATCCCTTCCTACCACCTATGCAGTGAAGTACAAAATCGGAATCGAGCCGTCCCCGCAAATGATTTCTTTGCAAAAACGGCTTGCCGATAAAGAGCGGCTGCTTAAAGAATATAAAGAGAATCAGGAAACGAAACGATTCACCGCCGATTTCATTTCCTGCCCGCACTGCCACTCTAAAATTAACCGTACGTACATCACGCCGCCGCTTTGTCCCCTTTGCCAAGGCGATATGAGGCCGGAAACGGTCATCAAACGTCTGGCTTCATTGGAAAAAGCCGTTTCTGATTTGAAAACACGCTATGAGCGGACCGCAAGAAAATACAATTCAAAATTTACGGGCGGTGAAAAATGGATTATCCGTACCATAAATCCTTTTACTGCCGATGACAATTAAAAAAGACAGTAGCAAATCCGATTTCTTTTGCTACTGTCTTTTCAGTTATAAATCATTTTCTCCATAAGCTTTCTTATCTTTAGCATTACTTTATTCATTTCTATAGTATATTCTCTTTTGCGCAAGAGTTAGTAATTTATTTCTTTTTTTTAATCAAAAATAATGCTAAAATAAAAACAGTAATCTATATTTCTTATTTGGAGGTTCTTATGATAAAGCGATTATTGGCAACACTATTCCCAATAGTATTCATGCCTTATATGATTTTTGCTATTTCACTTAGTACAATCCAAAACAATCCCTCACAATACGAAAAGGTACTTGAAAATGCAGCTTTTACCATTTATGTAGATCCTAACTCCATAGAATCTCTCCACTACTCACCTCCCTATTATAGACTGAAAGCTAAATTTTATCATATTGATTATTCTGAGGATAGAATTCTTGAGTTTGATATTGTATTTGATTATGACTATAATTATTCTTTAGACACTATGTCAAAAAAAATTATCAAAGATTATCCTTATTACTCAGAAGATGAAAAAATTAAACTGATTATACAAAGTATCTATAAAAATTCAGGAATGACACTTTGCATAAACAAAATACGCGTTGGGACTCTGGATGGTTCATACATCGGGACAGCTACCCCTGATCGTAGAATAAAATGTAATTCTCGCAGTAAATTCCATAAACTCGGGCTATATATATTTTCCAAATATTACGATAGACCATTTGGAATAAGCCTAAGCCCTATAGAATAGATTCCTTTATCAAAAAGACAGTAGCAAATCCGATTTCTTTTGCTACTGTCTTTTCAGTTATAAATCATTTTCTCCATAAGCTTTCTTATCTTTAGCATTACTTTATTCATTTCTATAGTATATTCTCTTTTGCGCAAGAGTTAGTAATTTATTTCTTTTTTTTAATCAAAAATAATGCTAAAATAAAAACAGAAATAGATATTTTCTATTTGGAGGTTCTTATGATAAAGCGGTTATTGGCAACACTATTCCCACTAGTATTCATGCCTTACATGATTTTTGCTATTTCACTTGGTACAATCCAAAAAAATCCCTCACAATATAAAAAGGTATTTGAAGATGCAGCTTGGACCACTTATGTAGATACTAACTCCATAGAATCTCTCCGCTATTCACCTCCCTATTATACACTGAAAGCTAAATTTTATAACATTTCTTATTCTGAGGATCAAATTCTTGAGCTTAATATTGTATTTGATTATGACTATAATTATTCTGTAGAAACTATGTCAAAAAAAATTGGCAAAGATTATCCTTATTACTCAGTCAATGAAAAATTTAAACTGCTTATACAAAGTATGGATAAAAATTCAGGAATGACATTTTGCATAAACGAACCACACGTTTGGACTCTGGATGGTTCAGACGCCGGGACACGTCCCCCTTATCATAGAACAAAATGTAGTCCTAGCAGTATAGCCTATAAACTCGGGTCATATATATTTTCCAAATATTACGATAGAACATTTGGAATAATCCCTATAAAATAGATTCCTTTATCAAAAACAGGGCAGATATTTTATCTGCCCTGTTTTTTCATTTACCAATTCCGGAATTTGGCAGGAGGATCATAGAGTCCGCCGGACCAATCCACAAGGTCCTTCATATTTTTCGCGGCCAAAAGCTCTCTTGTTGCCCTGCCTTTATCAACCCCCAAGTCTTCAGGAAGCTTGACAATTCCCGCCTTTCTCAGCTTTCTTGTTTCTTCCGGATCTTCAAGCTTTCCGACTTCCGTATTTCCTGCTACCGCCCGAATGGCCTGCATCCGTTCTTCCATATTCGCACATTTATGGAGATAAGCAATCCCCACTTCCGATACGATATGTGTCAGGTCATCTGAATAAATCATGACCGGTTCTAAATCAAGACCTGCATTTTTCTTCAACCGGATGGCGTCCAACTCCTCGACAAAGCCGGGGAAGCCTTTTTCTGAAACGGTCGTAATTACCTGGACAACTAATTTCTTCCCGCGGTTACACTCTCCTGTGAGTTCCATACGGTTCGATACTTCATTGCCGCACCGGAACCAAGCTTGCGTTACATGGCGGCGGCCCTTGGCATCACACCCCATATTCGGAGCACCGCCGAAACCGGCCACATTATTCTTTGTCGCTGTCGAAGAATTTCCGTAACGGTCAATCTGCATGGTTGAGCCGATAAACATATCTGCCGCATAATGACCGGCCGCCTGGGCAAAAGCACGGTTTGAACGCATCGTTCCGTCAGGGCCTATGGGGAAAATATCAGGCCTTGCTTTGATATAGTTTTCCATGCCCACTTCGGAGCCGAAAGGGTAGAGGTTTTCCGCCCAACCCGTTTCAATCGCCGGTATCATTGTCGGATGGGGATTCAATACCCAGTGTTTGCAAATCTTTCCTTTTAATCCCAACTCTTCCCCGTAAGTGGGAAGAATCAGTTCAATGGCACTCGTATCATAGCCGACACCATGGTTCAGCACCTGCACTCCGTACTCTCCGTAAATTCCCTTGACGGCCATCATGGCTTTCAATATTCTTTCGTCACCGATTTTAGCAGGATCTCTTGTAAATAACGGGTTCAAAAGATAAGGTTTCGGACTTTCAATCACAAAATCAATCCAGCCGGACGGAATATCCACACGGGACACCTTATCCACCAATTTATTCACCTGGACAATTACAATTCCCTGATTAAATTTTGTCGCTTCCGCAATGGCAGGCGTATCTTCCGTAGAGAATCCCGTATAAATATTTCCTTCCCTGTCCGCCTCATCGGCTGCCAAAAGAGCCACACGGGGCACCAAATCCACGAAATAACGACTGTACATTTCAAGATAAGTATGAATCGCCCCGAGTTCGATATGTCCGTCCTGTACCATTTGGGCAAGCCGTTTGCCCTGACTTCCTGCATATGCGAAATCAAGTTTTTTTGCAATTCCCTTTTCAAAAACGTCCAAATGGGCCGGTATGGAAAGAGTGGACTGAATCATATGCAAATCATGCACCTTTGACGGATCAATTTTGCAAAGTTCCTCTGCCAAAAAATCCGCCTGTTTCTGGTTATCCCCTTCTATATTGACCCTGTCGCCGGAACGAAGAACCGTTTCCAAAAGTCTGACCGTATCTTCGGCACTGACAATTTTCCCTTCCGCTAAAGAAACCACTCCTCTAAGGCGGTCCAGTGTATCCTCGCCGCGGGTATTCCAATTTTTACGATTCGGTTTTATTTCGAGCATTTTCATTTCCTTTCTTTAAGTCATGCTATGTAATTTATATGTATTATACTCATTTTTATACTCAGAATACAAAAAAGACGATAGCTATGGCTATCCTCTTTATCGGCGGTTTATCAAATTTCGTAATATGAAACGGGATTTACAATACCGCCTTTTTCCATTTTCTGATTTTTGTTCGAAACGTCCCGAACGGGGCAACGGTATTCACATGGATAAACTTGTACACTTCCCAAACCGCTGTCTTTGTCGCCTCATCGGCCCATTTTCTCATATGGGGCTTAAATAATTCTTCTTCACTTAGAGAGTCAATCATGGTATAAATCGCATCTATATTTTTTCTCAATCTGTCTTTCAACTCTTTGAGTGATAAATGCGCATAGGTATCTGTAAACCACTGATATAACCCGCCCAGCTGATTCCATTTGAATGTATCCGACGGAGTATGTACCGGAAGTCCTTTTTTCTCGTCCTCTTCCCATTTAAGAATGAGAGTTGTCCAGCCGACCTGGTAAGCAAGATTTTCCGCCGGAGTCCGATCTGCCCCCTCAATCCTCTTATCTTTCAAATTTTCCGGGATACCGTCAAATTCCGAAATATATTTTTCAAAACTCTTTTCAATCTCTGCTTTCAGTTCTTCTTTATTTTGATATGTTCGCAAAAGTTCCTCCTGTAAAATATTTCAACCGGCTGCCCTTCCGGATTTATTCTCTAAACATTTTGCCCCTTAGATTTAATGTTTCAAGAGATATCAATTGTGTCCTTGCCAAATTTCTAAGTTCTGTCATTCATTCTTTTTGTGCCGTCCCCCTTCACAACCAAAACAGCATTCCGCTTTCTATATTCGCAAGTACCAAAAGTTTACTCAGATTTACATAATCGCCGATATTTCCTTTTAATACAGGACTCTTTTCTATTTGCTGATATACTGCTTGAAGCATTTATTTTTTATTATACCCGTTTATCAGCAAGATACAAAAACTAGAAATTCTTCAACCTCATGAATTGTATTTCTTTCTCCATTTTGAGTATAAAAAAGAAATAGCATATCTGCTATCTCTCTTTTATGAAATCTTATTTCAATTTCTGCCTACCGCCCGGTTTGTGGCTTCTATCTTTTTATCCGCCCACAGTACAACATCTTTTATAACCATTTTTTCTATTGTATAAATAAAATCTTCCATAAATTTATAATCAATTTCACCATTCACTACAGGTACTTCTATTTCCCGTTTTTTCATCTTGTTCCAAGTCCCCATATCATTATATGAATATATTTTAGATAAATATCTCATTGCAGACACAAGATACAATCCGACTTGTTCATTCTTTATTGCCATTCCGCTCAATGAAAATACATGATTATGCGTTGCCAGTTTATAGTCGAAATTTCTATAAAAAGCATTCCCCCAAAAATCAACTGTGATTGTATTTGCAGAAAATGTCTTTGCGAATTTATCCGTTTTCCCTTTGATGCCGTTATTCTGCAAACCTGAATTGATAAAATATATTCCCCTGCCATTTATATCTGACTGTTGTAAATCAACATCACCGGTTTCAGCAGTAAATAAATCCCCTAAAATAAACCTATTTAGTCTGTCTGTCTGTCTGTCTGTCTGTCTGTCTGTCTGTCTGTCTGTCTGTCTGTCTAAAGAAGTTTCGGATAATTTATTAAACTTGTCAAGTATTTCTTCATCATATTGGGTTAAATGATAATCTTTCAATCCCGTCGCTACAAGGTACGCCTCGAGTTCTTCGATAAATTTTTCCATATAGGAAAAATTTATCTCGCCATCTAAAAATGGCAATTTAAGTTTTACCTCATTAAATACCTTTTCAAAATCTCGAACCAATACACTTTGAAAAATTTTTTGATTTTTATTAAGTAAGGAGAGAAAATACAATGCAACTTTTTTATTAAAATAATCAAACTTAGGGAATATAGTTTTTGTAAACTGCCCGGCATAAAAATCTTTTTCCATATAAAAAAATTGCATTCCCAACATACCTACTGCTATGCTATTTCCTTTTATTTTATGTTCTTCATCTAAATATTCTACATATCCCGATATTCCATTATTTAAAACTGTTCTTGTAAAATAGGGATATTTTTCATCTTCAGTAAATACAAAGCTATCTTTATTTAACTGTGGATTTCCTTTTATAGAAAATAGTTTTCCGGCAATTACTTCTTTCCATTCGCCCCCGCTAGCCAAGAATTCTTTTTCCAGTTTTTCTAAGCGGGGGCTGACTATTTTCCCAGGCAAGTACCTTCTTTCTTCAAAATATTCGACACTTCCCAAGCTAAATAATCGGATACTGTCTTCTTAAAATCATCAAGAGTCGGTTTTATATCGATTTTCTTGTGTTGTGCGAATGTCCAGTCATTTCCCTCCGATGAAATTGTATCTTCTATATATTCTTCTTCTGTAAAGTAGTGCAGATAGGTTTTACCGTACAAGACTAAATCAACTATTTCAGCATACCTTTCAATGGCATGATTTGTATTCTTCAGATTTACATTTTGAGATGATTTTTTTCTGTTTTGTCTTGTATATCCGTCATTGGTAAAATCAATGAACTTGACCAATTGTTTTTCATTATGCGGCTTTCCGACATCAAATACATAGATAGCCGTTTGTACCCCTGCCTTTCCTCTGAATATATCTGCCATATGGATACTGGCAACAAGGGTATTATTTTTCAGCATATCCTTTGTGTAAGGAAGACCGTTTCCGCTGCCTGCATTTTCCTGAATTAAAATGGCAGCTCTTCCGCTTTTCATCTTTGAAAAAGCTTTTCTCACAAATACAAACCCTTTACCGTCTGCCGAATATGGTGGATTCAATAAAAAGATATTGGCAGGATACTCTTTATCTTTTAATTGCCCCTATTCATACTTTCCATCATAATCTTTCAAGCTGTCTTTATGAATGATATTCGATGATCCATCTCCCATCAAAATCATATTAAGCACTGCCAAAAGATAGATATCCGCTCTTTTTTCAATGCCGAGTAATTGTTCTGATTTGATTTTCACCATTTTTTCGGATAATTCATTAGGACTTTTTATTGTATCTTGTGCATCTTTGATCATCAGTTTCATGGCAGAAATTAAAAATCCCGCACTTCCCTCTCATGTCAAGCTTATGACAAAAAAGAGGTTGTAATTATGTAATTTAAAAGAGAGTGATTGCTCACTCCCTTTGCTACTTCCATATTATGTTCAACACTTCGTTTCCCTCACAGAATACTGAGTCAATATATTTTTCCATCAATTCTCTGGTAAGTTTAGTGTTGTCTATTACTTCTTTTTCTTCTTTTGCTTTTAGTATTTTTTCTTTTATTGCTTGTATTTCTTCATCTATCAAATTTTTAGAGTCAATGAATTTTTGTCTATTCATCTTGCCTAATTTATACTTCTCAAAACTTTGCATTTTCTTAGTTTCAAGATCTTCGATAGATTTTTCCATTGGTTTAACTTTTACTTTTTCATCCTTGATTGGATCTTCTAAACCATATTTTTCCTTTATTGCTTCAAATACTTGCTCTTCAAGGCTTCCTGCTCTTGAGTTCTTATGTTTAACATTATTACACTTACATATCCTACAAGTAAAATATGTGTGAACTCTTATGCTTCCATCTTTTCGTTTTCTTTTTGACTGAACACACCCTAAAATATGATTGCAAGTTGGACATTTTGCAAAACCTTGTAATGGTGATTTCTTTCTCCATTCATAATCGGTATTTTTACCTTTCATAAATAGATTCTTCTCTTTAATCTTCTGAACTTTTTCAAAGTCTTCTTTAGATATAATAGCTTCATGGTTATTCTCAACTCTTCCCCATTCTTCTTTTGGTTTGAATTTAAAAGAAGATGGATTTAAAACTGACTTGTCTTGCATATTGAAAGTGTAAGTTCCAGTATAATTTTCATTTGCTAATACATCTATTACATTTCCATTAGTCCAAGTTGGTCTAGGCTTTTTAGCAGTTCTAATTATTGAATACTCGAAATCAAGATTGGTTAATTCACTCTTTCTTTTTGATGGTGTTGGTATTTTTTCTTCATTTAATATCTTAGCTATATTTCTTGAAGATATTCCATCTAGTGCAAGTTTAAAAATCTTCTTTACTATCCAAGCAGTTTCTTCGTCAACTATGATTTTGTGTCTATCATTAGGATCTTTCATATATCCCAATGGTGGACTCCAAGCTAAAAACTTTCCTTGTTTTTTAAGTGTAGTCATAGATGACTTTACCTTTTCAGAAATATCTTTTGTGTAGAAATCATATAATAGTCCCTTGAATTGAATATCTAAATCTGTTCCATTTCCCTTTTCTTTGTTACTATCATAGCCATCATTTATGGCAATGAATCTTACTCCAAGGAATGGAAATATATTTTCAAGATAATCTCCAAGTGTTATATAATCTCTCATAAATCTGGATAAGTCTTTTACAATTATCGTCTGGATGTTATTTTTCTTTACATCTTCAAGCATTCTTTGAAAGGCTGGTCTATTTTCATTTGTTCCAGAATATCCGTCATCGACATATTCTTCTCTTGTGAAGTTCTTAAATTCTTCATTCTTGTCGAGATAATCATTTAGATATGCTCTTTGATTTATGATACTTTCACTCTCATCAGTCTTTATCATATCTTCAACGGATAATCTAATATAAAGAGCAATCTTACTCATCGTCTGCTCCTCCTACCAAATTATCTATATTGAATTTAAAGACTATTTCAAATTCGTGTTTATCATAAACTATTATTTTTTCAATCAAGCTATGGATTAAATCACCTGGTAGCTTTTTCAAATTCTTTGAAGCATATAAATCATTTATCCATTTTGTTGATTTTAATCTTTCTTTTTTAAGTTGTGATATATTAACTTCAATTGCTGAAATCTCGTTATCAAATGTAGCCATATGACTTTGAGCAATCTCTCTTCTCAATAGATACTCATCTCTAACAATCTTACCTAGACTGTATTCTTCATAGGCTCTTTGAATGATATTTTCTTCATTTAGATTTTTTCTTTTAAGATTTTCAATGTCTTTCTTAAAAGTATCTATTGCTTTATTAAATCTAGCTTTAATTCTATTAACAAATTTTGTCTTGCTAGTTGTCTTCATAATAAACTCAGAAATCTTATCGCTAATAGCCTGATCCAAATCTCTTTCCATAATGAATACTGATTTTTCGGGTTTTATACTTCCACTAAATCTCTCATTCTGAAATGAATAGTAAAGTCTATCTTTATTTTTACCATAGATACGAGTTCTTCTATTAAGTTCTTTGCCAGTATTATTATTGATTACAAGACCTTTAAATCTGTTCTCATAGTCCCTATTTTCAAAATTGTGCATTGGCGAACTGAAAACATGATTTTTCTTTCTTTCTTGTCTTTCTCGTAAGATTCTTTCGTGAACTTCCTTAGAAATGATTGCTTCATGTGCATTCTCACAAATTATATACTGACTTTCATCTACAAAATGTTGCTTAATTCCTTTTGCAAGATTTTGTTGCTTAACTCCTTGTACTAAAGTCCCCGTATAAGCTGGGTTTGTAAGCATTTTTGAAATTGTCCCTTTATTCCATTCAGGATCATCATTTTCTCTGTAAACTCTCCCAGTTTTATAGTAAATCATTCCAGGAGCATAGCCTTTTTCATTAAAATGCTTTGCTACTTCATATTGGCTTTTGCCTTGAAGAGTTAAATCAAACATCTCTTCAACTATAAATCTAACATTTTCATCAATTACAAGTTTTTGACCTTCTTTAGATTTTTTAATCTTGTACCCGTAAGGTGGAACAGATCCAATAAAGTATCCGTTTCTTGCTCTATTGTGTTTTGAGGTCTTTATCTTAACTGAAATATCCTTAGCATACATATCGTTGATAATATTTTTAAGAGTAACCTCAAAAGATTTCTTTGAATCTGTTTCTTTGACTGTGTCTAATTTATCATTAACTGAAATAAATCTAACACCTAAAAACGGAAAAACTTTATCAATCAATCTTCCCATTTCGAGATATTCTCTTCCAAGTCTTGATAAATCTCTGATAATAATACAATTGATTCTTCTATCCCTAATGTCTTGCATCATATTCTGAAATGATGGTCTTTCAAAGTTTGTCCCACTATATTCATAGTCAGTGTAAACTTGTAAAACATCTATATTTTCTTTTAATGCATATTCTTTACAAGACAGTATTTGAGTTTCTATTGAGTATGATTTTTCTCTCCACTCTTCTGTTCTTTCGTTGGATAGCCTTGTATAAATTCCAGCCTTAAAGACTTTTCTTTCTGTCTTTTCGCTTTTCTTCTCAATATATCTTTTGGAAGTTCTTGCCATTATAAAACACCTCCAGCTAATTGCATTGGAGTCTTATTTTCAAGAGCATTTCCAAAGACCTTATTTATTGAAATCAAATTCTTCTTTACTTCGGACTTGCTTTCACTTTCTTCTTTTATAAGGGTCTTCAGTAAGTTAACTGTTTCCAAATTATTAAAGACAAAATTAATCTCATTATTTTCTCCGATTTCAATTCTATCTATAAAAGATACAATTGTTAGTCTATTTAGGCTGCTTAAATCAGTGGGAACAATTTCGGAAACCAAACTGTCCTTGTTTTTCATCTTTTCTTGCAAGCTAGCAAGTATATTTTTCTTTGTAGCAATTTGTTTCTCTATTTCCCTGATCTTAATAAGATAATTTTTTCTGAACCTTTCAAACTCTTCAGAAGTTATAAGCTCATCTTCTAAGTCCATATATAAAGATTGTCTAAGTCTTTCATACTTTCTCTTTTCTGAGTTTAAGCTTTCAAAGTCAATATTAAATGTAACTTTTGATACATCTAACTTATTAACTTGACTTAGTAATTCATTGTATTTTTTTAAATAATCTTTAAGTGCAAAAAGAGTCATATCAAGTAGATAATCTTCTTTTATACTATGTCTTGTGCAATCTCCTTTGTTATTATAGTGAGAACAAATATAAAAAATATTATATCCATTCTTAGACTTAACCTTTCTTCTAACCATGGAAGATCCACAATCTTTGCAATAAAGCATTCCTGATAAAATATGTGGTATATCTGCCGATTGTTTTACATCTCGAAGCATCATCTTATTAGCCAAAGCATAAATGCTTTTTGAAATAATAGGCTTATGAGAGTCGTTTATTACAATCCAATCTTCTTCATTTACTTCTACTTCTCTCTTAGACTTGTAATTTAGTTTTCTAGTTTTCCCTTGTTCAAGCACTCCTATATAGACCTTGTTTGTAATAATCCTATTGACCATTTTTGCGTCCCATTTAGAGTCTTTAACAATAAAACCAGTAGTATGATTATCGCCAGAATTTTCTTTATGCTTAGATGGTGTTACACAACCTATGCTATTTAAAAAATCTGCAATAGCCTTAGATGAGTAACCGTCTATCTTCATGTTGAAGATTCTTTCAATTATGTGTGAAACTTCTGTATCAACGACTAACTTATGTTTGTTTTTGCTATCCTTCTTATAACCAAAAGGAGCAAATGCACCAATAAATTCACCATTTTTTCTTTTAATTTCTTTTGAAGATTTAACCTTCATAGAAATATCCCTACAATAAGAATCATTAATAAAGTTTCTTATAGGAAGAATTAGGTGTGTATCGCTTACATCTGCATTTTCACTGTCATAGTTATCGTTTACGGATATAAACCTTATACCTTTTTCTGGAAATATCTTTTGAAGATATTTTCCTGATTCGATATAATCTCTCCCGAAACGGGATAAGTCCTTCACAATGATTGTTCTAAACTTCTTTTCTTCAAGATCTTGAATCATCTTCTTGAATTTTGGTCTGTCAAAATTAGATCCTGAAAAGCCATCATCTACATATTCAGCAACAACTTTAAAATCATTGTCCCTTGCATATGATTTGATAATCTGTCTTTGATTTGAAATAGAATTACTTTCTGTGCTATCTCCATCCTCTCTTGATAAACGAAGATACATACAAGCAAATTTTTCCATCACAAAACCTCCTTAATTTGTATTTGGGCAAATAGTCATTAAGGAGTTCTTCTACCACTTATATTTTACCGCACCCAAGTTTTTAAGTCAGCACCCCAGCTTATAGTCTTATACAAGCTCTACATAAATAAAGCTCTACAATATCTAGTAAGTCTAGGGACTCTTTATCACTTTGAGTGTAAGTAATTTTTTTAGAATAATCTTCTTTTGATATTTGCTCTTTAGGTTTATATTTCTTCTTTTCTTTTGTATTCATAGGTTTTACCTCACAATATAAAATTAAAGTTTTTTGACATTGACAAGTGCCTTGGATTAGCAACATAGGAATCTCACCTCCGCCTCTGTTCAGGATGAGCCGGCTTCAACCTTAGAAGTATCATTATCCTCATTTTCTTCATAGCGAATAGGGTATCCCTCCCTATATTCAAACTCTTACTTATCGCTCCCTTTCTTCTTCCCTTGCTTTTAGCTTAGCAGTACTTGTTTTGCCGAATTATTCAGCAGAAAGATCTTGGCGGATAGGTTATTACGCTCCAAAAATGATTAACGTCTTGTCTTGGTCTATTCAGTTGTTAAGGTTCAAAATTTATCGAGAGTTATTAATCTTTTTAAAATTTGACCATCAGAAAATACTTATCTTGATGAAGCAAAATTGTTTAAAATTACCCTCTTGTACTTAACAGTGAAAAGAAGTCTTTCTTGGTAACCAATTTTGAAATAGAATTTGCTTAAATAAAAAGGTCCAATTCCCACTGCATAAGTAACAGTGAAAATTAGACCCTATTGGTAACTGTCATTTAAAAGTCTTCTAACATTTCCTTTAATTTTTCTAAGACTTTATTACGCCTTTTAATAACGGCTGGATGAGAAATATTCAGTTTAGCAGCTACTTCTCTAATTGTTTCTTCTTTATAAAAGAGGCTTTCTATTAGGTCTCTTTCAACAGGATTGAGTTTAGAAATAGCTCTTCTTACTTCTTCAATCATTTCCTTTGTTTCGATAATTTTTTCAACATCAAATTCCAAATCTTCTAAATTTTCTTCGAAGTTTCCATCATGATCATAGGAACAAAAAAAGAAACAGTTATTTAACCTGTCTCTTCTCATTTGATATTTCTCTTTATTCAATTCACTATGATAAGCAAGATATACTTCCTTGCTAACAACTACTTTCTTCCCTTCTACAAATAAATAATATTCTTTGTCCATTAATTTTTCCTCCTTGTTGACATGAATTTCTTTTGTTTGAAAATGAAATTCACACAAGGAGGGCTTCTAATTCTATGCATATACTCTCCTAGGCATAAAAAAAGACCGAAAGAAAATAAATTCTTTCAGTCAATAAATGCAATATTAAATTTAGGTGTTAATCACCCATCATGGATATTATATATGCACTTAAGTACACATAAAATTCGTATATGGTACTTTTTTCATTCGGAAATAGTACGCAATAAGTTCGTCATAAATTAATTTCTTAGATATTCATTATTTCTTCAATGCTACGACCGTCTTCAAGCTGGCTAATAGCAGTCGGTAAAGTATATCCCCAAATTATTACACCAACCAATGCAATTGCTTCCTTTTTTCTTTGGTAATAAACAGTTCTCTCTAAAAATACACTTCTCATACAAGCTTCATCAGTAATCTTTTTTTCAGCAATGTAGTAGTTATAAATAATCTTATGATAGATTTCTCCATATTCTGGATAAACTTTTAGCCTAACACAGGCATCATAAATTATTAAAAGCATAAGCTTACTATCCATTACATTGGAAACTCTATTGTTAAACTTTTCTTCAACTTTTTCTGGAGCAAATGTAGAAAGATACAAGTAAGCAGATTCTGAAGTTGATCCATAGTTTTCTTTACTCTCAAACATCATAAAATTTGCCCTGCTATCTACTGCCCAGGTAACTTGTCTATATAAACTTAAAATAAGTTTTGCAGCTGAACTAATTTCTTCAAATTTCAAGTTGCTATCTGCATACATGTTCATTATATTCTTTAAAGTTTTACTTATTCTCAATCTAATCACCCCAATACAACTTATTTGCAAACTTGAATGTTTGTGCTATAATATGAATATAAGTTCAGTTTGTATTATATCTCAAATTGAAAAATAATTCAAGCACTATTGTTCGTATTAAAAGTTATAAATGCACATTAGTACAGGAGGTTAAAATTATGGCTTTTGCGGATAGATTAAAGGATTTTCGTGAAAAAGAAAAGTTAAGTCAAGCAGATTTTGCAAAAATGATAGGAATAAGTACAAGAACTCTTGTACATTATGAAGACGGAGAAAGATACCCAAGAGATGTCGAGGTTTACAAAAAAATTGCTGAGGTTATGGACTGTGATTACAATTATCTTTTAGAAGAAAGTGATGAGTTTTTAAATCGAGTTTATAACATGGGTGGCAAAAGAGAATTAGAAAAAGCTAGAGCATTAACAGAAGGTCTAAGCTCTTTATTTGCTGGTGGAGAAATTTCTGACGAAGATAAAGATGCTGCTTTTGAAGCTATTACTCGTGCTTATTGGGAGGCTAAAAGAGAAAACAAGAAATACGGTCGTAAGAAAAAAGATTAGGTGATTTTATGAGCATGAATCGCTATATATATGATAAGGTTAATCGACTTATAAAAAAATATAAAACACGAGATCCTGTCGAATTAATAGAAGCTTTGAACATTAACCTGGTATATCTACCTGAAACAAAAATACTTTTAGGAATGTACCATTATATTCAAAGGAATAGATTTATTTTTATCAGTAGTAACACAAATTTTAATAGAAAGACTATATTAGCACACGAATTAGGTCACGATCAACTTCACAGAGATTATTGTATGAGTGGCGGAGCTTTTCATGACCAAACAGTGCTAAACCCAACAAATAAATTTGAAACTGAAGCAAATATTTTTGCAGCTCATTTATTAATTAGTGATGAAGATGTCCTAAATAATATTAATGATCAAGTATGTGATTATGAAATCGCTGGAAAGTTAGGTGTAGATATAAATTTACTAAATCTAAAAATTTCTGAGTTAGCAAAAATGGGCAAATTTAATAAACCAATTAATGTTAATACACCTCAGGGAGATTTTCTCAAAAACTATCGCCCTGAACATGATGATTATTATTAGGAGACTCTATGGGAATTTTTATTGCAGGATATATTTTATTAATCCTTTCTGGAATAGTTTTCTACTATCTCATCACTACCTACTCTGTAAAAATCTCAGCATTTTTAATTGATTTTATAGTTGTAGGTTTAGGATTTTATATATCTATAAAAGATAAACTAGATAACAAATTAGCTATTCCCCTTTCAATTACAGTGGTAATAATTTATGGAATATTGCTAGTTTTAATAAATCGAAAGCTACCAAAGGTTAGCAGGTTTTTAAACTATATAATTGCTTTTATAGGCTCATCAGTTGCCCTATGGTTGGCACTTGATTTTATAACAAACACTCTAGCCGCTTTTAAAATAATAGGTCAAACTTATCATCAATTACCAATAACAAAAAATATGATGATAAATTCCTTTATACATTATGTAATTATATTCTTGATTAGTATTCCAGTGTTTAAAGGTAGAATGAAAATTATACATGGAGGAAATTATGAGTAAAGAAATTGATAAAAACAAAGACGAAAATCAAGAAAAAAAAGAACTTCAAATCAGATCATCTGCTGCTGAATACTTGACTTTTATTGCAGCTAACGGTGATGATCAAGAAGCTATAGAAATTAGATATGAAGATGAAAATATTTGGCTAACTCAAAAGATGATGGCAGCTCTTTATGATGTTAGTGTCGCCACAATAAATGAACATCTTAAAAAAATCTATGCCGATAGTGAATTACAAGAAGAAGCAACTATTAGGAATTTCCTAATAGTTCAAAAAGAAGGTTCTAGAAATGTTTCAAGGGAAACAAAACACTATAACCTACAAGCAATTATTGCAGTAGGCTTTAAAGTAAATAACGAACGTGCCGTCCAATTTAGAAAGTGGGCAAACCAAATTGTAAAAGATTTTACAATTAAAGGTTGGGCAATGGATGATGAAAGATTAAAAAATTCTGGCACAAAACTTACCAAGGATTATTTCGAAAAATTACTTGTAAAAATTCGTGAGATTCGATTATCTGAGAGAAGATTCTATCAAAAAATCACAGATATTTATGCTACTTCTTTAGACTATGATCCATCTGCAAAAGCAACAAAAAGATTTTTTGCCGCTATTCAAAATAAACTCCACTATGCCATTCATGGAAAAACTGCAGCCGAATTAATTGTAGATAGAGCCAATCACAAAACTAAAAATATGGGACTTACTACTTGGGAAGGATCTCCAGATTCAAAAATTCATAAATATGATGTAATCGTTGCAAAAAATTATCTAAACGAAGAAGAATTAAATCAAATGCAAAGAATTGTTTCATCTTATTTGGATATGGCAGAAATGCAAGCAGAAAGACATATTCCTATGACAATGGAAGATTGGGAAAAAAGATTAAATGGATTTTTACAATTATGGGATAAAGAAATTCTAAACGATGCAGGAAAAGTATCTGCAGCTCTTGCTAAAAAACACGCAGAGAGTGAGTTTGAAAAATATAGAATTATACAAGATAGACTCTACAAAAGTGATTTTGATAAGTTCTTAGAACTAGAAGACAATACTAAAGATTTAGAAAAATAACTTAATATACATTTAACGCTTATGAGGGTCTGTAAATAATTTTGTGTATCAACCTAAATCCTGTTTAAAGGGTAATGGTTGATACATTTTTTATGCTTCAATCATCATTGGTGTAGCTACAACTTTTTCTACATCAACATTTTTATCTTCTAGATTATCTTCAAAATTCCCATATTGATTTAGGAACGAAAAAAAGAGCAAGTGGTTTTTCTTGTCCACCTGCTCTAAATATTTTTCATGTTCAGAGACTTTAAATATTTCTTCCTATCAATTATTTAATTTCCATGATTCCGCCTTAGTTTTTGCATTTATAAGGTCAGAATAAAGTCCATTATTTTTAATCAGTTCTTCATGATTACCACGTTCTACTATTTCTCCATCTTTTAAGACTAAAATCTGGTCAGCATTTCTAATTGTCTTTAGTCTATGAGCAATCATTATTACTGTCTTATTTTTTGTTAATGATTCTATTGCTTCTTTAAGCTTATCTTCATTTTCCGGGTCTATATTTGCTGTTGCTTCATCAAAGATTATGATGTCCGCGTCTTTTAGCATGGCTCTGGCTATGGAGATTCTTTGTTTTTCTCCACCAGATAGACTTGCTCCACCTTCCCCAATGATAGTGTTATATCCATCTGGTAAAGCTTCTATAAATTCATGACACCTTGCTTTTTTAGCAGCTTGAACTACTTCTTCATGGCTCGCATTTTGTTTTCCAAATTTTATATTGTTTTCAATTGTATCCTCAAATAGATATACATCTTGAAATACCATGGAAATTGAATTCATAAGGTTTTCTATCTTATAGTCCTTAATATTCTTTCCACCTATTAAAATTTCTCCAGAATTTACATCCCAAAATCTTGCTATTAGATTACAAAATGTTGTTTTACCAGATCCAGATGGTCCGACAATGGCAGTCATAGTATTTTCTTTTATCTCTGCTGATACATTTTTTAAAATTTGTCTATCATCATAAGAAAAGCTGACATTTTTAAATACAATATCATGATTTTTTATTGGCTCTGTAATACTTCCTTCTTTCATATCAGGCATAGAGTCGATAAAACCTACAGAATCTATGGCATTTTCGCAAGCTCTTAGGATTGCCATGTTTGATCCTGCCCCGATTAAGCCTTCAAAGATAATAAAGGATGCCATAATCATAAGAATTGTTTCAGCAAGTGGAAGTTCACCAGATAAATTTAATTTTAATGATACATAGACCATAAATACTGTTGTTATTCCCATTACAATTCTTTGAATAACTGTGTAGGGTGCAACAGATTTCTCCAGGTCTAAGAGTATTTTTGATGTATCTTTTATAGACTTTCTTAAGGCTCTGTTATTTTCTCCACCAAGATTATAGGATTTAATAACCTGCATTCCTTGTAAAGTTGCTAATACTTCTTTTGTAAGTCTTGTTTGTGTTTCTGTCATCTTGTCTGCATTAGCTGATGATTTTTTCTCCATCATTGATGTAACGATGAAAAATACTATTACACCTGCTACTGCAACAAGTCCTACCTTTACATTAAATATTAAAGTTCCAAGGACAAAGACTAAAGTATTTAAAACTCCACCAAGTACAAGAACCAAAAGCATAGGCACCCACATTTCTGCTTGGGAAAGTGAAGATGTGGCAATTGTAGTTAATCTTCCAAGTGAAAAGCTTGAAAAGAAACCCATAGGAACTCTTTTAATTTTTTCTCCTATTTCTATTCTCTTATGGGCTGCCATAAAATATCCTGCATGAGTCTGTGCCATCTGTGAAATTTTTAGTGTCATAATTTTGCCAACAAGAGATATTACTAATATGCCGAGACAAATAAAGATTGCCTTATAGTCTAAAGTTTTAGAGAATATATTTACTAGCATATAGTAGATTGCTCCAAACTCAAGGGCATTAAATACAGCGTGCAAAAATCCAGCGAGAATGGATTTCTTAATATTTACCTGTTCTTCTTTTGAAAAATTCCATATCTTTTTAAACACATTAAGCATTTTCATCACCCCTTAGATTTGCAGCATACATTTCCTTATAAAGTTCTGATGACTTTAATAGTTCTTCATGAGTACCATAAGAATTTAATTTGCCATCTTTAATAACAAATATCCTATCTGCATCAACAATTGTCTTTAGCCTATGAGCGATTATGATTAAAGTTTTACCCTTAACTAGATTTGCCAAGGCGTTTTGTATGAGAGCTTCATTTTCAGGATCTATATAAGAAGTTGCTTCATCTAAAATTACGATTGGTGCATTCTTTAGCATGGCACGAGCAATAGATATTCTTTGTCTTTCTCCTCCAGATAGATGACCTCCACCTTCTCCAACTCTTGTATCATAACCGTTAGATAGATTCATAATAAAATCATGGCAGGCAGATTTTTTACATACATCTATAATTTCTTCGTCAGAGGCATTCTTATTTCCAAGCCTAATATTTTCCTTTATAGTCATATCAAATAGGAAATTGTCTTGGGATACAAAAGAAATAAGTGAAGACAAGTTTTCGAGCGACACATCTTTTGTTTCTACTCCGCCAATTTTAATAGATCCCTTATCTACATTCCAAAATCCAGCAATAAGTTTTGCTATTGTGGACTTACCTGACCCAGAAGGACCAACGAGTGCTGAAACATTAGATTCTTTTATTTCCATAGAAAGATTATCAATGACTTTCTTTTTTCCATCGTAAGAAAAGTCGACGTCTTGAAGTTCTATATTATAGGATTCTATTTTTTCTCCCTTGTCAATATTTTCTAACTCTCTTGAATCTAAAATCTTTCCTATTTCAGAAGTTATAGTTGATATTCTTGACATATCATCCATATAGTTCATGATTTTTAAAATGCTAGAAACCGTAGCAAAGGATAAGACGATTAAGGTAATTAAATTTCCTAAATCAATACATCCATTTATATAAAATAAAATCCCAAAGGGTATGATTGTAATAATTCCCATAGGAGAAAGTAATCTACCTATGGCAACCCTATTCATAGATTCACCCATCCAGTTATAATAAAAGCTTGCATTGTCATAAACTGCATCAGCATATTTTTTATAAGATGATTCGCTTTGATTAAAGGTCTTTATTACTTCTATCCCATTTATATACTCAACAATAGAATTATTCATGTGTTGACCAATGGCAACTGACTTTCCAAACATTTCCTTATAATGAGCATTCATAACAGACATCATGGTAGCCATTCCTACCACAAATGGAATTAGTGATAGCAAGGTCAATCGCCAATCTAGTGTAAACATGTAAATAAACAATAGAATAGGTCCTACTAAATTTGCCGTAAATTCCGGCACTAAGTGGGCAAGTGAAGTTTCCATAGAATCAACTTGCTCAACTATAATATTTTTTAATTCTCCAGATGATCTTGATAATACATCTCCCAATGGCATCTTGAAAAGTTTCTTAGAAATATCATTTCTGATTTCTCCTAATGAGTTAAAAGTTGCGGTATGGGAAATACTTGTTGATATTCCTGCTGCCACTTCTTTAATAACAAATGTTATTAAAATACTTATGCATAGTGGAGTATATAAACTCATATCCTTTGCACCATTAATCAAATTTACAATAATTTTTGCCATGTATATATAAGAAAAAAGCCCAGCCACTACCCCTACTATTGCAAGTAGTACAGAAATAAAATATGAGCCTTTTCTTTTATTTACATATTCTTTTACTAAATTCACTTTAAAACCTCCTTTAGTAATATTTTTAAATAGTTTATTATATTTTTTTTATTTCAGAGGGCATTCTATTAAGCTCTCCAATCATCATTGCTATTCCAGCTAAAATCATAATTAAATCTACAAGAGGTTCAGCAAACCATACTGCCTTAACTCCAAATATCATTGGTAGAATAATCATGGCAGGAACGAATAAAAATAACTGTCTTAGCATGACGATTATGCCTGCCTTTTTAGCATTTCCTATTGCTTGGAAGAATGTTATAGACATAACCATTACTCCATATAAGATAAATATAGAATAGAATAGTCTAAAGTTTCCTACTCCCTGAGTTATAATACTTTCTTCTACTCCAAATAGGGAAAGGATGTTTTTTGAAAATAATAAGACTGGTAGCCAAAATATGGCTGCAAGAACAAGTCCTCCAATGGAGAATACCTTCATTGCCTCCTTTACCCTGTCATATCTTTTTGCTCCAAAGTTTGTACCAACAACAGGTTGCAAGCCTTGACTCATTCCCCAAAGTGGAATAAAGGAAAAGGCATATATTCTTAAAGTTGCTGCCATTAAGATAGCATTTGTATCTCCTCCATATTTAAAGGACATTTTGTAAAGCATGGTCTGCTGAATCATAAATAAAACTTGCATCATCATGGCAGATGTTCCGACAGCAAACATTTCTTTTTTTACTTCTGGCTCAGACTTTATTTTATTTATTTTTACAACTTTACTCTTGTTTTTGAAATAATGTAACGTAATGGCTGCTTGAACAAATTGTGCTGTAATAGTTGCAAGTGCAGCCCCTTCTATTGCATATTTTCCCATTAATTTCATTAGAATGGGATCAAGAATTATGTTTAAAAAAGCTCCTAGCCCCATAATGAGCATTGCTTTTTTCATTAATCCTTCTCCACGCATAACCATGTTTGCTGATTGAGTAAAGTTTACAAATAAAGAACCAATAAAAATTACTCGTAAATATCTGATACCATATTCTTTAATTTCTCCACTTGCTCCAACCATATCTAAAAAATGTGGTGCAAGTAAAATTCCGCCTATTGTAATAATTGATGAGAATAGAATAACCCAAAAGATTAAATTCCCCATAATTTTATCAACTGTTTTTTTGTCGCCCTTTCCTATAGCTCTTGATAAAACCGATGCTGAACCTACACCAATAAGTGTAGATACACCACTATTGAAAAATGTAAGTGGCATAGCTACACCACAAGCTGTCATTGCTGTTTGTCCTATAATATTTCCTGCAAAAATTCCATCCATTAGTGGATAAAGACCTATTACTATCATTCCTATTACAGCAGGGATAGATAATTGAAAAAGTAAATCTATGGGTCTTTTTGTTAATAATTGTTCTTTCATATCTTGTTTCATAAAATCAACTCCTTACACAATCAGTCCATCTTTAATAAATTCCAAAATTTCTTTTTCATGTCCCTGGATATTTACTTTCTTGTATCCATTTTTTCCAAGCATTAACACAGAGTTACAAACCTTAAAAATAAGTTCTATATCATGAGTTATTATTGCAAAGGGATAAGTTTTTGAATATCTTTTTATTATTTGAGAAATGTCGTTCATCCTCTTATAATCTAAACCTGACGTAGGTTCATCAAGAATTATTAACTTTCTACCACTTAAACAAGCTGTCAATAGGGCAAGTCTTTGTTTTTGCCCACCAGATAGATTTTGAGGGTGATCATACCTATTTTCCCAAAGGTCAATATGTTTTAATTCTTTTCTAAGTCTATCTAAATATCCATTGTCATTAATTCTATCTTTTTGTAAAAGCTCGTTTTCTACTGTATCAAAGAAAATCTGATAATCCACGTCCTGCATCATATAATAAGAGTTTTTTAACCTTTCTTTTTTATTTTTTCCATAACTTGTTTTCCCATTATTTTTAATTAAGCCTGATAAAGTCTTTCCCAAAGTTGTTTTACCAATTCCATTTTGTCCAATAATTGCCATTATTTCTCCAGAATTGAGACTAAAGTAAAGATTTGTTATTAATTCATTATTACCTATTTTGATATTTAAGCCTGAGACCTCTAAGGCTTGTTCTTGAGGACAAACTAAATTTTCTGCTTTCAAAGATTTATAATTAATTGCTCTTAGTCCATATTCTTTGCAAGCATCTTCTGTAAGTTCTCCACGTGAAAATATTCTCTCTATTGTTCCGTTTTTCATATAGATTAGCCTGTCATACAAGTCATTTAAAAAGAATAATCGATGTTCAACTATAATAACAGTTTTTCCCATTTTTCTTAAATTAGAAAGGATATCCTTAAACTGTAGAATCCCGTGATAATCTAAATTAGACGAAGGCTCATCAAAGAAAATAATTTTTGTATCATATAGTAACGTGGAAGCTATTGCTACTTTTTGTTTCTGACCTCCAGATAGTTCTGAAAGCTTCCTATCCATCAAGTCGCTAATTCCCATTTTTTCAAAAGTTTCTTTTGTTTTTAACTTCAATTTATCTAAGGGCATTCCTAAATTTTCACCAACAAAAGCAACTTCCTCATCGGCAATAGTTGCAAAAAACTGGTCTGATGGATTTTGAAAGACATTGCCTATATATTTTGCAAGTTCTCCTTTTCTATAATCCATCAGATTTTTATCTAATAGTTTCACTTCTCCATTTAAAATTCCATTATAATGATTTGGGATAAGCCCATTTAGAATTCTTGTCAAAGTTGTTTTACCACAACCCGATAAGCCTGTAATTACAACTAATTCACCCTCGTAAATTTCTAAATCAATATTTTCAAGAACGGAAGAATTGTCTTCATCATATCGGAAATTCAAAATTTTAGCTTTTAATAAGCTCATCCTTCTAACCTCCATAATGCAAATACCATCAAAAAGGAAAATATGACAATATAATCTAAAATACCAAAATATATTGGATTATAACTTGTTTTTTCACCCTCATACTCAATACCTCTTGTTATTATAGAAGATGTTAATGTTTCGCTTACTTGAAGGCATTTATAGATAAGTGGAATAAGATAAAATTCAAATGAACGCACAGGATGTGAGGGGCTTATTTTTAAGCCCCTCACCCTCATTCCATTGCGTATTTCTTTAATTCTAGATTCTAATTCTCCAAGATATCTTAATGCAGTTACAAGAGCTATACTTACCATTTGTGGAAAATGAACCTTTCTTAAAGCTGCCATTATTTTGAGAGGGCTAGTGAGGATCAATACCCTACCAATATTAAAAATTGGATATAATTTTAATACCAAGGCAATTAGACCTATTATTGCCCCAGTAGTTAATCCTAAGTCAATATAAGATAAGATTTTTATTAACACATATAATCCTAAATAGATGCTCACCCTTTTGATAGCTTCTAAGTATGAAAATAACAAGACAACCACAAAGCTCATTCCCAAAAGAACATAATAAGCTATTCCATTAACAAGAAAAACCAAGAAAGACGAAATCAATATTATCAAAAAAAGAGTGATTGGATTTATATCTTTTGTCTTACTTTTTCCAAAATTGTTCACTACAAAATTCCTTTTTCTTTTCTCTTTTCAAAAAATTTATTGTTTATATATATGCCAAAGCATCCTGCAAGTAGTTCTAATATTACATTACATCCCATAGCTATTGCTATTACTTTATTCGTATAAAAGCTCGCCATCCATTCAGCTTGCTCTCTGCCTATAGAAGACGCAAACTTAACTATTCCTTCCACTCCTAAAACTTTAACAAAGATAATAGGATGCATAGCAACAATAAACATAGCCACTGAAAATGCTATTCCTACCTTCGTATTATTTTTATAATCACCTATTATAATTTCTGCCAATATTGCTGAAACTAGGCAGATAGGAATCATAATCCAATATCCCATCACTGAATATAGTAGACCATATATAATCCAAAATAGGGCTGCAGCTCCTCTCTTCTGAATTCTTTTTGCCATTATTACAAAAACTGGTCCAACAACAAAAGCTGCAAATCCAGCTGAAGCATAAAGAGCGATAGCTCCAAGTGTTCCTGTAAACATTGAAACAGCCATTCCAATAGCAAAACCAATTACTGTTAATACTGCAATTTGTACTATATCTTTTAATTTCATATAAACCTCCAATTTAAGATATATTTTTTCTTTCTGAGTAAACCCTAAGATTTACTTAGCATTATTATCTAAGATAATTTCTATCATTTTTTTTAATGCAAGTTTGTTCTTCACAAAATTTTCTCTTGCATTTAGAACTTCACAACCTAGAATAAATGTGTTAATAAAATCAGTTATTAATTCGATAACTTCACTTAATTCACCTCTTACATCTTCATCAAATAACATTAGAATACTATCAGATGATGATTTTTTTAGTTTCTTATATAAGTCTTTTAACTTATCGTCATGATTTAATTCCTGCAAAAACATTGCATAAATTGAAACATAGTCACTCTGATATAGCATTTTTTCTAAAATAATCTCAGATAAAACTTCGCTAAAATCCTGACTTGTTTTATTCATCTCATCATAGATTATCTTCTCTCTGTATTTATTTCCTTCTAACATAATGTCGTATAAAATTTCATAGGTAGAACCATAATGATGATACAAACCACCTCTAGAAAGCCCAGTAGCTTCCATAATGTCATTCATAACTGTATTTCTAAATCCCTTATCCAAAAAGACTTTCATAGCTGCTTGTCTAATCTGCTTTTTTCTTTCATCAGCTTCCATTTTCATTTCATAAATAACCTCCAAACCGACACTATTGTCGGTATTATTATATCAACACTGATAATCATTGTCAATAGCTTCGCTTATACTTCTTTATTAATTTCTTTAAATGCGGTATAATCAATAAAATTGAATAAACGCTTAACGCTTATAACTTTAATAGCAAGCACAGTAAGTGTACGGACACTTACGAAAAAATTAATGGAGCAAACCTTTACGGAATGCTCCATTTTTTTAATTTTTACCTTGTTAGGGAGAACCCTAAGACCCCGAAATATATTTTATAAAGGAGCATAAAATGGCAAATAGATTTAGAAATGAAAGAATAGAAATAAAACTAACCAAAGAAGAAAAAGAAGTTTTTGAAAAGAAAATGAAACTTGCCAACTGCAAAACTATGTCACACTTTCTTAGAAAGTGCGTATTAGAAAAAGAAATTTATGTTGTAGATTTAGAACCATTTAGAAACTTACAATGGCTACTTTCAAATGCAACAAATAATATAAACCAGATTGCAAAAGCTACTAATACAACTGGTGTTATTTACAAAAATGAAATTGAATCTATGAATAAGCAGATAGAAAAATTATCAAGAGAAATATGGCAGATCCATTCCCTACTTCTTAATAAATCAAAAGAAAGTTCTGGTGATTAGTATGGCAATTACAAAAATACATCCTATAAAATCAACTCTAAATTTGGCAATAGATTACATTACTAAGAGTGAAAAAACTGATGAAAAAGTCTTGGTATCTTCATTTAAATGTCATCCATCTACTGCCCATATTCAATTTATGAAAACACGAGAAGATAATGATACTAAAGGTACAGTTTTGGCTAGACATTTGATCCAATCTTTTCTACCAGGAGAGGTTGATCCTATAAAAGCTCACGAAATTGGAATGGAATTGTGTAAGAAAATTTTAAAAGAAGATTATGAGTTTGTTCTTGCAACTCATATAGATAGAGGACATATCCATAACCATATTATTTTTAATAATGTTAATTACAAGACTGGTAAATGCTACCAATCTAACAAAAAATCTTACCACAAAATCAGGTATCAAAGTGATGAATTATGTAAAGAAAATAAGCTTTCAGTTATTGATGAATATTATGAAGCTTACAAAAGAAAATATAAAACTGCTGGTAAGTCTTGGTACGAATATGATCAAAACAAGAAAGGAAATTCTTGGAAGTCTAAACTTCAATTTGATATAGATAGAATGATCAATAAGTCTAACTCGTGGGAAGAATTTTTAGATAATATGAAATCTATTGATTATGAAATTAAGTTTGGTAAACACATTGCTTTTCGTCATAAAGATAAGCAAAGATTTACAAGAGCTAAGACTATCGGAGAAGATTATACTGAGGAAAAAATCAAAGAACGAATAGATTTAGCAATTAAAAATAAAGCTAATCCTATTAAAAAGCGTGTAGGAAATGTTATTGATATATCCACTAATGAAAAAGCTCAATCCTCAAAAGGTTATGAAGTTTGGGCAAGAAAACATAATATCAAAACAATGGCTGACTCGATAATTAAGCTTAGAGAACAAGGAATTAAATCTATTACTAAACTCGATGATCTAATCAAAAAATCTGCTGATGATAGACAAGACTTGTTAGATAAAATAAAGAAAATCGAAAGTGAAATGAAAAGTTTATCCCAAGATATGGAAAATATAAATACTATAAATAAGTATCGTGAAATCTATAAATACCACAAGAAAAATCCTGAAGATAATCAGTTTGCAGAAGAATATTATAGTGAACTTTCTGTTTATAAAATAGCCGCTAAAGAAATTTTAGAAAACTATAAAAAGCTTCCAAGCACAAAAGAAATACTATCAAATCTCGATAAATTGCAAGAAAAAAAGAACACCCTTATGCAAGAGTATTCTTTGAATAAAGAACAATTTTCTGACCTTGTTCAGTATAGGAAAAACTATGAAAATTATTATGGAAAGGAAGTGGAGAGATAAAAAGCTATAAGCGGATAAACTTATAGCTTTTTTAAAATTATTTACAAATTTTTATTCTAAACTTATTATCTTACTTAAAGAGATCCTACTAGATGACTAGCAAACATTGCTATAGGAAGTAATAAGATAAAAAGGACATTTAATGCCATAAAAAACCTATCTTTTTCCCTTACCCCAAGTATTAAACCTACTAGTCCAATAATTGGACAGACAAACATGTGAGAATAAGCAATAAATACGCATCTCATAATTTATTATATCATTTTTTATAAAAGAAACCTGCTAACAAAAGTCAAGTATAACCTGATATAAATTTCAGGTTATTTGATTATTTGAGTTATTAAATTAGCGTATAGCAAACAAGCCGAGTGTAATCAATCGGCTTGCTTTTTAGTGTTATTTTAAATCTTATGCTACTTTTAATTCTTTTTTCTCTGCTTTTGATTCCATAACTCTTGCATAGTAGATTCTTAAGAATTTGTTTAAGCCTGCAAATTTGCAAACGTTTTGGCTTTCCCTTCTTTTTCTTTTTTTATCATATACTTATATATTTCATTTTCTGGATTTTTAGCACTCATCATACATTTCATTGCTTGGTAGCCTACTTTTCTTAGTATTGCGTTTCCTCTTTTACTTATTTTTCTTTGATCTGCTTTAAAGTTTCCTGATTCATATGGTGGTGCGTCTATTCCTATAAAGGATATTAGGCTTTTTTTGTTTTTAAATTTTGATAGGTCTCCAAATTCTGCTACTATTTGTACTGCTAATTTTTCTGATATGCCTGAGAATTTTTTTGCTTCTTTATATTCTTCTAAGGGCTCGGATATTTCTATCATTTGTGATAAAATTCTATTTAGAATCTGATTTATTTGTTTTATCAGGTTTATTCCTTCTCTGATATTCGTTTCTAGTTTTGAGTTATGAGAAGGTTGTGTTGAGATACTATCCTCTGCTATTTTGTAAATGGTTTTTGCTTTGTTTGCATTTGGATGGTATCTCTTTTCCTTTGCCCAAGTTTTATATTCTTCTACAAATTCTTCTTATGTTTTTTCTAATACTAGGTCTTTATGCCACCATTTTTCTAGAAAGTCCAATAGTTTGTCTTTTGAAAAGTCTCCTGAATTATGTGGTATTAGTTTTTTTATGCCTGGAAATGTTTGATGTATTGTTTGATCTATGTAGTTCATTTGGTCGATTCTTAGCTCCATGTAATGTTGGTAGCTTCTATTTAATTCTTTTAGGATTCTGTAGTTCACTTCATCTATTTTGTATTCTTCTAATTCTTTCCAATACATTAGTCCATATTCTGCTATTTGTTTTGCATCTATCTTGTCGTTTTTTGCTTTTCTAAAGTTTAATGCTCTACAGAATTGTTTCATTTTTAATGGATTTATTACTGTTACAAAGTAGTCTTTATCTTTTAATTCATAAAGTATTGGGAGATGATATTTTCCTGTTGCTTCCATTGTTATTTTTACTTCTTCTTTTATTTTTTCTAGTTTCTCTAAAAATTTTTCTACTTCTGTTTTTTTAGAGAAACATCAAAGGGTTTCCAGATTATTTTGCTTCCTTGTCCTAATGCACAAACTGTGATTTTTTCTTTTGATATGTCTATTCCTACAGATATCATGTTTTTTCCTCTTTCTTTTTATTTTGTAGTTTCTACCTGCACCATTACACTCTTTTTAGCTTGTGACACGGGCGTTTTGCCCAACCTGCTTAACCGAATATGAATAATGAAAAGGTAGTTGACAGTTTTTGTGGCGGATGTTTCAACCCTAAAACAGCCTCGTCATACTACTTCTTCATTATACAAAAATAGTGCAAGATAGGAATTACTTCCTTTCTTACACTATTTATGGTACTAAAAAACAGCCCACAAAAATCTGTTTAAATCCTCTAATTGAACAAGTTATGATACTAGAACTGTAAACATTACATAGGAAGTAATAAGAGTGTTGGTAATTTAACACTATAAATAACTTGTTTTTTTCTTTCCTCTATTATTCCATGCTATTCTCCTGTAAATATCCCCACATATAGAGCAGTAGACAATACTTGAAAGGGCGTATTTACTGGAATAGATTCTTCTTTTCCCTTTGCCACTTACCATATTAGCTCGTCTATCCATTTCTTCTTAGACTTGCATGAAGATTTCTTTTGGTATGATCGCTTCGTGGCTATTTTCTATATAATATTGAGGTTCTTGATCCTCAATTTATTCTTTAATTATAATTAAGATATTTATCTAAATAGAAAAATGGCTTTTAGGATTTCTTCTAAAACCCCAAAACCATTAATTTCAACACTTTTATAGCCTATTATCTTATTTTCCTTGACATCAATACCACCGTCTCCACATGCCCTGAAGTTCCAAAGTTCCGTAACTTTTTATGATTAATTATACTGAAAGCAATTTGATATAATTCTTGTTTATTCATTTTCTTCTCCAATATTATTTAGCTTAATAATACATTATTCTTTTTTCAAAACACTAAGTTATTCAGTTCACCATCAAGAACTTTTATAGTTTCATTTCTTTCCTTATCCTCTTGATTGTCATATAAAAGTTGTTCAATAAACTCCCATATATCTTCTAGTTTACGTCTAATATGATAGAATAACAAAGCATCCGTATTGATTAAAAAATCTTTGTGTAATTTCAGGTATATGTTCATAAATACATCATAATATGGCTTATCAACAAAAAACATGAGATCAGCTTTTACTGGAGCCAATTTCAAGCCTTCCCAGTCAATTAGAACTAACTGCTCATCCCGTTGCATCAAGTTCCAATTATGAATATCTGTATGGCATAGGGCCATTTTAGGATTACTTCGTCTTAGAATCTCCGACAGTCCTTCAACTCTGTCAATAGATTGTTCAAGGGGTTTTATGTGTGCCCCAAGCAAGCATTTTAAGTCCATGGGAAGACTGGCGCATTCTTTACGCAATACTTGTTTTAGCTGTTTCAGAAATGGCAAGCTAAAATCTTCCCTAATTAGTTGCACATATACCTACTATATCAATAAATTTTGAGTTATCATTGACTATATTAGTTGCTATTATCAGAATAGTCGTCGATAACTATATTTTCGTGCAAATATGCAAATAAGTAAAATGATAGTTATGTTATATCATAATAATTGAAAATAATAGAATGCATTTTTCAATGTAATAAGATTAAGCGTTCTCTTAAAGTTAGAGAACGCTTAATCTTATTTTTAATTTATTGAAATAATTTGTAACTATTGAAAACAGACAAAAATTGTTCATTGGATAATTTATCAAGATCAGTAACATTCGCATGCTTCAGCACCTGTCTTAATTGATTTTTAGTAAAAAGAACATGATATTCCCTGTTTACCCATTTATAAACGAAAAATCTATACTTTTTGTAGTCCTTCTTTAAAATAAATGGTTTATGCCTTTCAAGTACAATCAATACAGAATCTACATTAGGCTTAGGGTGAAAATATGCTCGTGGCACTTTTTTAAGAATTTTTATATCCATTTCCACCATTAACAGCAAACCTAAAGCTCGTTGGGTATTTTGCAACCTTTTAGCAAATCCCCTCTCTACAATAAGGTAGCTATATTTCGCTTGACTATCAAAAGCAATCTTTTTTACAATATCAGTACTAATATTGTAGGGAATATTACCAAATATTTTATAGTCTGTATTTTTAGGAAAGCTAAACTTCAAAATATCCTCATGAATAACTTTTATATTCTGAAAAGGTTCAACTGCTTTTTTCGTGGCATGACATAAACCTTCATCAATCTCTATAGCATTCACCCGTTGACTCATTTCCACAAGTTCCTTGGTAAAATGTCCTTTTCCTGACCCAATTTCTATTATTTTATCTTGTTTATTGATATTCGTATATTTTAATATTTCCTTTACATGCTTTTTAGATGTAATGAAATTTTGCGTATTTTTCGGGTTTTTCTGTTTCATTATAACCTTCTCCTTGCCGGTTATAATGAACTAATCTTAAGAGCTCATTATAACCAATTATTTTTGGTTTGGTTGTTAATGAAATCTCTCAATAACAAATATAGAAAACATACCCATACCTTTACCTCCTTTAATTTTTTTCATTATAAATGAGATAAAGTAATATCTACTACTGCAATACATGTACACATATTTAACTCCTCCTTATGCAACTGATTATATCACTTTTAATTTCTCTATTCAATAAAGTTCTGTGCTAATCTACCTCACCCTATGGATTTTTAATCCCGAAACATCAAATGTCATCTGTCAAATGCCCTATTTAAAAGGGTCAAAAAACGGTATTTTTTAGCCTGTTTTTGACCCAATTTTCGTACTCAAACCACTACATGTTGTGGTTGACTCCTATTATTCCTTGTCCAAACCACAATACGTCATCAGAATTGCTGCTTCAACGTGGGACGAGTTGATAGAATTGATGTATTTATGATTTTTAGCGAAAATGTTGTATATGGGAACATATCGACTAATTTGTACGTTCGTGAGAACATAACGACTAGCTTTCTAATGGTCGCCAAAAGAATCGAAATATAATTCTAGTTTAGAATACTTCTATCCTTATCAAATATATGAAACTGTAATAATAAAATTTAATTGCTTTCATCGACTAATGTTAAAACCTACAACACAAGAATTTAAATCATTAGATTACACTATTTACTATTCAATCAATTTAAGCTCCTTCATTCATATCCCTTCTACTATACCCCAAAAAACCTATTACTATTAAAGCAATGCTAATTATAGTAACTGTAAGAAAAACTGATGCTTCAAAATCATCCATTGGCATTTGAGGCATCCAACTTTGTATAGCAGTATTTAAAAACCATTCCGGGAGGTCTATTAAGCCGCTAAAATAATTTAATAAAAAAGAGAATGTAAGATAAATATACACTATTTTACCTAGTTTCGGTGCCCATCCAAGAGCTAACGCTGCCAGACCTATAAAGAATAAAACAGTAGGGAAAAGGTTAAAGCCAGCAGCAAAAAAGTCAACTATATCCATCTCTCCGCTATTCCCCATCGCAGAGATAGCAGTACCTCCAAGACTACCTGCTGCTAATAAAACTCCTAATAATCCGCTTAATATCGATAACCCTATACTAGTCCAATATAATTGACTGCGGGTTACTTTTGTTGCATAAATCTGACTTAAGTGTAATCGTCTTTCTTCAGAAAAGAGTTTATTTACAATCGCAATTGGTAGAATGGAAACTAAACCAATCAAAACCATCATAACTGTGCCTGTGAATGATTCTTCAATAGAAAATCCTGTATGAGAAAACATTTGTTTCATCATTTCATTACTTTCTAGGAATGTCTGCATATCTCCATAAATCGAACCATAGGCAGCACCCATAACAACATATGCGATTAACCAACTAATAATGACACCTTTATTAATATTTATAAATAATCCTCGGACGGACAGCAAAGACTGCTTTGCACTTTCACGCCCTTCTCTTTGCGGTAAATATCCAGCCCCCATATCGCGGCCACCTTCAAGTGAAAAAGCTATGAACACCACTATTATACTGAAAATTAAAGCAAAAATAAGTGGAAACCAATTATTATCTGTAAAAGGAAAAGTTAAATATGTCCAGCCCAAAGGATTCATCATAGATAAGTCAACATTGGAGACATCTGTTCCAGCACGAACAATGTATAGTAAGCCTACAATTCCTAATGATGATCCTGTTGCAGCCGATGACGTGGGCATAATTTGTGCCATTATTAGAGCAATCCCAGCACCAATAATCCCTGCCATTCCAATTGATGCCCCGTATAACACGGAACCAAAAATAGAAATCGTATCGGCACCGAAACTTATCATTACTACTGCAATAAAAAGTGCTAGTATACCATTGATAAAGACTATCTCTGCTATTGCTGCAAGAGAATTTGCCTGACGACCTATTTGAAAGGAACGCAGTAGCTCAGTAAGGCCAAGATCTTCTTCTTTACGAGTATGACCTATCACGTGTAAAATAGACATTATCATCGCAAACAAACCACAAAACAACAACATTTCATGTGCATACATTGCTCCTAAGGTATAATCAGCTCCTGTTTCAACTGGGGTCGGCCCTACCATAGATATCATTGCAGGGTTTTGCAAAGTTTCGAACATGCCGACTAAACCTTGCCCTTTTGCTATTTCTTTGAAAGCTGGAACAAATCCAGCCGAAAACATGCCAAGTCCCAATACCCATATAATAATTTTTTTCCAATCTCGTTTTAAATACTGTAAAAACAATATGTTCCAACGAGCAAATTTTTCTTTCATAATAATTTTTCCACCTTCCCACGGTTTAGCTTTCATAATGACGCATAAACAAATCTTCAAGTGTTGGCGGTATAGATTCAAACCTTGTGACACCTAATTTGCTAGCTTCAATTAAAATACTATTGAGATATTGATTATCGACAGAGAATGTTGCTTGGCTATCATTTTGAACAAAATCATGTACTCCATCTACAAAAGCCATTTTTGATACATCTCCACTTGTCACTAAAGTGACAGTTGACCTAGTTAAATGTCGTAATTCATCAAGGGTTCCAGTTTCAACAATTTCACCTTGGCGTATAATTACAACCTTATCTGCTAATCGTTCTACCTCACTTAAAATATGGGAGGACAATAAAATAGCTTTACCAGATGCTTTAATTTTTTCAACTTCTTCTTGGAAAACTTGTTCCATTAGAGGATCAAGACCAGATGTTGGTTCATCAAAAATATATAAATCAGAATCAACAGATAATGCTGCAATCAATCCAACTTTTTGACGATTTCCTTTTGAATATCCTTTGGCTTTTTTCTTAGGGTCTAATTCAAAACGTTTAATTAAATAATCGCGCTTTTCTTTATCTCCACTACCATGTAATTTAATGAAGAGATCGATAATTTCTCCTCCCGTTAAAGATCCCCAAAGGGCAACATCTCCAGGGACATAAGAAATTCGCTTATGAATTTCAAGGCTATCCTTCCAAACATCCTTACCGAATATCTCGGCAATACCAGCATCACGTTTTATAATTCCTAATAGGGCACGAATAGTTGTAGATTTCCCAGCACCATTAGGACCAATAAACCCAACCACTTCCCCCGATTTTATCGTGAACGAAACGTCACGCAATGCTTGAAATTTACCAAACTTTTTTTGTAATCCTTGTACTTTTACTATATCGGTCATAATATAGACACACTCCTTTAAAATTTTTTTAGATAAAAATCTAAAGCTATTATATTTTCATTTCAATACACCTTTAATTTAGTTTTATTTATAAAAGCTGTATTTCAGTAATTCGGCATAAACGTTCCACTCTTCTAGATATTTCTCTCCAAATCTACCAATATCATCAAAGGTAAACAATTCCTTTAGTCCTTTCTCTCCTACACCAAACATCGTCCAATTCAAAATCTCAATTGCTTTTTCAATATCAACTCCTTCCCTGAATTTAGAGTAATCAATGTCTTTATATAATTTATTTATGGCTTGATTATAGATTGGATTGAGCCTTTGTTTAATGATATCCTTTACTTCTACAGACTCCTCTTGTTTAGTTGATGCCAAGAATTCAAATGCCTGTGGGTACTTTTGTTGAACATAGAACTTTTGTAAAGCAACTCTTTCGATTCTTTTAAATAAATCAGTTTCAGACAAATCAATTTCTTCATTTAGATTCACGATTGCTTTACTACTATACTCAATCAAGTACAAGTAAAGATCCTTTTTACTGTTAAAATAGTTAAACAGCGAGCCTTTTGAAATATTAGCTCTTTTTACAATTTCGTTAGTAGATGCTTTTTCAAAACCATTTCGAACAAATTCTTTTATAGCTGCGTTAATAATTTGCTTTTGTTTTTCTGGTTTTAAGTTATTAAATTTTGAATAAATGATCAAAACCACCTTTCTTTATAAACCGATGACCCAACTAGTCATTTAGAGTATATCAAAATTGACCGATCCAGTCAATATGAAATGAAGCAATTAAAAATAACATATACTTAAAAATAATATTCATTTACATCCATCTACATAATATGATAAAAATAAAAATTCACCTTTGTTAGATAGGTATTTTTTAAGCTTTAGCATTGCTCTTTACGTAAATTCACCTCAAAGCCTGATTATGTTTCATTTGATAAGATAGGATGTGAGATTCCTTAAACTCTTATCATCTAGAATTGATAAGGAATCAATAATTTTAACAATGAATTTGAACTTTGAAAGATGGGAGTAGGTTTTTAAAGATTCTATGCTTACTGGGGCTATCGTTGATAGACTTGCTCATAGGGCCCATATTATGGATATGTCTAGGGAGAAAAGTTATCGGATGGAAGATACAGTAGAGTGGTCAAAAAATATATGAAATATATTTAAAACACCTTTCCCCTATTACGTCATTATACAACCTATATACATATAAAAAATAAAGGCAGTCCGTAGACTGCCGATATTTATCTCTCTGTACCTTTGCTGTGGTCTTTCTTATTTGACTTAGCTTTGTCATCTGTCTTAAAGCTTTTTATTTGCCCTAATATGGACTTTTTATCTTTATCTTGACTCTTTACTTGTTCTTTTGCTTTTAAAAGCTTAGAAGATAAAATACGAACATTTTTATGTTCCTTTCCGTTGTTATCAATGCTTGTTTTTACTTGACCAAATATTTTAACAAAATCTCCTTGTTTTAGATTCTCTATATCTTTTGTCTTATCTCCATATGCTGAACAATTGGTATAAATTTTATTCCCATCGTCATCTTTTGAAACAATTGAAAAATTGCTTACCTTGAATTTTTCTCCATTTGCATTTTCTCTTTCAAGATTTTCTACTTGACCTGCTATATTACCCACGAGATTTATGAGGTCGTCTTTTTTTTCAAGTTCATTGGTATTTTCAACAATCTTACCTTGTTCTTTCATATCATCTATCATATAGTCAAAGTCATCACTTAGTAGACCTGTTGTGTCATTGTTCATATATAAAACATAGACTTCTTCAAGTGCCTTTTCATCAGTAACGCCTTTTTCTATGCTCACAAGTGCTTTTATAAAGTCCTTGTAATTATCATTCATCATTTCTTCTAAGTTTTCTCTAATATCTTTGTATTCCATAATTTCCTCCTTGTACTAAATAAGGAGAGCCTTTCGACCTCCTCTATCTTTCTTGTCCTTTTTCAGTTTTTTCTTGATTTTTATCTTTTTCTTCTTCTGATTTAAATTTTGATATTTGTCCCAATATTGATGGTTTCTCTTCCCTTGCGTGAAGATTATCCTCTACATCATAAGTTGATTCAAAGTAATCACTATCTTTAAAATCATTGTCATACCTATCTGGTATTCCATCATTGTCAAGATCTTTTGCAAGTGGATCATAGAAGTTTCCATCATCATCTATTTCTAGTCCTAGTGCTTGTTTTAAATCTTCTTCATCTACTGATACCAGATCATCAAAACTTGACATCTTTATGGCTTCAGTCATATCTTTAATAGCTTGTGAATTAGATATATCTTCCTCTACAAAAGATTCTGTTCTAATAGCTACATCATCTACATACTGAGTCCATGTTTTTTCTTCCAAATTTACCTCATATTGAATAGAGTGCTTCCCATCAGGTGTTTCTGTATAGGCAAGTCCTATATGGCTTAAATCAGGGTATAATTTGTCAAAGTCTTCATATCTATTAGATTCTGAAAACTCATAGTTAGAGTAATCAACTATCGCCCTCTTTAAATCTTCTAATAATGGTGATTGGTTTTCTAACTCTTCTACTTCTCCCATATCTAAAAGTTTATTAATCTCAGCTAGCCTTAGCGTCTTATCCCTTAACTCATCGGCTTTTTCAAATGGTTTAGTCAATTCTACTTTGGCATTTTCTAAAGATTCTTTATAGTTTTCAAGGTTTTGATTTAACCTCTCAAGTCTTGAAGGCACTTTTTCAATTGCATTATCCAGTCTTGTTATATTACCATCAGTAGAGTTTGAAAACTCTCCAAAGTATTCTGCTTTTCCTAGAAGTTTAAAGGTGTGAGTATTAGTCATAAAGTTATATGAAACTTGCAAGTCTAAATTTCTATATTTACCAATGACCTTGCTATCATTTATCTTTACCTTTTTTATTTCTTCTAATAGCTTCTCTCCAGCTTCTTTCTTATCTAAAATTTTATTTTCTCCAAGTCTGATTGAAGTGAATTTGCTATCTCCTTCTCCTAATTTCTCAACACTTGCAACATCTTCTTTAACTGCTTTTATTTCCATTTCAGTTTTTAAAATACTTTGAGGATAAAATTTATTTACCTTGTCTTCTAGCTTGTATTTATTAGACTTGTAGTTTGCTTCCAGCATTTTTAGTTTTGTAACTTCGTTATCTAAGTCCATCTTTTCTTTAATTAGAGGATTACCAGTAGCTAAAGCCTTAATTTCTGAATAAGATAGACTTGCTTCATCAACATCTTCAGCAACACGCACAGGTGTCTTGCTTGTCATAATTTGAGAAATGAACTTTTGCTTATTCTCTATAGTCTGCCACAAATACGCATCGAAGGTGTTCTCAGTTACATATCTAAAGATATTTACCTTATCATTTTCATTACCTTGACGAACAATTCTACCACTTCTTTGCTCTAGGTCAGACGGTCTCCATGGAACGTCTAAATCGTGTAAGGCTATTAATTTATTTTGTACATTTGTACCTGCTCCCATTTTTTGAGTAGAACCTAATAATACTCTTACTTCTCCTCTTCTTACCTTAGAGAATAATTCATCTTTTTGTTTGTTTGTATCTGCTTCGTGGATAAAGGCTATTTCTTCTTTAGGTATTCCCATATTCACTAGCTTATTTCTAATATCATCATAGATATTAAATTCTCCATCTCCTTTTGGTGTAGACATATCTGAAAACACTAATTGGGTCGATGAATTTTCTTTTGTCTTCTCCCAGATACTAAAGACGTTTTTAACGCATACATTAACCTTTGAATTAGGATCATCTGGAAGTAGTGGATTTATTAATCTTTGGTCTAGGGCAAGTTTTTTACCATCATTTGTAATCTTTAGCATATTGTCTTCTGTTGGCTCTACTTGGTTATTTCTAACTGCGTCAGCTCTTTCTGAAATAGCTTCTAATATTTCTTTTTGTTCCTCAGTAGGTTTCGTTTTAATAACTTCAAAATTTGCTTCTGGTACTGGCAAATTTAACATATCTGAAGTCTTTATATCTGCTACTTCTTTAAACATAGACATCAACTCTGGCAAGTTATAAAACTTTGAAAATCTTGTCTTTTGCCTATATCCTGTGCCTTCTGGAGATAATTCAAAAGTGTTTTCTGTTTCTCCAAAAGTAGAAGCCCAAGCGTCAAAATGTTCTAATCCTCTTGCCTTTAAATCGTCATACTGAAGGTATCTTTGCATGGTATAAAGCTCTGTCATTGAATTTGATATTGGTGTACCAGTAGCAAATACAACTCCCTTGCCATCTGTCATTTCATCCATATACCTACATTTCATATACATATCTGAAGACTTAAAGGCTTCACTCTGACCGATACCTGCAACATTTCTCATCTTGGTATGCAAAAATAAGTTTTTGTAATTATGAGCTTCATCTATAAATAACTTATCTACTCCTAGTTCTTCAAAGGTTATTACATCATCCTTTTTAAAGTCATCATTTAGTTTTTCAAGTCTTACCAAGAGTTTCTTCTTTGTCTTTTCTAGTTGTTTTACTGTGAAATTTTCCCCTCTATTTCTTTTGTTCTCATCAATAAAGGAAACTATATCATCTATTTGGTCTTGTATATGCCTTACCTGGTATTCCTTAGACATTGGTATTTTTTCAAATTGAGAGTGTCCTATGATGACAGCATCATATTCTCCCGTTGCAATCCTACCAATAAATCTTTTTCTATTTTTAGGTTGGAAGTCCTTTTTATCAGCCACCATAATGTTTGCTGACGGATATAATTGCATAAACTCCCTACCAATTTGAGTAGTTAGATGGTTAGGAACTACAAATAATGATTTACTTGCAAGTCCTAACTTTTTAGATTCCATAGCAGAAGCTACCATTTCAAAAGTTTTTCCTGCTCCTACTACATGGGCAAGTAGTGTATTTCCACCATAAAGAGTTCTTGCTATGGCGTTTTTTTGATGCTCTCGAAGTCTGATTTCTGTATTCATTCCATCAAAAGTTAAGTTAGAACCATCAAATTCTCTATTTCTAATTGAGTTAAATTTTTCATTATAAATTTTTTCTAACCTATATCTTCTATCAGGATCTTCAAATATCCAATTCTTAAATTCTTCTTTAATCAGTTCTTGCTTCTGACTTGCAAGCATAGTTTCTTTTTTGTTTAATACAGAAGTCTTAGACCCATCATCATTTATTACTTGATCAAATACCTTTGTATCTTTTAGATTAAGAGCATTTTCAATTAGCTTATAGGCATTCACTCTACTTGTACCATAAGTCATGTTAGCAAGGTCATTGGTTGAGTCAACACTTTTACCTTCAATATTCCATTCACTTGTATGTGGTGAGAACCTAACATTTATATTCCACCTATCATAACCTGGTGTTTTTAAAAGATTAAAAGTAAAGTCTTCTATATCTTTTTGAGGTATCCAAGTTGCTCCTAACCTTACATTTATATCAGAAGCAGTGAGTTCTTCAGGCATAACTTCTTGTAATTTTTCTCTTTGATATTTGAGCTTGCCTAACTCGTTTAATAATGTGTCTTTCTTTTCAGAAGGTGCTAAATCTATTACATTTTCAATTTCTCCGATATATGAATTGAGATAACCAATCTTTTCTCTAATATTACCACTTAGATACTCATCAGCCGATACATATGAAAAATGAAATGGATCGTCATTGTTAAAGTTTTCAAAGGGCATTCTGTTATTTATTAGGTCTGTATCCTTAATGTCTAAAAATATCTCGCCCTCAAGCTCGCCAATTAAGGTGTCCCTATCTTTACTTGTGATAGATTCCATATATTCAAAATCTACATATCCCTTTTGTGAAACTGATAAAACCAAAGCTTCAAGAGAAGTGTCTACATGGTCTACTACTTTTGCCTTTGTTATTGTTCTTTTTGAGAATATATCACTCTTAGCTTTGAAATTATCCTCATCATCAAGTATTTCTATTGATGAAACCAAAGGAAAGTTCGAGTCTTCCTTTAAGGCTCTAGTGTTTGATAGGGAGTTAATAAAGCCATGTTTCTTTGAAAAGTTATCATAGACTTCATTTAACTTTGCTTGTGATTCTTTTATTTCTTCATCAGAAAAATCGTCCTTTTGTTTTTCTATTACATCTTTTAAAGCATTCATTACATCAAGGTAATCTTTTATCTTTTCTTTGTTTTTATCTGATATATTCTGCTTAATTAAGACTGAGTTTTCTCTTAAGTAGACCTCTTCATCAATAATAGTGTAAGAAAAGTTTTTAACATCATCTGTTGCTGGAAGACTTAATTCTTCATCTTCCAATAGTTCGACCTCTTCATATTTTGAATTTGAAGATATTTCCTTACTTGCAAGATCCATTAAATCCTTTAGATTTTCGTCTTCTTTTTCATCACAAGTAATAGTATTTCCAAATCTACCAGATACTTCTTTCATATCCCCTAATACCATTTGAGGATTATCTACAAAGTATTTATTGTAAGTCAAACCCTTTTTATCAGTTTCTAGGTGTATCCAATCGTCATCTCTTTCTATAACTGAATCTCTCTTTTTTAAGAAAATAATATCTGAAGTAACTTCTGCACCAGCAAGTCCTTTAAATGTTGTATTAGGAAGCCTCATAGCTCCTAAAAACTCACATCTTGCATTAATATATTTTCTAACAGATTCATCTTTTTTATCCATAGTTCCAGATGATGTTATGAAGGCAATAATTCCTCCATTCCTAACCTTATCTATTGACTTTGCAAAAAAATAATCGTGAATCAGAAAGTTATTTCTGTTATATTCACGGTCGTTAACTTTAAAATCTCCAAAGGGAACATTTCCTATAACTAAGTCAAAGAAATTGTTTGAGAAGTTTGTTTCTTCAAAGCCTTTAATTTGAATGTTAGCTTCAGGATAAAGTTCTCTTGCTATTCTTCCGCTTAGACTATCCTTTTCTACTCCATATACTTTAGAGCCTTGTATTTCACTTGGCATATTACCAATAAAATTACCGACCCCTGCAGATGGTTCAAGGATATTCCCAGTCTTAAAACCCATATCTGTTAGAGTCTTATATATTCCATCCATTACCTCTCTAGGTGTATAAAAGGATGTTAAAGTAGACTCTTTAGCATTCAAATACTCTTCATTTGTTAGATTTTCCTTTAAAATATTCCTTGCTTCAAGCCATTGACCTCCCTTTTCTTCATCAAAGACATCAGCAAGACCACCCCAACCTAGATAGTCAGCAAGATAGGCTTGTTCATACTCTCTTGGACTCCTATTTTCATTTTCAAGTCTTTTGAGCATTTTAATAGCTTTGATATTTTTATCTAACTTTTCTGATGGTGTTAGGTATTCTGAGTAAATATGATTTTTCAAGTCATAATTTCTAGCAAAACTTAGCCTTTCCTTATTAGGTTCATAGCCTAGATTTTTTAAATCCTCTTTACCCCTCAATAAGTTTTCGGCTGCTTCCCTTGGGACATCATACCTATCCATCATTTGGTCAATTTCTGGATTGTGGGTATCAATAAAGCTTTCTTGCTCTACTTGTCTTTCAATTTGATTTTCATGCTCAGATAATTTGTATATCTCATAGTTTCCACTATCTAAAAGGTCATCAATCTTTCTACTTTCTTCAAATGTTTCAGCCTTATATAAGGGGATTTCTTCTCCATTAACTTCTACCTTAGTTCCTGTTTCAATTAATTTAATTCCATTAAAGGTATTCTCATCTTCTAAAATAAATTCCTTACCAACTTTTACTGCTAGTTTTTCTGATGTTTGACTTAGATTTTCAAAGATTTCTTCAAGGTATGAATCGTTTCTATATGGAATTACTTCCGAACCCCTAATCATACCTCCCATATATTCCATATTATCTCTGATAGTGACAGTTTTAAGTCCTCCACTTAGTTCATCAAAATCTGTAATGGTAAAGTCCTTATCTTTATATCTAACCTGATCGCCTATCTTAAATTTAGGCTCTATCTTTTCCTGAGTTTCTTCTTTTAATGATTTTTCCTCACTTAGTGCAACTTGTTCTTCTAAATATGAAAATTCACGCTCATTTACTTCTTCACCATCACCAAGGTCAATCCTATAATGTTCGACAACTTCTCCGTCTACATAGTGGTCAAAATAGAATTTGAAATATCCGATATAATCATCAGTCATTTCTCCAAATTCATTTTCTCCAAGAGTTTGATTATGGTCTTTAACATCAATATCCTTTTGTCTTAGGATATTGATTAAGTCTTTAGTTACTATCTGCCCACTATAATCTGGAACTAATTCGTGGTTTTCATTAAATTCTACAATCCAATAATCTTTTCCGTTTTCAGTGTTTTTGCCATCAAAAAAAGAAGCTTCATCAGCTTCCTTTTCTTGGCTTATTTCATTTTCTAAGCTTCCACGTATTCCTTGATTGCCATTTTCTTCACTGTTTCCATCAAGTTGTTCATCTGTCCTTGGTATTGTTCTGGATTCTCTCTTTTCATCTTCTCTGTCAATCCTTGTGATTTCATCATCTTGACTTTCTCTCTCTTGATAAAGTCCACTGCCTGATTCTGAATTTCCTTCAGATGGTTCAAGAGTGTTTTCTCCTCGTACATTTCCTGAAGTTTCTTCCAGTTCTCCATGTCCTCGCTCCCTACCAGGTAAGAAAGTCTTAGAACTGCGTATGTCGGATTCGGATATCTCTCCATAAATTCCAGATCCTTCTCCATCATGTCCAAGGTTTTCTCTTCGATCTTCATTGCTATTTCCTCTGTCGCTTCCATCTGTGAAAACTCGTCCATCTCTACTTCTTGACCTATCATCTCGTCTATATAAATCATTTTGACCTCCTCTATCTTCATTTGTATTTTCTATATCTTTATTATAGTCGGCAGCGGCCCTTTCTGTCAGCAGCCTAGCACGATCCATTTCCTTAGATTTTTCTATTGTGCTATCTATAATATCTTCACTAACCCTTGATATTACAAGACCTATCTGCTCTAAAGAAATTGTATTAATCCTAGAAAAATTATTTTTTAAATTTTCCATATCCATAGGATAGACTGTATTAAACCTATTAGCTACTGCATAGGATATTGAGTCCCTCATAAACTTTTCAAAACTAAGTCTATCCTCTATATCTATTCTTAAATCAGCAAGAGCCAAGTTAATATATTCATCTCCATAAATTCGACTTAAAGAAAATATATTTTCATTAAGTGAATCACTAGCTTCAAATGAAGAATTATTTATTATTTCTTTTAAAGCCTCATTATGGTTTTCGTGGTCAAACTGCCATAAGCTAACCTCATTAATATTCCTATCCATTGATGTGGTCTGACTAATATCGAAAATATATGAAATTCTTTGATTTACATCACTTCCAACTAAAATTGGAATACCCTTTTGACCTCTCATAACAACTCGACCAAAATATTTTTTCCACATATCAAAAGTCGCACAAGCTCTAGCTTCAGGTTCTTTGTTGTATATGCTTAGTTGGCTAGAAAAATCATATTTCTGATTATTGCCTATAACTTTTAAGAGTTTTAAATATTCTTTTTCATCTTGTAACACTTCATACTTTATTGCTTCTTGTATATTTTTAAAATCATTTACTTGCATTTCCTACCTCCATTCTATGAATTTCTTTTATAATAGCCATTAAAACATCAACCACAATAGAATTACCGGCCTGCTTATATAGCTTGCTTGAAGTACAATTTTTTCTTCTTGGATGCACTTCCTCTAATTTGTCTATATCGCTATCATCAAAGCCCATGAGTCTTAAACATTCTCTTTCTGTTAAATACCTATACTGACCATTTCCAATATCTATTATTCCAGAATTGGGTACTCTCATTTGTTTTGTAGAAATAGTATAAGAAAAATCTTTAATCACTTTGAGTCGCCCTCTAAAACTATTATCTATGCCTTTATTTAAAAATTTCAGCATATAAGGTTGGGTCATTGTATAAAGTTCACTTACATCATTTTCTAAAAATTCACTTAGTGGTCTTGTTTCTTTCCTCTCCAATTTATTAAAAGAAAAGTTATTTGCTCCAAGACATGAAACAACAAATATCCTCTCCCTTTTTTGAGGTATGCCAAAATCCATTGCATTTAAGATTTCATACTTGCTTTCATATCCTAGGCTCTCTAACTCTTTTAGATAAATAAAAAAGGAGTCCCTCATATTTCTATCAAGGACTCCCCTTACATTTTCCCAAATTATCCATTTAGGTTTATCTTTCATTTCTTTGATTATTCTAATTGTTTCAAATAGTAGGCTTGATCTAGTTCCTGAATTCTTTGCTCCTCCCTGCTTTTTCCCAATTCTTGAAAAGTCTTGGCAAGGACTTCCATGCATAACTAAGTCTATCTTCTCATTAGGTGCTTTATATCCTACTAATGATTTTGGCTTATAATCTTCTCCATAAATTGCATTGTATGATTTAACACAAGCCTTATCTATTTCTACATAATCAACAACTTCATAAGGTATCTTTAAATTAATAAAAGCCTTTCTAATAGCACCTATGCCACCGAAAAGCTCTAATATTTTTACCTTATTCATTTAGATTATTCTTGTACCTATCTACAAGCTCCCTTATACTATTTTCTATTTCTCTTAAAAAGTCTTCTTTATCAACTTCACCAGAGCTAATCTTTGCAAGTTTCATTTCCCATTCAGATGTTGTTTCAGCAGACTTAAACTTATCCTCTACAATCGATACAAGTCTATTGCCTTTTTCTGTTACAAGTAAATTTTTCTTATCTCTTCTTATAAGATCCTTATGGATAAGATTTTCGATAATTCCTGCTCTTGTAGCTGGCGTTCCTAAGCCTTTTCTCTCCACTTCTATGTCTTTATCCAAGGATTCTACTCCTGCATTTTCCATAGATTTTAAAAGTGTATCTTCATTATAATGACCTGGAGCTTTTGTAAATTTCTCAGATATGTTTTTAGAAGTTAGCTTAATTTTATCTCCAGTCTTTATATCTGGTAATTCATTTTCTTGTCTTCCCTTTCCATAGGTCTTTAGATACTTTGTATAACCTTCATCGATTACAGTCTTGCCACTTGCATTGAAGTTAAATTTATCATATTCATATCTAATTTTTCTACTAGATTCCTTTAAGTTATCCGAACATGAAGCAAGTAATTTATCCTTAATTAAATTATAGATTTTGCTTTCTTTATCAGATAAACCTTTGGCTTTTCCAATACCTGATATAGTAGGAATAATTGCATAGTGGTCTGTAACCTTAGATGAATTAAAAATAGACTTAAAGTTTGATTCATTTATCTTAAAATCTTCTTCAAGTCCTTCTAATAATTCTTTCATAGTATTAACCATATCATTGGTTAAATACCTGCTATCTGTTCTTGGATATGTTATTAGCTTCTTTTCATACAAACTTTGTGCCAGGTTTAAAGTATCTTTTGCTGAATATCCAAAATATTTATTTGCTTCTCTTTGTAAGGTAGTGAGATCATAAGGCTTATCTGGTTTTGTGCTTATATCTTTATCTTCTACCTCTGTAATAACTATTTCATCTTCTAGCAAGTTTAATAGTTGTTCTGCAACTTCAATTCTATCAATCCTATCTGATACAAGCTTCAATCCTTCATAAGATAGGTCTACCGTATAATATTTTTGCTTCTTAAATAGATTTATTTCACTATCTCTTTTAGCAATTAAATATAGAGTTGGAGTTTGTACTCTACCAACTGAATATGTTTCCTTGTAAATGCAAGAATAAAGCCTACTTAAATTCATTCCAACCAGCCAATCCGCAATTGCTCTTGCACTTGCTGATCTATATAAGTCTTCAAAGTTTTCTCCGTCTTTAAGATTTCTAAAGCCATCTTCAATAGCCTTGTTTTCCATTGAAGATATCCAAAGTCTTTGAATTTTCTTCTTACATTTAGCTTGATTATATACAAGCCTAAAAATAAGTTCTCCTTCTCTACCAGCATCACAAGAATTTATAACTGTGTCGATGTTCTTATCGTTTAAAAGTTTCTTTAAAACTCCATATTGTTTTTTAGTGCTTTTAGATACTTCATAAATATATTCTTCTGGGATTATAGGAAGATTTTCTATTGTCCACTTCTTCCATTTTTCGTCTATCTTATCTGGACTTGCCATTTGAATTAAATGACCTACACACCAAGAAACAATGTATCCATTCCCCTCATAATATCCGTTTTTTCTTGTTCTTGCTCCAATTACTTTTGCAATTGTAACTGCTACACTTGGCTTTTCTGCTATTACTAACTTCATTAATACCTCCATAAATAAAAAAAGAGCGAAAGATTTCTCTCTCGCTCAAAGTTTTTCTCCCGAAGATTATATTATTTTCGGGAAAATTCTACTTATTAATTTCTTTTTCTAGTTCTTTAAGAACTTTTATAATCTCTTCAAAGTTTGGATAGTCTCCATAAATCATTTCTGACATAGCCTTATAATCTTTTTCTATTTCAGAAAATCGGTAGTCTCTTGGGACTAACTTTAATCTACCATTTAATGCATCTTCATACCTTGCCCACTTTCTAGGGTAGAATTTCATTTTAAATTCAGTCACTTTTTTTAGTAATTCTTTATCCCCTAAGGCTTTGTTTTTATAATCTGATTTTGCTATTTTATATAAGTCATAAAAGTGTCTTGCATATCTGTGTGGCATAGGAGAAGATTCTGGTCTATTCGCTTCATGATGAAGTATTGTTGCCTTTTCCCAAAAGGTTCTCTCTGCTGAGACTGTCCTTATATTGGTTTTTTCTTTAAATACGTTTGGATAGGCTTCTCCAATTATTGGTAATATTTCAACATCAATTGCAGGTGTCCATGCTGCAAGACTTCCTATTTCAAGCCTTATATTTTGTGTCAAATAATTAGATTCAAAGATTTTAGGATATTTACATAGAATTGTTTGTGAATCAAGACTATCCACCCAAAATTCAAAGTCCATGTCATTTAAATCTTCTTCTAAAACTTTTAAAAATTCATCTCTTAAAAATATTTCTGTCTTTTCATTAACTGCTTTGTTGAATTTATCTTGCTTGGTATTTGACCTTTCTATCCATGGTTCTTTTTCTTCATATCCTAATACTCGCCAATCTAAAATTAGATCTATATCTTCAGAAAATCTTTCAATGAGTCTAAAGCATTTTGAAAGTGATGTACCACCTTTAAAGGTAAAATATTCCCTCCATTTGTTTTCATTAAATAGATAATCTAAGATAAAAGTAACCCAATAATCTTTTTCAATAACTGCCTCAGATATATTTTTCTTTCTGGCTGTATTTACTATTAAAATCCTTAGATCTTCTTTATTTTCTATATAGAACTTATTCATTTTGACCCTCAGAAATTTCCCTTATTACTTCATATATCCATGCTGGCACTGATTTTGATTCGGTCATTAAGTCTATTCTTTCTTTTTCAATTAAGTTTTCTCTTATCTTTTGTATAACTTCGCTAGTTATATTTTCTTTGCCCAAAGACTTAATTGCTTGAATAACTGTTGCGGTCTTTAGGGACATATTGGCAATTTCTCCTGGATTTACTTTTTTAAATTCTAAAATGGTATCTCCAATTTTATATTCCTTATATCTTCCACTGGATATATATTTATAGTGAGTTGGTACTTGTGTTGAAAGTCCTAATAAGTTTAAGGCTGTGCTATTATATGGTGCAATATTCCAATTGTATTTTCTTGCTATGGCAAGTGCTAATTCGTGAATTGATACTGCTTCGTACTCTCCAATTAATTCACTGTATCTTGGATTGTAATAAAAGCCATCAATGACACGCTTAATTTTTCTTTCATTAACCATTCTATTCAATGTCTTTCTAGCAGTTTCATAAGAAGCAATATCTAAAAAGTCATTAGCAAAAAATACTTTATGTGAGTCAAAATCATTTATTTTATCTGATATTTTTTCTGTATATGAACTCATTACAATCCTCCTTTGTCCCAAATATCATATCATATCTGGGACAAAAGTTCAATTGTACTTAAATTTAATATCCTTATAATAGTTCATCGTCATCATCATCTAGTGATTCTTCATTACTTTCTTCATTATCAGATTCATCTTCTGACTCACTAATATAATCTTCATCATCTTCTTCAAAGTCTTCCAACATTTTATCTTCCTTAGCTTTGACTACTTTAAAATAATATCCTGCTCCTACAACCCCTCCAATTACAAGTGCAATAATTAGAAATGAACCTATTCCACTTTTCTTTTCTTCTTTTACTGGAACAACCGTAGGCTCTTCTTTTTTTACTTCTTCTTTCTTAGGCTCTTCAACCTTTATAGTGTTTTTATCTTCTGACTCAATCATGTTAAGTAGGTCTTGCTCTCCTACTTCTGTCAATAACCTTACATTATCTTGGTTTGATGAGTGATCCACTATTAGGTGCATGGTTTTTCCACTTTTAGTTTGAAATGTTAAAAATTGTCTTACATCTACTGGATTTTCTTTATCTTTTTCTATGTCTCCACTTGGTGTAATATCTTTTCCATTCCTATCTACATTTTCAATTACTGAACCTCTTGCCTTATTTTCTTGTGTCGCAAGATTATTTACTGCCTTTGTATTACCACCTTTTACAAGTGGTGTTTTCCTAGGAGGATTATTTAAAGGCTTATTTGCTTCACTTGTATTTCCTGGTATTCTTGGAACATCTTGATAAGGAATCTCTTCTTTTGATGGTGTAAAAACATCATCTTTCAACATTTTTTCAAATTCTTCTTTTTGTGGTTCATAGATTGATTCGTTTTGACTTTCTATTTGCCCTTCATTTGTCATTGCAAATGTAGTTGCTGGTACTGTAAATGTAAAAAGGAGTAACGCTATGGCTACTCCTCGTTTAATGCTCTTATTCATTTTTCTATCCTTTCTTATTTTACATTTTTAAATACATAGACTGCTTTTCTAGCATTGTCCCATTCTATTGTTTGGTTTTTGCCATCTTTAATATCTCCATGACTTGCTCCAAAAGCTTTAGCAATATTTGAAATTGAAGCATGAATTCTTCCATTTATAATAACTGGCTTAACATCTGAATTGTAGACCTTTCCATCTGAATCTTTCATAACACCAGTATCAATATTTAGTCTTAATGTCTTTTTAGCTAAGATATTATTCTCTTTATTGGAGAAAATAGCTTCACGAGTAGAGTTGTCATACTCAACATTAAAACCTAGAGTATAAGCAATATATCTTACTGGAATCATAGTTCTTCCTTGGTCTACATAAGTTTTTACATCCATATAGACTGTTGTCTTACCATCTTTGTTGATAATGTTATAAAAGTTTTTGTCTACTTGGAAAACTGCAAATTCTTTTTCATCTTTAACTTGTTTTTCACCTTGTTGTTCCTCTTGCTTTTTCATCTTGTTAAGATCAAATTGATTTAGGATATTCTTGTCATCAGCTTTCAAAAGTTCGTCCCACTTCTTATCTTTAGATTTCTTATCTTCTTTATTCTCTTTGTTTTCTTTTTGAAGTTTTAGAAGTTCATCTAATTTCTTAGATAAGTCTTGATTTAGATTTTTATCTTTTTCATCTTTAGCTTGTTTTTCAAGTTCTGCTTTCGATTTTTTATTTGCCTCCTCGATTAACTTCTTTGCTTCTTCAATTTTCTTATCTAACTCTTCTTTTAACTTTTTAATTTCTTCTTCAGAAACTTTTTGTTTTTCTTCTAGTCCTTTAATCTTCTCTTCTAATTCTTTTTTCGTATTTTCAGAAGATTCTTTTAAGCTATCAATAGCCTTTTGAAGCTCTTCAATTTTCTTACAGCATTCTGACTTAGCACTTTCTGTTTCTTTCTTTTTAGACTCGAGGTCTTTTATCTTAGTATCTTTTTCATCAAGAGCTTTTTCTAAGTCCTTAATTCTATTATCTTTATCCTCAATTTCTTTATTCTTCTTTGCAAGTTCTCCCTGTAAAGATTCAAGCTTTTCTTGCATTTCTTTGATTTTATTTTCGTTTTTATCGGTCTTTTCTTTCTCAGCTTCTAACTCCCATTTTGTAGATGAATAATCTTCTTTTAGTTTTGCATTTTCATCTTGCAATCTTTTTAATTCATCTTTAAGCTGAGTAATTTCTGCTATTAATTCATCATTATTGGAGTTTTTAAGTTCCTCAATTTCTTTATTCAATTGAGCAATCTTATTATCTTTATTTCTAATCTCTTCTTCTAGCTTAGCTTTTTCTTGTTTTAGTTTCTCTCCATTATCTTTGCAAGATTCTAACTTTTCCTTTAACTCATCTATCTTTGATTGATCTTCTTGTTTCTTATCATTTAAGTCTTTGATCTGATTTTCTAAGTCCTTAATGTTTTTAGTTAAATCATCAATCTTATTGTCCTTTTCATCAATATCTTGTCCTGTTAAATCTGTTTGAGTATCAATGGAATATTTATTTGGATTGTAAATAGTCATCTTTCCTTGATACATATCATTGTTATAATCAAATTCAACTTCTACACTATCTACATTCTTATCAAAGACAAACTCTCCATTTTCATACCTTAATCCATTAGGAATAGATTTGAATCCTTGATTTCCGTTGAAACCAAAATGATTTTCGTAAAATGGATTTTGTTTTGGTCTATACTCAACTTCTTGATTATGGAATACTCCCTTACTGTTAATATTTGGATTGCCTAAAACTTTTATAGTGTGCAATTTATTTCTTGAAAAAGCATACTGTTCAATTGTCTTCACAGACTTCGGTATAGTTATTTCTTGGAGGTTATTTCTTTCAAAAGCATTATGTTCAATATTTACCAAAGTATCAGGTAAAGTTACTTCTCTAAGTCCACAATTGAAAAATGCTAAACCACCAAGATAAGTTAGAATATTTGATAGTTTTACCTCGTCTATACTTGCATCGTAAAAGGCAGCATAACCTAAATGCTTAACAGAATCAGGAACAATTACTTTATCCCAATGTTTGCCACGTCCAAATTCTCTTTTATATCTAAGTTCATCGTTTGAATGACTTAAAGAATAATTTCCATTTATAGATTTCGTTCCTTCAGGAAATACTAGAATATTTGTCTTCTCTTTCTTTTCTAAGCCTTTATCACTAAAGGCAATTATATTTCCCTCAGAGGAATACATAAAATCATCTTCCGTCCAAGTAACATCAGACTTTGCAAATGCACTTGTATGCACAGTTGATGTCAAAATTAATAAAAGAGCCATAAAAAAGGCTCTTAGTCTGTTCGTATTAAATTTCTTCATTATGAATGTTCTCCTTTTCTTTTAATTTTTCTTCTCTTTTTCTATCATTAATTTTCTCCATTAATTCTTCCAAGCTAATATTGTTCCTCCTAAGAGTTACAATTATTTCTTCATTTTCAACTTGTATTTCTTCATCGCAAATTTCCTTGTATTTTGCATTTAAATCTTTTAACTTCTCTTCTATTTTTTTCTTTTTGTTCCTAATGCTTATAAGCTTCCTGTTCACATAATATCTCCCTTCTATCTTGGTCTACCAAAACCATAAAAGTGTGATTTCCAATATTTTGAATTTATTGATGTGTATTGAATTGGATCTCCTGCGTGAATCATCATTCCGTTACCTGCGTATATTCCTACATGAGATATTGGAGTTCCACTGTTATATGTTGAGTGGAAAAATATAATATCTCCAGGTTGGGCTTCACTTGGACTTACTGGATTACAATAGTCTTTGTATATTCTCCATGCAGTTGTTCTTGGCATTCTCTTTACTCCTGACTTTGTAAATGACCAACATACAAAACCTGAGCAGTCAAAGTTAGATGGACCACTCGCTCCAAACACATATCTTTTTCCTATATGTTTTTCTGCTTCATTAAAAAGAGCCTTTGCAGTAGCTGAATCAAAAGCAAGACCAGGATTTCCAAAGTTTGGATTATCTACTATTTCTCCTAAGTCCCCATTACCTGATCCAAAAACATCTCCCATATTCCCCTTAGCTTCAAGAAGAGCTTCATAATGAACTACATTATCTGGATAATCTTTAAATATTTCCCTGACAACTTCATCCATTTCTTTTTTCTTTAAAGTTACAATTAACTTTTTATATTCGTACTCTTCTTTTTCATAGATAGTATAAGGATTGCCACGACTATCATATCTAGTTTTTGCTACTGTTCTTGTTCTAATTTCAATTTCTTCCTTAAAATCAAGCTTATACATCTTATCGAAAAGTTCTTTTAAAATTCCTTTTACTTCAGATGCTGATTTTACTTCTCCACATCTTGAAGTTATATAGGATAAAAGTTCATGGGTATTATGACCAATTTCTCCTTCTTTGTTTATGATATATTCGTCATATCCAGGATGACTTGTTTTTACACTTTCGATTTGTGATTGTAGGTCATATTCCATTGATGAAAATTCTTGATTTACTTCACTTAGAACTGTATCTTGTGATAGGTATGTTGTTGTCATTACTGAGTTTACTGAGTTGCTTAGACCACTCATGCCAACACTTCCACCACCAATCATGATTGATAGCATAAGACCTAGTCCTATTACTACAAATAGAACCATCTTACTTTTTCTTACGATTAGCTCTTTAGAAGCCTTGCCTAAACTTAAAATAGCTTTTTTAACTCTATCTACAAGTCTTGTTTCGTGCTTTTTAGCTATCATGCTCTTCATTTGCTTCCTCTGGTAAAACTTCTTAAATCTATTTTTCTTTATATAGGCATCTGACTTTTTTAAATCTTCCAAGCTACTTTTAAACTCCAACTTGCTTTTTCTCTTTCTTATTTTCTTATCAAGTTTAGATAGCTTTTTTAAGGACTTTTTCTTTTTGTCTAGCTTATACTTCCTTATTCCATGCTGGAGTTTAGAGCTTACATTAGCGGCCTTTTCTCCAGATTCTACACCAGTATTGTCAGATCCTGAACTTAGATAATCTCTCACTAACTCTGATGACTTAGCTCCAGATAATAAAACCCCAGAGGATAGACTTCCTTTAGTTTTATTCTTTAAGATATTATCCTTTAGCTTACTTTTAGACTTTTCAAGCTCTCCAATCTTTTTGTCTGAGATAAAATCTTTAACATCTTGTGCTTTCTTAGAATCTTTCGGTGTACCTTTCTTAGAGTCATTTTTTAAGTCATCGATTTTCTTTCGAGTGAATTTATCACTTTTATAATTTTTTCTCTTGTAGTAAGTCTTCTTTTTATTAGCTTTCTTTTGTTCTGAAGGTTTAAGGCTTGTTTCCTTTTCTTCCTTTATAAATTCAGGATTATTGTCTTTAGACTCAGGATTATCAAAAGTCTTATCTGTATCAACTTCGCTTAGCTTATTTTCTTTATCTATCTCTTTAGAAATTTTTTCCTTATCTCTAAACTTCTTTTCTTGATAAAGTTTCTGTTTTCGCTTTTTATCGATATTAGCATTACTCTCGTTATTGCTTACTTCATCTTTAACAAGCTTATCTTTTCTATATGCTCTCTTGCTTTTCTTTGCTTCAATAGGTTTATCTTCGCTTGTGTGGATTCGCTTAGACTCTCTCTCGTTAATTTTGTCTTGGAATTTATCCTTACTATGGATAAGTTTATCCTCATAATTTTTAAGAACTTGTCTTTTACTTGATGCCTTCTTATTGCTTATTGGTTGAGCTTTAGCTGAAATATCATCAGTTGTTAGTTTATTAGAATTAATATTTCTACTGTTTTCACTATCAAAATCAACTTTTTTAAAGTCTACGTCTAAGTCTTCATCAAGTTTAAAGCTTTCATCTGTCCTTATTTCAAGATTAGCTTGTTTGGTTTCTTCAGCCTTATCCTTATTATCTAAAACTTCTTTTCTAATTCTTTCCTTGTTTTTAGACTTCTGAAAATCTTTTAGTTTATCCTGTTTTTGATCTTTAGCTAATATATTCTCATGGATAAGTTTAGATTCTTTTTCTGAAATTTTATCTCCGAACCTATCCTTAGTCTTAATAATCTTATTGGTATAATCATCTGAATGAACAAGTTTACTATCTATATTCTTTTCAGGAGCGTCCCTATTTCGTATAATTTTCTTTTGAAAATCTTTTTTTAGTTTTTTATCCATATCACACCTACTTAGCTTCTTCTGGTTTTGTTGTCATTAACTTATATAACATGGTGTCTTTAGGGAATTTATCTATAAATGGAACAATGGTATTTCCGAAGAATAATAGTCCCTCACCAGCGTTTGAATTAGTAATATAGTTTAACTGATAAGGCGATATTTTTAATTTCTTAGCAAGAATATCCCTATCCCCAGATGCTTGATTTAACATTAGAACAAAGTCTGTATTATCAAAGATGTTTTCAATTTCCTGACTTGTTAAAAGGTCTTTTACGTTTTGAGTTATGCCTGTTGGAATACCGCCCCATTTTCTAAATCTTTTCCAGATTTCTACTGAATATGAAGCTGTTTGTGGGTCTTTTAATAAAAGGTGGAACTCATCTATATAGTATCTTGTAGACTTGCTTCCTCTATTTAGGGAAACCTTGTTCCAAACCTGGTCTTGAATTACAAGCATACCTATTTTTTTAAGTTGTGTTCCTAGCTCTTTTATATCAAAGCAGAGCAATTGCCTATTTAGATCAACATTTGACCTATTATTAAATACATTAAGACTTCCCTTAACATAAATTTCCATTTCTGTTGCTAGTTTTCTACCAACTCCCTCTTCTTGGGATAGGAGCATATCGTATAAATCTCCTAATATAGGCATATTTTCTGGTTTGGGGTCTTCAAAATATTTTTGATATATCTTTGGTAAGCACCTATCTATAACAGATTTTTCTGCTGCAGTAAGACCAGATCCTCCTACTACAAGTTCAAGCATAGACATTATGAAGTTTGCCTTATCCTTTAAAGGTGCGTCCCCATCTCCATAGTTCATATTTATATCTAGTGGATTTAGGTAGTCCTTTGACTTTGCCGAAACTTTAATAACTTCTCCATTAAATTGTTTTACAAGGTTTGAATACTCACCCTCAGGATCACAAATGATTACATCATCATCTGTTACAAGAATTGCATTTGCCATCTCTCTCTTTGCTGAGAAAGATTTACCAGAACCTGGTGTACCTAATATTAGACCGTTAGGGTTCTTTAGTTTCTTCCTATCTGCCATAATCAAGTTTTGGCTAAGGGCATTTAATCCATAGTACAAAGAATTTGCCGAATCAATAAATAGCTCTTCTGTTGTAAAAGGCATAAATACTGCTGTTGATGATGAAGTTAAAAATCTTTTTATTTCGACTTGATTGACTCCTAAAGGTAAGACAGAAACAAGTCCTTGTTCTTGTTGATGAGATAATCTTTTTACCTGACAATTATGTCTATTTGCAATTGATGAAATTTGAGCAATTGTGTTTTCTAATTTTTGATTAGTCCTAGCAAAATTCATCATTACTATGGTAACTACAAAGAGCCTTTCATCTCTATTTTGTAGGTCAGATAACATGGACTTAACATCAGCCCCAAAAGTATTTATATCTGAAGGGATAATATCCATATCATATCCAGCACGAACTGCTTTCTTTTGTTCTTCAATTTTCATCCTGTCCAGGTCTGTGTTCTTTCTCTTAATGAGTTTAATAGCTTCTGCTTGTTCAACTACATCTATATGAAAAGCTACATAAATATTGTCATCAATATCTAAAAACTCAGATAACATTCTGTCTGATAACTCACTTGCAAGTATTTGAAAATGGCTTACTGCTCCAATGAATTTCCCAAATTTAAAATTATTTGCTGGTGCAAAATTAAAGATATTGGGAGTTATATGTGACTTTGTAGACTCTTTCTTCTTCAAATCTTTATATGAAAAATCAAAGTTCTTGTCTGGATTTAACATATCGTGAACAAGTCTTAACCTTTCTTCGCCATCAAGACTTTCTGCTCTTACTCCCATAGATTTAAAGTTAGATAAAATATCTACTTCAAGTCTATTTAACTTTGCTCGTGCTTGCTCTAGGTTATCGGCTTCTGTTGTAAAGGTTATATACTTCATCTTTTTAAGTCCGTTATTGCCCTTTGCAAGTTGAAGCTTTAACATCTCCCTAAACTCTTTTCTTACATCGTCATAAAAGTCTCCCTTATCAGCAATTTTAATTGCATCTTGTAAGTCCTTATTTCTTCCTAATTGATTTACATATGAAAGTTCAATGTGGACACTTGGATCAAAAGAATTTAAAAAGTTGGCAAATTGGTTAAAGATTAAATCTCTATCTTCTTCCAATGCCAACTGATAATTTATATCTTGAAATGAAATTGTCTTTGAATAATTTTTTTCATCTAACTGGCAAATGCCCTCTGGTAACATTCTTATATATGGAATAGTATCCTCAACAGTAAATCTTTTTTTCTCTTTCTTTAAAAGTACACTTAGAAGATTATTTGTTGGATCTTTCTTTGTTTTTAGCCTTCTTACTTCCTTTCGGTCTTTTTTCAATTGTTTTTCCCTTAGATTTAAGTCGCTGATTTGCTTTTTTCTTTGCTTCAAGGTATGCCTCCTTTCTTATTCTCTTAGTTGGTTGATAAAACTTGTGAAGATAGAAAAATTTAAAATATTTTTCAAAAGTTAAGGTGTCTTTTTCATATAAGGTTATAAAAAAGATTGGCAGGGTTACTATTAGCATTACAATAATTGAAACATCATTAGGTAGATATTTCTTCATAAATATATAGGTTGGTATGCCAATTAGTCCCGCCACAGAAAAACCTATAAGTTGTCTTTTGGTTAAGTTAAAGGCAACCTTTGTTTTAATCTTGTCCAAATCTTTTGGTATTGGTACATACGCCATTTTAATCTCCCTCTACTTCTTCTTTGGAAAGTTCAAGTATATGGTCATAATTAGATGTTGTTTCTTCTTCTAGGTAGCTAATTCTTTCTTCTAATTCTTCTTGTTTTTCTTCATTTCTGTCATTGTATTCTCCTTGATACATAACAAATTCATTGTGACATCTTCCAAGTCTATTTATTCTCCTCTTTAAGTTTCTAATCTCTTCATTTCTTTTTTTCTCTTTTAAGATTTCATAAGTTCCTCCCAATAAAATTCCTAGTCCCAATAAAGCACAATTTTTCTTTTTTAACATTTATTCCTCCTAGTGTGTATTCATAATACTTTTTGCAACTGTTCCACTCTTAAACATCATAAGTCCAAGTAGTAGAGCATATCCTAATATACTAAACAAGCTTGCGTGAATATCTGTAACCTGTACCGTTCTTATTAAAACGGTGTAGATACCTAAACATACCATCAAAAACAAACCTTGTAGTCCCAAGGCAAAAAGTCCCTTGATATAATTTGTTCCAATCTGACCCCATTCTTTATTTCCCATAGTCGCAAATGGTATGGATGATACTGATGAGTAGACATATATTTCAAACATACGCCCATATACTATTAAGGTAATAGTTAAAGATATACATTGAATTGCAATCCTTACAAGGCTTGTTTCAACTAATATCATTAAAAGCTCACCTATTTCTTTTTCTTTTAATGTATCAACCATTGCAACTATCTGATCTCCTGAAACAGTGGCAGAAGTAGTGATTACCCCTGCCGCTTTGTTTACAAGATTTTGTGCCACATCAAAGACTGCCATTGAAAATTCAAAGGCATGGCTTGCAAGGTAGACTGCTATAAACATCTTTATAATGTATTTGAAAAACTCAAAAGTATCTGTATCGTGCATATTATTCTTTTGCATAACCATATTTATGAGTTCAATACATAAAACTGCTGTTATGATAAGACCTGCTATTGGAACGATCACATTATCATTAATGTTTTTTATGAAGTTATACACTTCTCCATTCCAACCCATTGGTGTCTTCCCAACATCAGTTGCAATAACTCCTACCTTGTCATTTATATCTAAGAACATGGACTCAAGATTTGCTTTGATACCTCCGAGTAGCATATCCTTAAAAAATTCAGTTAGCTTGTCAAAGATACCAAACATAGACTTTCTCCTATTTTAAAGCATTTGCAAGTAGTGGAATTAATTTGATACCGATTAGCACAATTCCTCCACCAGCCATAAGCTGCTTAATACCTTGAGATTTAGCACCAGGGTTATCATTACCATAACCTTCCATTAAGTTAATAACTCCCCATGCTCCTAAACCTGCACCAATTGCAGTTACAAGTGTCTTTAAAACTCCAACTCCAGCTGTAAAAAATTCCATATTATTCCTCCTCATTTTCTTTCTTATTTTCTATTTTGTTTAGTGATTTAACTATAAAATTCTTGTAGACCTTATCTCCTTTTTTATTTTCTTTGAAATATCCAAAGACATGGATTAGATCTCCTTTTTCAAATTCTTTTGCAATTTCTACCTTTTCTCCATATACCTGTCTCTTATACACATCTGACGCTGCCGACGAATAGCCTT
>OWIK01000012.1_pt1 | contig 92383 bp, 101 predicted proteins | sample 1732691 | NCBI WGS metagenome assembly OWIK01 (sample SAMN05065743, study PRJEB22554) | human gut metagenome | biome: ENVO:2100002; feature: ENVO:00000062; material: ENVO:00002003 | host: Homo sapiens | place: USA | reverse complement strand
CACAAGGCTATTCGTCGGCAGCGTCAGATGTGTATAAGAGACAGAAGTGGGACTTCTAATCCTTACCATTTTGACCTCCTAATTTTGAGTATAAAAAAGACGATAGAGTTTTTAATTTCTATCGCCTAACATCTATCTGTATTAATTTTTTTCATTCAAAAAAATAGTTTCTGTTTACTTGTGATGGTCTTCTATTTTATCCTCATATTTTTTTATAAGTTCTCGTGAATAAACTTTTTTGTTTTTTGAATCTCTGACTTCTTTCCAAAGAATTGTAGCTACTTGTATTTTATTAGAGTAGTTACAACTAATTTCGTCTGCACAAAAATCCTTTAAAAATTGATTCCATTGACAAACCGAATTATCATACTTAGCATAATCTGATTTTCCATAATAAACTTTGAGAATATCTTGAATTGTAAAACTCAAATCATTTTCTCTTTTTACTTTTCTCCAAGCAGTAGCCATATCAGCAGTAAATTTAAATGGCGAAACATCTGTTAAAATTGAGAAATACTCTCTGAAATGTGTGTTAAAGGAGAACCCGCATTCAAGTAACGGAGTATCTAAGGTAATAGTTTCTACTTGTTTCTTTTCATTTTTTATTGATGACTTTTTAATCAAATCACCCTTAAAGTACTGTTCAATAATATAATTGAGTTCCTGTTTTGTACCTCTGTATTCTAATCCTAATGACTTGCATATCTGTGAAAGTTCTTCACGATACCAATAGTATTTATTAAACTCATCAAACGATGTGATTTTATCAAACTCAGGTCTACTTTCTATCAATATTTTATCTCCTTAAACTAATTTACCTAATTCTTTTCCCAATTTTCATTTTCTTACGCCATTCTGGTGCTAATCCATCATCAGACCAATATTCATCCATTTCAATATTTCTAGTCTTCTAAAATAGATACTTCAAGGTCTATCGCTTTAAATGTAACAGTTATTCCTATTTCTTCTTTTACTGTTTTTTCAAATAATTCAGCTATATCATATGGGGACATATCGTATATATCATCATACCATTCATTACTTTCATCGTACATTGTCTCACATATTGCTTCAATATAATTTTTCTTATCCATAGTGAGTTCTGTATCACTTTCCAAAATAAACTGCTCACCATTTATATTTAATATAATTAAAGATGATTTTCTATTTTCACACATTTTGCTTTCTCCATAAAATCAGATGTTTAACCTATTTATTTTATAACTTGATTTTAACTTTACCTTATCTCTATTTGTTAGATACTCTTCCACATCAAACAAGTTTTTCTTATCATAATCTTCCAACAACTTGTAATTCTTATGCTTTGTAATATCGAATTTATCAGATAGAAAAGGTCTTACTCCTCTTAACTGATAAATACACTTACCGCCATCCATTACAGTTATTTCATCTTGACTCATAAGTTCCTTGCCAGTTTTTTGGTAATTTAGACCAAAAGATTTTTGATTGGATCTTGTTTCTGATGTGTTATATAGGTCTATGGTTTCTTTTCCTAAGGTTTCAGATAATTCTTTTACTGTTGTTTTTTCTTTTCCTCCTAAAAAGAGTGTAGAGTCGCAGTTACCAACTATTGTATCTGCATGGTCTTTATAGATTGCTTTTAATTGAGATTGTGCTTGCAGTATTATGCTTGCCGATATTTCTCTTGAACGAATTGTTGCAATCAATTTTTCAAATTTAGGAATTAATCCTATATTTGCAAACTCATCAAGTAGACACCTAACATGAACTGGAAGTCTTCCACCATACACATCATCTGCCTTATCACATAGAAGATTAAATAGTTGAGAATACATTATTGAAACTACAAAGTTAAAGGTATCATCTGTATCTGATATTATTACGAATAAAGCAGTTTTTCTATCTCCAATTTTATCAAGCTCTAATTCATCTTCGCTCATTAGTTCTCTAAGCTCTCTTATATCAAAAGGTGCAAGTCTTGCTCCACAAGATATTAGAATTGACTTGGCAGTTTTTCCTGTAACAACTTGTCAAGGACTTTCTAATCATTTTTATCGACTTTTTGATGTTTTTCTCTCTCCATTTCCCTAAGCATTATCCTTTTCAATTTATCTTGCATGGTTTCAGTCGCATTTTCATTAAAATGGACTACAACCTCGTAAGTTGCCCTTCCTATCTTCTTTATGGTCTTTGTTCCAGTATTTTGTTCATTTCTGTTTTCGTGCATATTATTTTCCTCCTATTAGTTGCAATTAAAAAAGACGATAGAATTTTATTTCTACCGCCTTTCGCAAGTCTTATAGCTATTCATTGAATAACGCTTTACCATTTACATATTAAATTTTCAAATCCTTATTGTTCAGCATTCCGCCAAACATCGTATGATACATATCCTTGGAAGATTCCTCTATCTTTGTAATACTTGATATTTTATTTCCTGCATCTTTTGATGAAGCTCCGCAAAGATAAAAGGCTTCACTGTCTGTTCCATAGTCAATGGCAATATATCTATCGTGATACTTTTTACCTGCAATTTTCATCTTCAGATTAATATTAGGGTAATCTTTTCTAAAATCGTTAAGGATATTTTTTGTAAGCATATCCTTGTTCTTCACATTGTCGCTAAAGACTATAATTTCAACATTGTCTTTTGCAGCCCTTAATAATTCTAAGGTTTTCAAGCCTATATAGTTGTCTATCACATAAATGCTTTTCTTTGCAGACTTATATATTTTGGTATAGGCAACATCTGCTTCAATCTTATCTCCGTTCATTAAAAGGAAATGCTTGTATGTGTCCGGATCTATAAAATTATCCATAACCTTTTTCAAATCTTCTTTTGTAGCCATTTGCGACTTTATTTCAGCTATATCCTTTGTATTTTGATTTGTCTGTACTGCTATTTGAACTAATTCTTTTGAACCGATAAAATCTTGGTTTTCAATGATAAAATCTTTCATTTGCTTAAATGTTCTAACTAAAGCTCTGCTTTGCTTAACAGCAAGTTCACCTCTTAATACAGTCATCAGCATATAAATACCTTGTTCTGTAAAGGCATAAGGATTGTATTTAATATTACTTCCTCTACCAGTCCCTCTGTTCAAGGTGAAATTTTTGCACCTTGAAAGTTCTACCATTTCTTCGTCCGTTAATTGGAACATGAAGTCTTCACCTTCAAATTTTTCTGCGTTGTTTTTCACCTGTCTATTAAAGTTTTTTGTTTCATAACCATATATTTCAGCTAAATCTGCATCAAGCATTACTTTTTGCCCACGAATAAGATATATTTTTTCTTGTATAGTTTTATCATCTACAATAACTATCTCTTTATTTTCTTCTGCCATGAAATGCACCTCCAACATTATCTAAATTCTTTTCCAATTCGCCACGCACTGCGTAGCTTTTTGAATAAGTCTTATATTCTTTTATATTTTTCTACTCCGCCTTCAGCTTTTCCGATGTGTTCCACATTTTTACAAGTCCCTTATTTACATTTTCATAAAACCATCTGCCAATCAATGCCGGAGGTGTTGCGATTAACTCTCTCAAAACAAATTCTTTGTCCTTTGGTAAAGAGCTAATTTTGTTTAATAAGGTAGTATATAGGTCAGCATAGCTTGTATTTTCTTGTAAACTACTACACTTACAATATTCAGTAACGCTTGGGAAACCTCCCTCTATTGCTTTTTTAGTTAAAATGTCAAGTTCTTCATCGGTTACAGTAAATTGAATTCGCATTTATATATCCTCTCCTTATAACTGAGTTTATTACCATATCATTATCATTTTATCATAAATACGATATTTTTTTCATACTGCAATTTTAAGCCCTATTTTACACTTAGCTATAGTCTGATACCTATTTTATCATTAACGCTCTAAAAACACATTTCCACCGTCTTATACGAGGTCTACAAGTGTTCACCCTTGTCATAATCTTCAAAGGTATATACTTTTGATTTACTGCTCTCCTTTAATTTCCCTTTGTCTTGTTCGTACCAATGAACTAAGGTCGCATAATGGTCTTTATAATTTCTTCCCGTGCTTTGCATATAGGTTGACAGCTTCTCTATCATTTCTTCCCTATGCCCTTGCATTTTATCCTTTAATTTTCCATATTCTTCATCAGTTAAGGAAACATTTTTATATTCTCCATAAAGGGAGGGGGATATTTTTTCTATCTCCCCCTCTTTTTCTAACTCTATATCTATCTCTTTATCTATCTCTATATCTCCGTTGCAGTTTTGTTGCAAAAGGTTGCAAGGTGTTGCACCAGTGTTGCATTGCAACGCTTTTTGTCCTCTCGATTTTCTGGAACGCCTTGTAGAAGCTGTTTCTGAACCTATAAGACTTGGAATTTCTGTTAAAAAATACTCGTCATTTTCTGTGATTATCTCCATCAAGCCTTGTGCTACAAGATAATTTACTGTAACCATTACATCATCTTCCGTTTCATCAATCGTTAAGGCAAGCTCCTTGATAAAGTCTGTTTCTACTCCGTCATAATACAGTTTTCCACTGTCTTTTAAGCTAAGCAAAAGCAATTTGAGGTAAATGATTGTATAGGTATCTCCTCCTGATATTTTTCTTAGCCTTTTGATTCTCTTATCTGTAAAAAAATCTTCTTTCAATTTTAACCAATAGTATCTTCTGTTGTCTGCCATTTTTATCTTTCCTCCCCTTTATTTTTATAATTTTCTTTAGCCTTTTCCTTGACTTTTTGGTTGTACTCTTTTTCTTTTTTGCCTTGCTCTTGGAATTTTTTTAGTTGTGCAATCACGCTTGGTTTATCTCCTCTCTTAATTGCCTTGTCTATCTCTATGGATAGGTCTATGCCATACTCGTCATTAACAATCTTTACTGCATATTTGATATGGTCTATCTGCTTAAATTCATCTTGTACTTTAGCTTTATCTTCGGTTAAATTTTGTATCTCATTTTCAAGATGTGATATTTCTTTTTGCCAATCACTTAATTTGATGGATGATGTCCCGGTAAATTTTTCTATGATCTTTCTTGCTCTTTGGTATCTGTCTATTTCTTTTTTATGGGAATTGTAAAAACTGTCTTTGAATAGTGTCTTGCTTTTGTATTCCTGATAGACTTCTTTGTTTTCTCTGATAGCGTCTATGCAGCTTACACACTGATTTAGGTCTTTAATTCTTTGTGTTTTACTCTGAATATCACCACTTATCTTTTTACTTTGCTTTGCCAGTTCAATGACTTTTTCTTGTAGGTCTGCTATGGTTTGAAGATGATTATCTTTTAGATAGTAGATTGCTTTTACAAATCTCTTTAGGTCTGCATTTCCCTTTTTTATCTGTCCATAGTAGGATAGATTTTTTATTTTTTCTCCCTGTATTTCGTTGTAGATAGAAATATATTCATAAAGGTTAAAGAGTTCTGCTTTGTTCTCCAGTTCATCTTTCTTGGTCTGTTTATACTCATCGTATTTTGCTTGCAGATTTCCAAGTAAAGAGTCTATCCATGAAGTGATTTCTTTTATCTTGTTCTTGATGGCTTTTACTAAGGAATTATACTTTTTGATTTCTCTGTTGATGTTTCCTTTGTCGGTTTCGATTCCTTTTTTCTCTAAGGCACTTGCACTTGCTCCTAAATGAATGGTTGGGATTTCTTCTTTTCCTTGTCTTTTGTAGGAACGATGATCCACTCTCTTTTCCTGATGATTTTTTTCTAAATACTGATTACAAAGACTTGCAAAATTCTCTCTCCATTTTTCTGCGTTGCCTTTATCGTTCCAATCCGTCAGCTCTACTTTTCTTGTTTTGTAGTTTCCGTTTTTTAGTTTTACCTTTTCTCCGTTTTCATCAAGAACATATTCTTTTTTTGATTTTGCCTGCCACTCTCCTTTTTCATTGATTGGTCTAAGGGTAGTCATAATATGAGCATGGATATTGTTATTTTCTTCATCACTTTCATCATGGATTGCAAGGTCTGCTATCATTCCTTTTGACACAAAATTTTTTTGTATGAATTCGGTAATGAGTTTTTTATTTTCTTCAAAGGATAATTCTTTTGGTAAGGCGATAATGAAGTTTCTTGCAAGCTGTGCATTGCTTGCTTTCTCATTTAGTTCAACGCTATTCCATAAAGTAGTTCTATCTTTTAATGCTATGGGAACATTCTCCGGCAAGAAGATTTCTGAATGTAAAAGTCCTTTTTTATTATGATAGTCATGAACTTCTCCATCCCATTCATTTTTGATTTTCTCACAAGAGATATATGCTGCACTTGCAACTGCCGATTTACTCTTACCTCTGCTTATCATAGAAATATTAAAGTGAAATGTTTCTGCCACTTTTAAGCTCCTTTCATTTTTTTGTTTGTTTTCAGGTAAAGGAAAAAGCAGACAGGCTATTTTTTGTATCTTTTCCTATCTGCTTTATCCGTATGTGTTTATTAAGTTTTGGATTTTTAAAGACTTGCTAAAATCCCTTAGTTTTTCTAAGGGCGCAATTATACACCCTAAAGGGTGCTTTGCGTTCTGCGAAGCTTTTTGCCCTTGCAGGGAGCTTCTGAAAAAACTAAGTTTTTTTATTCTGTCTACTCGATGATTGTTTCATCTTCCATATCTTTCCCATTTATCATTTCTTCATAGGCTTGTCTGTATTCTTCTGTGTGAGTAACAACTTTAAGTAATTCTTCTATCTCCTCATTGGTAAATATTAGAGGATTTTTAATGACCCTTTCTACTATCAATCCCCTTTGTATGAGCCTATGATTTCTTCTTTTTCGTTCTTTTTCATTTGCAAGTTTTTCTAATTTCTTGCCTTGATTTTGTAATTGTTTCAGCTTCACATCGCACTTTTCTCTTTCTTGCTGAAGTTCAGAAATTTGTTCCTGTACTTCCTGTAATGTGTTTTCTTTCTTCATTTTTCATTCCTCCGTTTTGGTATCTGCTTGTTTCCATAAAGAAAGGTTAAGCACCTTTTTTTGACACTTAACCTTTCCAAGTTTTTAGATTTTATCTTCTAAAATCTTTCTCAGTTTTTCTAAAATCCTATCCCTCCTCCCACTGATTGCTTGATGTGTAACTTTCTCTCTTCTGCTGATTGACCTTAGACTTTCTTCTTTGTAGAAGATGGCTTCCATCAACTCTCGTTCTTCTTTTGAAAGAGTATTTAATGCTCTATGAAGTTCTTCAATTCGCATTTTTACTTCTACAATTTTTTCTAAGTCTATCTTTTCATCTATGATGTTATCTACAAAGTGTCCATCATGATCCAGTGCCGAAAATGGTATTACATTATGCTTCCAATCTTTTCTTTGGAGATACTTTTCATGCTCTGTTATCTTCCAATAGGCTTTGTAGACTTCTTCACTTACAGGTACGGCTTTGCCTTTTACATAAAGGTAATATTCTTTCTTTGCCACTTAGTCATCCTCCTTTTTAAGTTCTCTGTTTTGGTTTTGAGAATAAAAAAGGAGGACTTCTACACTTTGACGTAAAAAGTCCTCTCGGCTTAAAAACTAATGTTTTATATAATTTTCTATTTTGTTGTTTCTGGTAAAGTATTATTGCTATGTGTAAGCAATTCCAAGAATAAAAAAGGATAATTATATCGTTCTGTGAAAACCGAAACTATAAGTTTTGACATAATTATCCCTCCATTATTTTCCCTCCTAAGTAAATTTATTATTAAATCACTCCTGCTTTTTCAAAATGCTTTTTGAGTATCTTTGTTGCAACGAATGCTCCTATGCAAGCAAGAACAAAAGTTATCAAGCCAAATCCTACTGCCCACGAAACTTTGAAATAAGATAATGCTTCATTTATTTGTGCTTCGCTCATTTTCCATTTTGATGCTCTTTCCACAAAAGAAGCTGTCCCGAATAAAATCACAGGAATTACTGTTCCTAAAAAATCTGCTAATGCAAATATCCCATATCCAATAATCATTCGTCCCTTGCTCTCATAATTTCCTATAATCAAATCACATATAATTCCACCGATTACAGCAAAGACTGCATGAGGCAAATGTCCTCCTGACAATGCAATTAAACCAAGAAGCGTTCCTGATATTGTAAATACGCCCTTCTTTTTAACTTTCAAAGCCATAAGTATATAAACGGTAGCAGCTACCATAAAGCTAACTCCTGAAGCAATAAATCCTCCAATCACTGTTGTTGCCATAGCAAATGCAACCACCATGTATATGACAATTCCAATTGCATTAAAGATTCCGATTGTAATAAAATCACGACCATTTAATTTGTTTTTCATAAAAGTCCTCCTAATAAATTTTCTGTATTACTATCACAAGAGCAATCATCAAAGCTCCTAATAGTCCAATCAACAAATCCGCCCATCTAAACCTCAATTTTGTCAATGTAACCCTGTTCTCATCACTATCAAGTCCTCTAATGAGTGCTGAAGCTGACAGTTCATCTGAAATCTTAATCATCCTCATTAAAAGTGGAACAAGCGTATATTCAATATATTTAAATGGATGTAGCAACGGGAAAAATCTACTTGTTACGATTCCTCGAATCTTCATATTCTCTTTTAATGCCTTGAGTTCTATTCTTATAGTTGGTACAAACCTAAGCAAAACACTAAAAGGTATACCAATGCTTCTTGGTACTTTCATTCTATTTAATGCTTCAAGCATTTCACTTACACTTGTAGTCTTTGTTATATATCCACCAAACATAGCAATTAAGGTCATCCTTGATGCAAAGTAAATAAACATATATATTGCAAATACGATACTTGCTTCACGAAACTTTCCAAGCCCTAACTCTATGCAGTATAAAAGCACAAAAAACAAAATAAAGCGTAATGCTCTTTTCCACATACTACTGTATACATACAGAAAAAAGGCAAAGACAATCAGTCCGAAAAGTAGGATTGTATCGCTTATAAAAAAGCTGGTAAAGGAGGCAATTGGAAGTAGAATAAGTTTTATTCTCGGATCGACTGTTTTTCTATCTATCAAGTTCTCTACCTCCTCTCATCTTGTCTAATATGAGAAATTTATTACTTTCACTCATATTCAGAACCTTTTCTATTTTTCCATCTCCCATTACCCATAGCTCACTCACTGTGTTTGCTAAAAACTCAAAATCATGACTTATCACCAAAACTGTTGTCCCATTTTTTAATTGTTCTTCAATCAATTTTGCGACTGAAAGCATTGAGTCTTTATCACAACCTGATGTTGGTTCATCATAGATAAAAACTTTTGCCTGTTTCATCATTCCACAAGCTATTGTCAGTCTTTGTTTTTCTCCTCTTGATAAAGCAAACGGATGCTTGTCTATATATTTATCTAAGCCAAGTACATTCAAAATAAACTTTGCCTTTTGGGTATTTTCTTTTTTATTTTTACTTGAAATACCAAGTAGCATTTCATCAAGTACACTTTCCGAAAACAACTGATAGTCTGAATCTTGAAAGACAAAATATGACATATCCATTAAATCTTTGTGATTAAGCGACTTATCTTTTCCCGCCCATATTGTCCCCTCTTTTATCTTCTCAAGTCCTGAAAGCACTCTTGCAAAGGTAGTTTTCCCAGTACCATTTAAGCCGATAAGACCAATGGCTTTTCCGCACTCCATATTGAAATCAAGATGATTTAAAATGTACTGTTTTTGCTTCTTTCCATTCTTAGCTACATTCGAATAGCAAAATCTCAAGCCTTTTCCGCTGATACTTTCATCCTTTAATTGATATGAATCTTTCTTCTCACTTATCCTGTATTCTTCTAATTCAAGAGTTCTTAATCCATTCTCATCCCAAAACTCCCCTTCAAGATGAATAACTTCTTCCCGACTCAAGTCCAGTGCAATTTCTCCATCTTTCACCAAAAGAAAACGGTCAAATAAAGATTTTACATAGTACAAACGATGCTCAATTAGAACAACTGTTGTTCCTTTTTTCTTTAATTTCTCCAAAATTAAAAACAGGTCAAATGTTGCTTTCATATCCAAATTTGCTGAAGGTTCATCTAAAATTAAAACTTTCGGATTCATCGCATAGATACTTGCAATAGCTATCTTTTGTTTCTGTCCGCTTGATAATTCAAAAACAGATTTTCCTTTCAGTTCCTCAATATCCAGTTCTGCATATACTTCTTCTACTCTCTGTTTTATTTCGTCTCTTGATTTGCAGATGGTTTGAAGCCCAAAAGCTATTTCTTCATCTGTCGTTGTCGTAAAAAATTGACTTCTTGGATCTTGAAATACAGTCCCTACAATATGCCCTATTTCATGAAGCGATAATTTGCTTATATCTTTTCCGGACGCAAAAGCTTCCCCTTGCATTTTGCCTTTGTAATAATGTGGAATAAGACCATTCATCACACTTCCAAGAGTGCTTTTACCACTTCCACTTTTCCCTGAAATTAAAACAAATTCACCTTTTCTAATTTCAAGATTGACATTTTTTAAAGCAGTTCGTCCATCTTCCCATTCATAATAAACATTTTTTAGCAAAATCATGGTTATACCTCATACTGAGCTTTCCATAATTTTGTGTAGTAACCATTTTTTGCAAGAAGTTCGCCATGCTTTCCTTTTTCAAGTAAATTTCCTTTTTGAAATACGAGAATTTGGTCAGCTTTTTGAATTGTTTTTAAATGATGAGCAACTACAAGTACGGTTCTATTCTTTGCAAGTTCTGTAATAGCATCTTGTATCAAAGATTCATTTACAGGATCAACATTACTTGTCATTTCATCAAGAATTAAAATCGGTGCATCTTTTAGAAAAGCTCTTGCAATAGATATTCTTTGTCTTTGTCCCCCTGAAAGAAGCCCACCATTTTCCCCAATATCAGTTTCATAACCCTTTGGTAAACTCATAATGAAATCATGTATCCTTGCCTTCTTTGCAGCTTTAATGATTTCCTCTTTTGTAGCTCCTTTTTTACCTACTCTGATATTTTCTTCAACCGTGTTATCGAATAGTTGAACATTCTGCATGACAATGCTAATACGGTCTAAAAGCTCATCATAAGGAATATCTCTTATATCAGTTCCTCCAAGTGTAATTTTCCCTTTATGCACATCATAAAATCTTAGAAGTAAGTTTGTTATAGTAGTCTTTCCACTACCTGATTCTCCAACTAAGGCTGTCATTGTTTTTTCAGCAATAGAAAAGCTCAATTTTTCCATTTTAAATTCATCTTTTTCATAGGAAAAATCTATGTTTTCAAAAGCTATATCATTATCTTCCGGAACAATTCCATTCACTTTATCCGGGATTACATCTGCATTTAAAATTCTTGAAAGTCTTTCGTAACTATCTACCGCCGAAACATAGTACATATAGTGTTGTTCCATAGAAGCGAACGGTTTATAAAACTCTTTTGAAATTACAGCAAAGATAATAAAATGAAGTACATCAAGATTTCCCTTTATAACAAGTATTGCTCCTGCAATTAAAAGAACTAAATATCCAATATCCAGTAAAAACCCAAATATAGATAGCTGTTTTGCCTTGAATCTTGAAGCTACTTTGCTTGTTTCTCCAAACTTTTTTGTCTTGTTCATAAGCTCATTATCCAAGCTTTTATTGTTTGAAAAACTCTTTAGTACAGGTATTCCTCTAACATATTCAACAAATAAGCTAACCATATCAAGAAGTGCTGAATTATTCTGATTCTCTATTCTTTCAGATTGCTTAATTGTCAGATATAGAAAGACAAGTGCAATCGGAACAGATACAGCCATTAGAATAGCAAGTTTGAAATCAATACTTGCAAGACCGATAAATACGACTGCACCTATCAAAAAATCGCCAAACATTCTCGACCACATGTGTCCTACAACAAGAGACATATTATCAACATCTTTGTGTAAAATTGTATTGATCTCTCCCAGTCTTTCATTGGTATAAAATCCCAAACTGAATTTTTTCAATTTAATAATCATGCGTTCTCTGATTTGCTGAACAATATCAAAACCTGCACTATGCTTTTTCATATCTGCAACCATATTACAAATGCCTTTGAATACTACAAGTAACCCAATTGCAATAAAACCTTTATATAAACTTGCTAAACTCGTCCCATCAAATATCTGAAACAGTATAGAAAATACGATAACAATCATGGCTATGGAGCTTAGTCCATAAAGGGCAAAGAATACACTCGATATAATCAAATCTCTCTTGCCAGTTTTTGTAAGTAGTTTTAACATTTCTCTAAACATTTTCTGTTACCACCTCTTTCAAATTCCATCTATCTACCTTGTTCTGTGCTTCAACCATATCCTTATAAAAATCACATCTTTTCATCAGCTCTTCATGGCTTCCTGCATCAAGAACAACACCCTTATCCATAACAATAATTTGGTCTGAATCTCTAATCGTATTTAGATGATGAGCAATTGTAATGATGGTTTTATCCTTGCTTAAATCGTCAATTGCTTCGCCGATAAGTCTTTCATTTTCACTATCAACAGCCGCCATTGCTTCATCTAATATTAAAATCGGTGCATTTTTCAGTATCATTCTTGCTATAGAGATTCTTTGTTTTTCTCCACCGGATAACTTAACTCCCATTTCACCCACTCGTGTTTCATATCCATTTGGCAATGCTGAAATAAAATTATGACATCTTGCTTTTTTAGCAGCTTCTATGACTTCTTCTTTTGTTGCATTTAGTTTTCCAATTGCTATATTTTCAAAAATACTTAAGTCAAAAAGGATAACTTCTTGTTGCACACTACCAATCAGCATTGAGATATTTTCTTGACTATATTCTTTTATATCTTTTCCATTTATCAGTATTTGTCCTTCATCTGCATCCCAAAATCCCATAAGCAAATTAGATACCGTACTCTTTCCACAACCGCTTGCTCCTACAAAGGCGTTCAAACTATTTTTCTTAAAATTCAAATTGATATTTTTAAGCTCAAAGCTATCTTTTCCGTATGCAAAATTCACATCTTTAAATTCTATGTTTCCAAATTCTAAACCTTGTTCTGTCTTTTTGTTTGGAAGTGGAACTGTTAATACTTTCCCTATCGCCTTTAACGCTTCCTTAAACACAATAGAAAAATGTTGCAATGTAGCTGTCTTACTTATAGAAGCAGTAAAAGCAGACGATAAAATAATGGCAAGGATAAAATTAGGCGTTGTAATATTTCCATGATAAAGAAATATGCTTCCCAAAATCATGACAATAACCACTCCAATTTCCATAAATATGTCAATGAGTCCCATTGGAATTGTAACCATCCCCATGCTCTTTTTAACCCAGTAAATATATTCTCTTGCCGTTTTTAATGTTCTTTCACTAATTTCCTCTTCTTTAGCAAAAGCCTTAATCACAGAAATATTTTTTACATATTCCATTAGCTCTTCTCTCATTCTGTTTTCATGATTGAAGTAAATCGCAAAGTTTTTATCCATTGTTTTCTGTGAAAGAACTTTTACCAAATACATGAGTGGAACTCCGGCAATCATCCCAAGAGCAAGACGCCAATCCACAAAAATCATAGCTACAAAAATAATGGTAGGCAGAAGTGTAACTGACATTATTTCAGGGAGACCATGAGCAAGATATACTTCCACTTGTTCTACATCATGTTGGACAATGTTGGTAAGCTCTCCTGTATTATGTTCTTTAAAGAATCCCAAACTTAGTTTTTTCAGATGACCGATAATATCTAACCTAAGTTCTGTTAATTTTTCGTATGCTTTCTCATGGGCAACCTTTGTTGCAAAATAATAAAACACTCCTTTTAATACAAACGATATAAAGATTCCCAAAAATATATACTTTAAATTACCTTCGTTAATATTGTTTGTAATTAAAGAACTAATCAAATATACGAGTAAGATTTGTGGTATCAAATCAAATACTATTTTTAAAGCAAGAAGTGAATTGGATAAACCGTTTTTCCCAATCACTTTTTTTCTTAATTCTTTTTCCGGCATGAACAACTCTCCTTTCAAAATTGAATAATATTGAATTTTAATTCAGTATTAAGGTTTAAAGTAAGACTTTGCTGATTACGCAAAGTCTATTTTATCCGATCACTATATTTTTTTAAATTACTGTATCAGCAAATCAAAAATTATAGCACAATCTTTTTCCATTTTCTAATCTTAGTTCTAAACGTTCCAAAAGGGGCAACCGTATTAACATGAATAAACTTATAAACTTCCCATGTCGCTGTTTTAGTAGCTTCATCAGCCCATTTTCTCATATGCGGTTGAAATAATTCTTCTTCACTTAGTGTATCAATCATTGTATAGATAGATATAATATTTTCTTTCAATCGTTTCTTTAATTCTTCTATCGATAAATGAGCATAAGTATCGGTAAACCACTGATATAATTCTCCAAGTTGATTCCATTTAAACATATCCGACGGTGTCTTTACTTCAAAACCGTTTTTCTCATCTTTTTCCCATTTCAAAACTAATGTTGTCCATCCGAGTTGATAAGCAAGATTTTCTGCTGGTGTTCTGTCAACTTCAGGGACTCTCTTATCTTTGAGAGATTCAGGAATAATATCAAATTCAGAAATATACTTTTCAAAACTTTTATTTATCTCAGATTTCAGTTCTTCTTTATCTTTATATATCTTCAAAATATCTCCTCCAAAAATTTAAATTTATCGCATTTAAATATCAAATCAACTTACAATGATTCCACTCCCTTGTAATAACACTTTGCAATAAGTTTTAGCATATCTTTTGCCCACTTTTCACTTTGATAATGCCTTGCTATTTCAAGAAGTCCCTCTGTAAAGTTACTGGCTAAAATATGGGCAAGCATTGGATCATATTCCTGTTTCGATTGTCTTTTTAAACTTACTTCAATATGAACCTGCATTTGCGATATGAGTTTTTGTTTTGCTTCTGTATGCTTTGTACCTGAGCTTTTATCCATTAAAATAATTAACTTCTTACGATCTTTTAAAAGTTCATGAATATAATTTTCTCCAACTTCATCAAACCTTTCAGAAGCAGAACCTTTTTCCAAAGATTCTTCCTCATTAAAAGCTGACTCGAAGTTTATATAAACAGAACTTACTACTGCATCAAACAAAACTGCCTTATTTTTGAAATAGGTATAAATTAGTGCCACAGGAATATCTGCTTCTTTTGCAATTTCTGTTAATTTGGCACCTCTATAATCCTTTTTATAAAATACTTTTTCTGCTGCTTCGAGTATTCTATTTCTAACTTCTTCTTTTAATACTTGTGCCATAGCACACCTCTTTCTATTCCAATACTGAATCTATATTTAATAATAAATTAAAATTCAATATTTGTCAAGATAGATTTAAATATTTGTTTTTATATACTCACTCACCGGTATCCCCACTCTTTTCAAAACCTTTATTTTCTCCTGTTTCTTCTGTTCTCTTCTTGCCTTATATTTATCTTCATACTCTTTCTGTTTTCCACTCGCTTTACGCTTTAGGTAATTTTGATGTAGCTTGTCTTTTCTTTCTTCGATTTTTCTTTCTTCTTCCTCAAGTTTTTGTTTTTTTTCTTCGCTTAACTCCGCCTGTGGTAGTTCGTAATTACCTATGAAATTAAAGTAAATTTCTATCTTTTGCTTTGATGTCTGACTTCCTTTTCTATCTCTTTCATGTACGATAATCTTTTCTACAAACTCATTTATCATTGTAGTTGTAAGTTCATCAAAGTTTTCATAACGACTGATAAGAGATATAAATTTTCTTGCTCTGTCTGTTTCTTTTTCATATCTTGATACCTGCTGCTCCAAATCCTTAATTTCTTTACTTAAAGTTATCTGCTCCGTTTCATATTGGTTATTTAGTATTTCATATCTGCTATTTGGTATTTTGTTAAGGATCATATCTTCATAGATACGACACATCAGTCTTTCTAATTCCTGTAATCTTCCTTTGCTGTCAATAAGCCTTGTGCGTTTCTTTTCTATCTCTATTTTTTCCTTTTCTTCCATTTCATTTTGAATGGAACGGATAAAGGCTTCATTATCTTCATTAAGGTATTTTTTAATATCTTTTAGTGTTTCCCTAATAAGGTTTAAGACCGCTTCTGCTTTTATTCTGTGTGCTGATGGACAAAGTGTGCCACAAGGTGTTTTGGTATAGGCACTGCAAGTGTAATAGGGAATATTCTTATAATTGCTTGTTCTATGAACATACATCTTGCTCCCACAATCTGCACAATGCATTAGTCCTGTGAGTGGGTGATATTCTCCCCAACCGTCAGGATACCTTTTTACATTTCCTCTTATCCTTTGCACATTATCAAAGGTTTCTTGGTCTATGATTGGCTCGTGTGTATTTTCAAAAATAAGCCAGTTATCCTCGGATACATATTTGCTTTTCTTGTCCTTGAAGTGCTTTCTTGTTTTGAAATTGACTGTATGCCCCAAGTATTCCTGTTTCTTTAAAATGCTTGCTATTGTTGAGCTGCACCAACGATAGGGATGTTCAAAGTTTTTGCTTTGATATAGTCCATAGCCTAATTTCTGTTGATGATAGGCGGGTATATCTACTTTTTCACTCTCCAATATCTTTGCTATTCGATACGGACCATTGCCTTGCATGGTCAGGTTAAATATTCGCCTTACTATCTCTGCTGCTTTTTCATCTACTATCCATTTGTTTTTATCTTTTTCATCTTTGATATAGCCATAAGGCGGTGTGCTTGCAGTATGTTTCCCACTTTCGCCTTTTGACCTGAAAGTCGATTGTATTTTTCTTGATGTATCTCTTGCATACCATTCATTCATGATATTTCTAAAGGGAGTAAAATCATCTTCTCTGTAAAAACTATCTACATTATCATTGATAGCGATTAGTCTTACGCCCTTTTGTCTTAGTATCTCCATACATTGACCGACTTTGAGATAATCTCTGCCAAGTCTGCTCATATCTTTTACAATGATACAACCAATATTTCCTTGATTGACTCCGTTCATCATTGCCATAAATCCCGGTCTGTCAAACTGTGTTCCGCTGATTCCGTCATCTGTAAAGTGAATAATGTTTGACAGGTTATTTTTGCTTGCGTATTCTTCCAATATTTTTTTCTGATTGATGATAGAGTTACTTTCTCCTTGCAGTTCATCATCACGACTTAATCTCTCATAGAGTGCTGTTATCTTTTCAAAATTCCTCATTTTTACCCCCTTTCTCTTAATTTTTCAATAAAAAAAGAATTAAGAAGTACATATTTCACTAAAAAAGTGATTAAGTGTTCTCCTTAATTCTATTACTCCTGCTGCAAGCTTATATTTCTTATACTGCTTAACTGCAAAATGACTTGGATCTTTCTTTTCAAGAGCTTCAAAAAGCCTATCAATTGGGTTCATATAGGTTTCGTCATCTTCTCTTACTTCACTTGCGTCAATCATATCCAAAAGTGTCTTAAAGTTCTTTTCTTCTTCTGGTGCTTCATAATAAATATAACCGATAAGGGCAGTGTAATATAACTTTTCAGCCTTTACCCAAAAATCTTCTCCTGCCTTTTCTCCATCTCCCTTGGTGTTGGCGATAATTGTTTGGACAAGTTTTAAAATATCTTTTTCACTTCTCAAATAAGCAAAGGGATTGTATTTCATAGATTTTTTAAAGTTTATTGTGTTTAAAATCTTTATGTCATATCCATTTTCATAAAGCATTTTCCCACACTCTAACACAAGTGTGCCTTTAGGGTCTGTTACTACATAGGAAGAGTGCATTTGCATTAGATTTGGCTTTACATAAAACCTCGTTTTACCTGATCCAGAACCTCCTATTACTAATACATTTTTATTTCTAGCGTATTTAGGATTTTTAGGTCTTGAGTTCATTGTAAGTCTTTCGGTATTAGTTATAAGTACATTGTTTTCAAACTTAGGGTCAATGTATGGAGCAATATCCTTGCTTTCTCCCCATCTTGCAGATCCATACTCTTTACCTTGCCTATATTTCTTTTTGTTTTTACCTTTGCTATAAACAATTAGCTTAACAAGACCAGCAACTGAAATACCTACTAACAAGTCCCTTGGATTAATACTTGGTATATAAGATAAAGTTCCTATATCAGAAATTCCTACCATTATTCTATCAATAATATCTCCTCCTACATAAGAATTTATTTGCTTAGAAAAGATATTTCCAATGTAGAAGAATGATATATAAGGAATGTTTGATAATATAAATTTCTTTGGGTTGTCTATTTTAATTAGGTTTTTAATATCAGAAAGAATGGCTTCTAATATCTTATTCATCGTAGAAACCTTCACTATCTAATAAAATTAGTAGGTAGTGTCTTCCCTTTGGTGTTATTAATGTTTGTATTCCTACAAGTGTACCTAGTGGATCAATCCATTCTTTTACTTCAAAATATCCCTTGTTCTTATCTGCATAAGGTAAGAGTTTCTTTTTCTTATCTCTGTAAATTAATCCCTTATCCATTAGAAAACTTATAAATTGATTTTGTGGTATTCCTAACTCTTTGGCAGTATTTCTAAAGTTTGTAAGTAGGTTATAATCTACTAATTTGTCATAATAATCTGCCTTTGGTCTTAATTCTTCAATTTCTTCTTCTCTTTCAGCAATAATTCTATTGGCTACAAGAATTGCATCTGCAAGTAGATCTTCATTAGTTTTCTTTTCTTGCCCTACTATATATCCTCCGTTTTTTCTAATACTTGGTAAGACTTCTCTAGTTACCCAAGCTTTGAATATTTTTGCTTGTGGTAGTTTTGATGAGAGGATAAGTGAATACAATCCTGATTCGTTAATTATTGAAATATTCTGTATTCCTCCAGGGGTGTTCCATTTCGTTACACCCTTATCTTCCTCATCTACATGGTCATAAACAGCTTTCCTCGGATTGACATATCCTAACATAGTTGCTACTTCATTAGCTATAAAGAAAAACTCACCGTCTTTTTCTATAACAGTGAGTTTCCCAAAATTTTTATTTTCAAATGTTTTTAAATTACTTATCATAAGCTTTGCTCCTTATGTTTATTTTTAACTTTATCTTTACTAATGGTATCCTTAGCCATATCTTTAAACTTATTTATAGTCTTTGTTATTGAATCTTTTCTATCGGACTTTCTTTCAGAAGCCTTAACTGCTTTTTTAAAGGCGTGTTCCATTACTTTTATATCCTTAGATTGAAAAAACACAGAGTGGTTACCAGTTTCCTTATCTTTCATAACAGAAAACTTCACTCCGTGCTTATTTAAAATTTTCTTTAATTCTTTTAACTCAGGATCCTTTAGATTAATTTCTTCTAACTGTCCCTTTTTAACCATATCCTTTAGCTTTACTTCTTCTCCATTATTTTTTATTACATTTTTCAAACCTCCTTGTTCTTCTATTTGCTTGTGAACTTTCTTTAAGGCATCAAGAATTGCTTTACTCGTTGCTTTTGCAAGTCTTACTTCAAGATTAAGACTTGACCTAGATACTTCTTCATTAATCATCTATTCCACCTCCATATAAAAGTAACTCTTTGTATTTTCTTAACTTCTCTTGATGGATTTTTCTTCTAAAATCTTCTCCCGTAACTTTAACTGGTATTGTCATTTCAAGTATTCTTGAATATATCCTCTGATACTCAAGTTCAATATTAGGATTTTGAATAATTTCCAATGATAAGTTTGTAGTAAAAATTGTCGGCCTACCCTTTAAGTATCTTGAGTTTATAATGTTATATACTTGCTCTCTTGCATAAGATGTATCCCTTTCAATTCCAAGATCATCTAATATTAACAACGGAATATTTGATAGGTTATCTATAATTTCATTTGAATCTAGCTTAAATGCTGATTTTTGTATTTTGTTTATAACCTGAGATAAATTCATAATCTTAACTTTAACTTGTTCTCTTTCAATTAATTCATTTGCAATAGAACAAGCAAGATAAGTCTTTCCACTGCCAACATCTCCATAAAATAAAAGTCCAACATTGTCTTCCTTCATTTGCTCAAAACTTTTGACATAATTATAGGCAACCTTATAGGCTTGACCTTTTTCATTTAAGAATCTCTTAAAAGTATACTGGTGTTGGAGCGGCGATGAGAAGCAATCTCTTTTCAATGACGATATTTTCATTAGTCTTTCTTTTGATTCATTTTCCTTTTCTCTTTTTATTTCACATTCACATTTAATTCTTGGAATAAACTTTGTAAATCCAAGGTCAAGTAATTCTCCATCGACTCTTTTACCACATACCTTGCAATAAATATGTCCATTTCTTTCAATATCATTTTCTCTTAATACAAAATCTTTTAAGTTCTTCATAAACTCTCTCCTATATCGTAATTCATTTTTCTTGTTGATTTGTCATTAATGCTTTTTGCCTGATCATTAAGATACCAATTGATTATCGTTGCCTTGTGGTCTTGATACTCTCTGTTATTTGCTTTCATATATGACGAGAGCCTATCAATGTATTCATTAATTCTACTTCCTAACTCATTTGTTAAGTCCTTGTATTCTTCATCAGTCAAAAATACATTTTTATATATTCCATAAGGTTTTTGCCCTTTACTAAAATCATTCTTTCTTAACTCATTATTACTAATATTGTTATAGTTACCTTCCGATTTTCGAAAATCTTGACTTTCGATATTCGAATCTCTTGAATTTCGATTATCGAACTTCTGGAATTTTGTTTTTCGAACTTCTTGATTTTTTAATTCCATATTATTAAATATGCTCATAAAGTCTTTAACATAAATTCTGTTAGGCTTTCCCAGTCCTTGTCTTTTCTTTTCAATCAGTCCTATTCCTGATTTAATATCAAGTTCAGCTATTAATTTATTTGCTTTTTCACTCGCACAATTAAATTGCTCTTTTATACTTTCAATTGTGTAGTAAATAAAGACTTTTCCATCTTCATCTATCCAGCCATTTTTATATGAAAGACCCATTCGATTAAGCATATATGAATACAAAACTTTAGCTTCAATAGAAATGCTCTCAAAAATCTCATCTTCCATTAATACAATAGGTAACCTAATGAAGTTATACATCTCAGATTGCCTATTATAAAAATAATCAAAATTCATCCCTGCCTCCTTTCTTTGAAATAAAAAAGACGACAGAATTATTACTTCCTATCGTCTGAGATTTACATATTAAATTTTCATCACAAAATAAGACTCTTTAAAGAATCCTTAGTTTTATTGGTATGCTATTTACAATATCCATTATTAAAATGGATACTCTAAGCAGCACACCAACTATTTATTTTTTGAGTTTTAAACTTTGGTAGAAGTCTTGAACTCCTTGTATTTACATAACTATTTGCCTCTATCACTATTATGACACGAAACCCTACCGCAAAGTCCCAAACATAGCTGTCCTTATTTACCATACAAAGTTTTGCCATCAATTCGGTTACATATCTCGGTGTCAGTACGACATCATTCTTGTCACTGTCGGGAATATCCACCCATTCATTCAAAACATTAAATAATTTACCTGTAAAATCTAAATGCTTTGCCGATGTGAAAATAGGCATGATGTTGTTTTTCACATTTGCGTATACCGTTTTTAGTTTACTTTCACCATTGACGGGCTTCCATAAATCGGAGTAGATGAAAACTCTTGATAGGTCATTTATAATCATCGCTTTCTTTTCACCCGGCAAATTCTTTTCTTCCAAAAACGATGAAATTTTATTTATAATAACAATCCCGTCATTGTCTTTTGTAGCGTTATTTCCTTTCAAATCGGTAATTTCCAGCGGTGAAACTTTATTTTCAACCCCAAGTCCCGCCATAATCATACCGGTAACAAGTTCCACTCTTGAACCGACGGAAATTTGTAAATCGTCTTGCATTTTCTGGTTGAGAGATTTTAGTTTCTCCTCGATTTGATTTTCGTACTCTTTCGCTTTTGCTTCAATCTCTTCTTCCGTTAAATTTAAACGGTCTATCTTCTCCATTAAATCATCTTGATTTTCGGCATATAAAAAGGAAAAATCTGAAAACTCTCCAATCTTTTTAGGTATTTTATAATTGCTTTTAGAAATATAATACACTCCTATTTCCGTTTGGATAGTGCCATCACTGTTTTTGTACCCGTTTAGTCCTATGGCGATGACTTCATCATAAGAAGATGTGTAATCCAAAACAGCATTTGCATAATGAATCGCTCCATTGACTGCAAATTTATTGATATTTGTGTAATTAGGTTTATTATCTTTTGTTACATTATCAATTTCCCCGTTTGCGTTTAATTTGATGAAATTCCCTTTAGTACCTTTCACTTCAATCATTACGGGGATTTTTCTCATTTTCTTCGTTTCAATAAACAGCTTTATATCCGGAAAATTTGTGCCTTTACCGCTACTTTTAGATGGTGCCTGCTTTAATGCTTCTTCTATTTCTTCATTGATACTTTCTGTTTTTGTGAAATACTTTATATTTTTGTCTTTTAGAAGCCACTGCTTCGCACAGTCTTCAATTTGTTCTTCAATGCTTTTCGCCATTCTCTTTGCTCTTCCTTTCCAGCATATTCATTACCAAAAGAAAATATATCGCCAAGTGTACTTTCAAGTTCTTTAATATTCTCTCTGCATTCTCATATGTAATTATAAAACTGACATCGACTGTAATCAATGTCAGCTCATTTTCCGATTCTTATTTATGAGAGGTTCGGTTATTCTGTTCCGGTTTTCCTCTCTTTAATTTTTATTCTCCCAATACGCTTATTACGGCTTCTTTGCAAAGTTTGACCGCCTTATCCAAATCCTTTCGTTCAATGGTCAATGGCGGATTGAAATAAATAACGTCTCCCATCGGACGAAGTACGAGTCCCGCGTCCATAGCTTTGCGGAAAATATGCCAGCCTGCTCTCTTTTCAGGTGGGAAGGCTTTTTTTGTTTTTTTATCTTCTACAAGCTCTATTGCATTGATAAGTCCGATATGCCTGATTTCTCCTACATGTTTATGATTTCCCAAGGCTTTCATCAGTTCTTCATGGAGATAACGACCGTTTTCATTGACTTTTTCTAAAACATGGTCCCGTTTTAAAATTTTAAGTACTGTCAGTGCTACGGCACAGGCCATCGGATTCCCCGCATAGGTATGGCTGTGGACGAAGGCTTTGTGCGTTCCGAAGTCATCGTAAAAAGCTTTATAAATCGTATCCGTCGTCACTGTAAGCGACATCGGCATATATCCCCCGGTAAGGCCTTTAGAGGTACAGAGAATATCGGGACTGATTCCTGCATGCTCGATAGCAAATAATTTTCCTGTCCGCCCGAATCCTGCCGCGATTTCATCATCAATCATCAGCACGCCGTAGCGATCGCAAAGCTCACGGAGTTTCCGCAAATATTCCGCCGGATATATCCGCATCCCCGCCGCCCCTTGGAGTACAGGCTCTACAATGACCGCCACCGTTTCTTTCCCGTATTTTTCAAAGGCTTCTTCCGCACTTTCAAAGCAATCGACGTCACAAGTTTCTCTTGTCTTGTGATAAGGGCAGCGATAGCAATCAAGTCCGTCAAAGTGGATATTATCCATCAGCATGGGGTGAAAAATTTTGGCATATAAATCCATCGAGCCTACCGAAAGAGCGCCGATAGTTTCTCCATGGTAGGACTCGGGAAGACACATAAATCTTGTCCTTTCTTTATGTCCCGTCTGGTAATGATACTGGAACGCCATTTTCATGGCCGCTTCCACGGCAGAGGAACCGTTGTCATGAAATGTGAATTTTGTAAGTCCCGGAGGCAATAATTTTTCCAGTTCCCGGGCAAGTTCGATGGCCGGTTTATGGGAAAAATTGGTAAAAATGACATGTTCCAGTTCATCCACCTGTTTTTTCAGTGCTTCATTGATTTCCGGATGGCAATGCCCGAGCAGATTGCACCACCAGGAGGAAATGATATCCAAATATTTTTTTCCGTCCGTGCCATACAAATAGACCCCTTTCCCATAGTCTATGACGACAGGCGGAAATACTTCATTATCTTTCATTTGCATGGCAGGATGCCATATATATTTTTTATCTTCTGACTCCCAATTGATTGTTTCTCCCATTTGTATCTCCTTTATACGTCCTTATACTCCTTGCTCTCTCTTTTTATTCATAGAGTGAAATGATTTCTCCGGCGTCAATATCCAAAAGAGAATCACCGTCACGGATTTTTGCAAGCACTTTCACTCCCGTGATTTCTTCTATCATTTTGACATTATCCTCTTCCATAATGCCGCCTTTCCAATGATTTAGAAGAATTCCTTTGACGGGAATATGTCTTTTCTTGATATAGTCACAGGTCGTCACCACATGATTGATTGTTCCGAGTCCCGCATTGGCAACCACGAGTACCGGCAAATGAAGCCACCGGATGATATCTTCCAGATAGTATACTGCCTTTTCATCATGCCTGATCGGACACATGATGCCGCCGCTTCCTTCCATCGTGACATAGGGGTAAGCTTTCGTAACACGCTCCCAGGCTTTCAGAATCACTTCTTTTTCCACGGGATTTCCTTCTATCCGTGCTGCCAGATGAGGAGAGACTGCATTTTGATATAAATAAGAAAGTATCATATCCTCCGGTTCATTAATTCCGGCAAAACGATTGACAAAGCCGGCATCACTTTCCGCAACCGTCGGCGCTCCGCTGATGGCTGCTTTATAGTAGCCTACATCAAATCCTGCCTGCCGGAGCGTTTTCACCAGCAATGCCGTGACATACGTTTTACCTACATCTGTATCCGTTCCCGTAATAAATAATCCCTTTCCCATAATTATCCTTCTTTCTCAAAATTAAAGGCGTATACGGAATAATTTCCGTGCCAGAATCGCTGCTACTATGCAAAGAACCAAATCTCCCGGTACGGCCAGGAGGAAACAATATAAGACAAGCGGCCAAAGACCGATAGGTGTGTTTAAATAAAAATTGTTAATGAAATAAACGTAAATCATGCCGCAAAGATAGACCACCATAAGTCCTGCCAGGTTAGCAAAAAGAACACGGCCGAAAGATTTTACTTCTGCAGTTTCACAAATTTTTCCCGTCAACCACGCTCCGGCAATAAATCCCAAAAGATAGCCGAACGTCGGCTGGAAAATATACCCCGGTCCGCCTCCCTGGGTAAATACAGGCACACCGGCCAAGCCCAAAGCGACATAAACCGCTACGGAAGCGGCACCTTTTTTACTCCCCAGTATCAGTCCTGCCAAAGTGGTAAATAAAAGTTGCAGTGTGAACGGACACAGCGGTACAGGCACACGGATAAACGCCCCGATAGCCGTCAATGCAGTAAACAGCGAGAATAGGACCAGCTCTCTGGTCTTCCCTTGCGTATTTACTAATTTTTCTTCCCTTTCCATTTTCATAACCTCCTATTGTTTATTATTATTTAAATTACGGTTTACATAATAAATTTTATAACAACCTTTATTTAAATTCAACGTTTACAATTCATTCTTTGCATAATTTATGCCAATTTTAATATCGAAAAAAATAGATGGTATGCTTTAAAATCACTTTCTCTTTTTCGGCCGCCCTGTTATACTGAATCTGCTCATGTAATAATATATTTAAGACGGAGGTACCTATGATCAAAAAATGGCAAGCTGCAATTCTTTCTGCCTTGCTCGTTTCTTCTGCATCTGTCATGACGACGGTTCATGCAGAAAAAGGAGTAACCACGGCTACCCGCATACAGAGAAGCGAGTACAAAGAAACGAAATCTGTGACCACATGGCACCGGGAGGAGCGGACCTCGGACACATCGAAAGGTGTAACTGTTTCGGGCCCCGACATAAGCATTCTTATATTTCCTTCCATGGAAGGCTTTCCTTTCATTGATGACGATCGCCGGGCTCCCAAGCTCGCGTCTTATGACGGTCCCGTAAAAAAGAAAGACCTGGGATTTTACGAAAACGGCGTTCTGGCTATGGTAAAAAGCGGTAAAAACTGGGGCATTATCGGAAAAGACGGTACGGTTACCTTGTCCCCTTCCTATAAAATTCTCATTCCCAAGCGGAACGGTATTTTTAAAGCGGGAAACAAGAAAAGAGAATTACAGTTCATCGACAAGGAGGGAAATTCTGCCCTGCCCCCTTCTTCCGACGGGAATCCGCTTTGGTACAAAGAAAAAGGACTGTACGGATTTAAAAACAGCGACGGCTCGGTTTTAATCTCGCCCCGCTATAAAGATGTACTTGCCCCTTTCAGCGAAGGCATTGCCGTTGTAAAAACAACAAACGGTGAAAATGCGGGCATTGATGAAAACGGAAGAGTTTTATTTACGACACCTTTTGAAGACATCCGCCCTTTCCGGTACGGTGTTGCCGAATACAGAAGAAAAGTCAATCATGTCAAAGGCGGCACTTTCTTGGGTCTTATTATCGCCAATAACGCCAGCGCAAAGGCAACGAATGAATACGGTGCTTACGGCAGTCTATCTCATGACACCAAAAGAGGTTTCATAAACCGGAACGGCGAAATCGTCATCGACAGCAAAAACGATATTGTCTATCCGATGACTCCCTACGGTGCCTTTGTGAAAAACGGCGGTCTCACTTCTTTTATTTCTCCAAAAGGAAAAGTCATCATTGCTCCCGGGCGCTATGACATAGAAGATGTCGATACGGAAGACGGCTATGCCGTATTGGAAGATGACGGACTCGATAAAGAAGGGCTCTTTGATTTGGAAACGGGGACACAGCTCATGGGCTTTTACCATGACGAAATCACCCTTTTAGGTCACGGCAGAGCCGTTATAGAAAAAGGAAAGCAGCAATATTTGTTTGATATCGAAAATGACAGAGTCATTACTGCACTTCCCGCCGGCGTTGACCTGATGCCTTTCAATGATGAAACTGTGACATGGATGTACAAAAAAGGAACCTATTACGGAATCATTGATGAAGACGGACATATTCTCTATGAAGACACAAAAGATCCGCTGACACGGGCAGGACAATTCAGACACGGCCTTGCACCTGCTAAAAAAGGCAAAAAGTGGGGCGTTATCCGTCCCGACGGGACATGGCTAGTAAAACCCGCTTACGACGACATCGGATTATTATAACAAAATAAAAAATGACGGTTTCGCACCGTCGTTTTTTTATTTATAACTTCTATCATTTACCAAATAATCAGACATATTCCTATAAAAGAAATCACGATTCCCAAGGCCTGCCGCTTTGAAAGTTGTTCTTTATACAGTACGGCTCCTGTCAAAATCAGGCACAGCGTAATTAATGCATTCGTGACAATAAAAGAAATATTCATTGTCCATCCTGCTTTGTACATGTAAATTGTTCCGATTTCGATAAATGCAATAGATACACCCAGAATCAGTGCCGCCGGATTAAACGCTGTGATTTCCTTCCACCGCCGCCCTCTTTTTCCCGTACCTGCATAAATCAGAAAAGAGGCTGCCGAGGCCACCAGATAGGTCAAGACCAACGCTGCCAAAGGATGCATGCCGCCCGAAACCTCTTTGGCACACACCTGGTATCCCACCCCCGATACAACCACCAGCACCACGGGCCACCAAAATGAAAAATTCATACCTACCCCTTCACAATCAAAAACATACCTGCCGATGCCGTAAGAATTCCAAGAAAAGACAGGAAAGTAAGCGTTTCTCCATAAAAGAAAAACCCCACGGCCAAAAGTGCGAGGACAATCACGGCGGTATAAAAAATAAATCCGATATTCATTGCCCAACCGGCCTTATACATGGAAACACAGCCCACTTCAAGACCGGTCACCGATAAACCGATACCCACAGCAGGCCAAGGTACATGACCGAGCTCGGTAAGTAAATGATCTCCGCCCAAAAGTGTATACAGCAGAACACATACTCCGGCGCTCACCAAATAGGTGATCCCCAGAGCCGCCAAAGGGTCTGTATGGGTTGACATCTTCTTTGCACAAATCTGGTAAATTACATCAGAAAACACAATGCAAAGAACAGGCCACCACATGTGAAATATATTTTCCATAACTCTCCTGATCTGTAAAAAGCGTTTGTTGCTTCATTTTTCCCCGCCATTATGCAGCCGTAAAGTTTCATACGACAGCACAGTACGATGGTATTCATTACAGTGTATCACTTTTTGACCTCGCAGAATATCATTTCCCAAAATGGCGGGCCGACAGGAGATGTCCTCTATAAATTCCCCTGCTTTTGCGGTATAGTATAAATAACAGTATATTACAGAGGAGGATTTCCCATGAAAACGATTCACACCAAACATGCACCAGCTGCTATCGGTCCTTATTCACAAGCCGTACGGGCCGGCGGATTTGTATTTTTATCCGGCCAAATAGGAATTGTTCCCGAAAAAGGAACTCTCATTTCTTCCGACTTGAAAGAACAGGCCGAACAGGTTTGCCGGAATATCGAAGCCGTTTTAAAAAAGGCGGGGCTCTCCATGGAAAACGTAATCAAAACAACCTGCTTTTTAACAGATATGGACAATTTTTCTCTTTTCAATGAAGTTTATGCACAGCACTTTATTTCAAAGCCTGCCAGAAGTTGCGTCGCCGTGACGGCACTTCCTGCCGGCGCTCTTTGTGAAATTGAAGTGATTGCCGTTAAATAAGGAGGGTTTCATGGATTTCTCATCGCTTTGCAAAGGGTGCCGTACGTACCGCCGGTTTAAACAGACGCCCATTCCCGAAAAAGATTTCCAGGAAATCATGGAGAACGTGCGGATTGTAAGCAGTGCCATGAACGGACAGATACTGCGGTATGTTCTTGTCAAAAATCCGGAGCTGGTCCATTTGATTCAGCCGTATTTCCACTTTGCCGGAGCACTCCCGCCGGAACTGGGCGAACCGAAAAAAGGAGAACGACCGGTCGCATTCATCATCGTCTATCAGGAAGGCGTAAAGAATCCCTGGGCGGATATCGATACAGGTATCGCTGCAAGAAATATTACGCTTGACGCTTACTCGAGAGGAATCGGCAGCTGCATTATGGGGCATGTACAATTTGCACAAATCAGGAAATTCCTGGACATTCCCGAAATATGGATTCCCAAAATTGCCATTGCTCTCGGTTATCCCGATCACACCAGCACAGTCGTCGATATGCCGGAAAGCGGTGATGTCCGCTATTATCTGGATGAAGAAAAACAATATTACGTACCGAAAAGAAAACTGGAAGATATTTTAATTGTCCGCTGACCGGCAAATAAAAAGGACTCTTTCCTTACAATTGAGGAGAGGGTCCTTTTATTTTTTACATTTTTGACTAAAGTACAGACTCTTTATGTTCCAAAATCCATTTGGCAGCCGTACAGGCAGGGCAATCACACCATTTTTCACCCTTTGCCTTGATTTCTTTTGCATGAGCCAGGTACGTTTCCGCCGTTTCCCGGCCGAACATCTTCACACCTGCCTCGGTAGAAAGAAAACCGATAAACCGTTCAACCGGCATCAAATCGGCTTCCAGTTCCGCCACCAGTTTCTTACCCGTTTCTTTTTCACGATCCGTTCCTAACGAGTCGAGCCACTCTTGCCCTACTGCTTTAAGCTCTTTGCAGCAACTTTCTTCCTTAATCATCGCTCTTACACGGTCTGCCACTTCTTGTTTCATAATTTCCCTCCCTTGGAAAACAAAACAGGTACAAATTTTGAAATAACTTTTTTATAAAACACATTTTTGTATTTTGATAACCTGCCGTAAAAAATCCGTCAATGAAAAAAGGGGAACATCTCCCCTTTCTTTTTTAAACGATTTCAAAAACAACGGTCACAGAGCTTTCCACTTTGGCATCTCCGCCTTCCATTGGCGTTGCCGCACTTTCTGCCATGTCGTTTCCTCCCGCCATTCTTGCATTCATCATGTAGTTACGGGGACTTACACGCACACTGTTATCCGTCACGGAAATGATATTTGTTACCGTTTTTCCTAAAGAAGCGGCAATGATATCTGCCTTTCTTCTTGCGTCCTGAGCCGCTTCTCTCAAGGCATCGTCTTTGTATTTTCCCGGATTTCTGACGGTAAACATGATATTCTCAATGCGGTTCGCCCCTGCAGAAATCGCAGCGTCCATTACAGTTCCTGCTTTGGTCAGATCCTCCACAACCACCTTCATGCGGTTATTTACCTCATATTTTCTGGATTTTACTTTTCCCTTGTCATATTCATAAACAGGATACATGGTGTAGTTGTCCGTTTCGATTTTATCGGGAGCCGCTCCTGCACCGATGACCGCATGTTTCACCTTTGTCATGATGTTTGCATTGTCCTGGGCCGCCTGCTTGGCATCGGGAGACATGGTTTCTACCGCCAAATACATGACCGCTCTGTTGTTTTGGGCGATGACCACTCCGTTTCCTGTCGTTGTAATGCTCCGGCGGGAATCCTCTGCCTGTGCCGTCATGCACGAGCAAACAATAAGACCTGCCGCTAAAGCCACTGCTAATTTTTTCATAAAAAACGCCTCCGTTTCACTGATGAGTTCCATATATTAGGGGAAATAAAATCTGATTTTTATTTTATTGACTACAATTCAATTTTATCATATCTCTCTTTCACTGACAATCAATATCTCCGTTTTGCCTTATTCTATGCCACTTTTCCCATATCAACCATAATCCACCCCGCCGCATAAGGACCGATATCATATTGTTGGAAAATAAAATACAAATGATGATTCGTTCCTATGTAAAATTCCCCGGGAAATTCTGTGATTTTGTAATTCTCAAATAAAATAATTCCCTTTTTCCTGCACTGTTTCTCAGTTTCTTCTTGCAGCTTTTCGACAGTCAGACGGGGCATCCGTTTCTGCAATTCTTCTAAAGTTATTTCTCTTCCCGTATCGTCAAGGGTAATTCCTTTGACATAATTGATCGGGTGAGCCGCCCCTTCATACATAACCGACTCCACCAGAATAATGCTGTTCCATTTTCCGCGGCTCCCCTCTTGCCAGTGAAGCCAACCTGCCACGTTTCTTTTTATCTTTCCTCCATGAAGTGCCAGAAGGTAATGATTTCCTTCCTTTCTCATTTTTTCATTAAACCGTTCCTGAAAAACCGTATTCTTCCCTTTATAAACGGGAATCTTCACCACGCTCGTCCGGAAACGGAGCTCCGTGCTCTCATAGAATTTACTTTTCTCTCCGGGAATAAGTGACGGACCGGCCGTCCATGTTTCAGCCTGCACCTGTATCATGGAAAAAAATAAGACTGCTAAGATAAGACCGAGTAGTTTTCCTATTTTCATAGTTCCTCCTGTGCCCTTACTTTTAATTTTTATATAGTATACCATAATAAGAAAAGACCGATTCCGTTCTTAACCGGTGATTGATTGACGAAACAGAGAATACTCTTTTCTCCCTTACCCTCTCTCCGAAATTTTTCTTCATATTTGTATAATTTAGTACCTTGCAATGCAAAGTACCTTGTGATATATTATTTGTATCCCGGAGATGAATTTGAAATAAGAGAAAGGAAGAACGATGAATGTTCAACTGAAAAAAGGAGTCATGGAAATTATAGTTCTGTCCATGCTCAAGAAAAAAGACTTTTACGGTTACGAACTGGTATCCGAAATTTCCAAATACATTGAAATGTCGGAAGGTACGATTTATCCGCTTTTGAACCGTTTCAAAAAAGACGGTCTTGTCGATACGTATCTGGCAGAATCCCACAACGGACCGCCGCGGAAATATTACCGCATCACCGAAGCGGGACACACCGAATACGATGAATCGGTGCGGGAATGGTCGGCCTTTACAAAAGCTGTCGATACACTTCTTACTGAAGGAGGAACTACTTATGAGTGAAAAAGAATTTTTAGATCTTCTCCGGTACTATTTCCGGAATGTCAAAACCGAAGATGTGGAAGAAATACTGAATGACTACCGTTCCCATTTTGCAGATGCAAAAGAAAGGGGAATGACGGAAGAAGAAATTACAAAGGAACTGGGACGTCCCGAAGACATTTACCTCTCCTACCGTACAGAGGGCGTGGTAAACGAAAAGGGCCATATGGAAAGATTGTCTGACCGGGCGGAAATTCTGGCAGACAAGACACAAAAGAAAGCAACCGAGGCATGGAATGAAATCAGTCCCCGTCTTCCTGAAGCCGCCGGTGCTACCGCCTCTGTACTGGTGAAAACTTTTTACTGGGCCTGTTCATTGATTTCCGTCGTGATTTTCGGACTCACCGCCCTCATTGTTTATCTTCTCTCCGTTCATTTCACGCCGATTCCCGGAACGACACCCCTTCCCGGCCTCCACATAGTGACCCTTTGCGGTCTTGCCAGTACAGGAATTTTTGCCGCTCTTTCCATTTATTTCACGGGCTTGCTGGGAAGAAATGCTTACAGAAACAAAGCCGGTTTCTTTTCTGCCCGGAAAGGCGGTGAGTCATTATGAAAAAAATCATTATCTGTATGATATTGTCTCTTTTTTCCCTTCTCATCGCTTCCGGTTCTTTCTTAATCAACGATATTTCTGCCCACCACCGCTGGCTTGAAACGAACAGAGACAGTATTTCCGTTTATTTCCGCGATAAAGACCATGATAAGGATCACAAAAAAAGAGACGTGAAACAACAGAATCGGGAATTGTCACAATCTGCAAGTGTCAAGACAGAAAAAAAGAACATTCCAGATACTCCTGCACCGGATAAAGCCGGAGAAAACAAAACTGCCAATCCGCCGCAGGAAGAGCAGAAATCAACCGAACAGAACGCACCGCATTCCGATACACTGTAACCGGGTTTCCGTTTCTTCAAAATACATAAAATACGGTTCTTCTCCTTTGGGAACGGCCGTATTTTATTTTTATAAATACTACTTACAAAACCAAATGACCCGTCGTTTTCTTTCCCGATAAACAAGATGAGTCCGTGATATAATAAAAACGCTAAGAATATTTCAAAGGAGTTTATTATGATTTCTATCGTCACCCCGGTCTACAATGAAGAAGACAATGTCGTTTTTTTTCATGAGGAAATTACAAAGGTCATGGAAACGACCGGTATGGACTATGAACTGATTTATGTCAATGACGGCTCAAAAGACAGGACCGATGAGCTTATCCGTGAATTGGCTGAAAAAGATTCCCACGTGCGGGCTATCACCTTTGCCAGAAATTTCGGACACCAGACGGCCATCACCTGCGGTATGGACTTTGCCCGCGGAGATGCAGTCATCACCATGGACGGTGATATGCAGCACCCGCCGGAACTGATTCCTCTCCTTCTGGAAAAATGGAAAGACGGCTATGATATTGTCCAAACAATCCGTACGTCCACAGAAGATTCGGGATTCATCAAGAAAATCACCTCTGCCGGTTACTATAAAGTCATTAATTCCATTTCAAAAACACCGGTCACCCCCGGCGGTTCGGATTTCCGTCTGATGAACAGGAAATCGCTGGACGTTTTTCTCCGTTTCAGAGAACACGCCCGCTTTATCCGCGGCATTGTAGGAGGCCTCGGCTTTAAGCAGACAACCGTAAAATTTGAAGCGCCTGCACGTCACGCCGGCGTCTCAAAATTTTCCATGCATAAAATGCTCCACTTTGCAATGGACGGCATTCTCACCAACTCCACCATGCCATTGAGAGCCGCTTTTTATGCAGGTGTGGTATCGGGTGTCATCGGCATTCTCCTTATTCTTCACGTTCTCTATTCTTATCTCATAGGAAATACCGTTCCCGGCTGGGCAACAATGACTATATTGATTGCTTTTTTCGGCTCTGCCAATTTAGTAGGTCTCGGCATTATCGGAGAATACATCGGACGCATTTATGAAGAAACCAAGGACAGACCGCTCTATTGGATTTCCGGTGATACAAACGACCGTAAAAATAAATAAATTCTTTTTTCCTGAAGAGAAAGCAGGTTATATATGTCCCAATCCTTTTTTGAAAGTGAATTATTTAACGAACTGAGTAATGATTTAAAGCACTATTCCCGTTTCACCGCCACCTACCGCATTACCGCCGGAAGCTATGAAGAAGCGAAGAAAACCGCTTTCGGTATCGCTGTCGAACAAACGGTGGAATGTCCTTATGAACTCGTGGAAAATACATGGATTGGCGATACATTGGTCGGTCAAATCGAAGATATAAAAAAAGGTGCGCCCGGCACCTATGACGCTACGATTTCCTATGACCCCCAAGCTGTGGAGTCGGAATTTACCGAACTTTTAAATATGCTTTTCGGAAATACGAGTCTCCAGCCCGGTATCCGCCTCATATCCTTTGAACTTCCTGACGTGATGTATAACGACTATCCCGGCCCCCGTTTCGGCCGCACCGGGATTCGTGAACTTTGCGGAGTGGAAAGCGGACCGGTTCTCATGTCCGCCATCAAACCGCTCGGAACACCGACCGCAGATTTTGCCCGTATGGTCTATGAACTCGCCCTCGGCGGCTGCCCGCTCATCAAAGACGATCACAGCCTTTTAAACCAGAAACCGGCCCCCTTTGAAGAAAGAGTGAAAGCTTGTGTCGATGCCGTTGAAGCGGCCAATGCAAAAACAGGCGGGAAATCACAGTACATTGCCAACTGCACTGCCGACGGTCTCCAATTTCTGGAAAGAGCTTTCAAAGCAAAAGAACTGGGTGCAGGCGGAATCATGGCGGCTCCCGGACTTCTGGGATTTTCCATGATTCGTGAACTTTCAAAAGACCCTGAATTCGGCCTGCCCATCTATCTCCACCCCTGTTTTTCCGGTTCCCTCGTTCTCAAAGACGACTGCGGAATTTCTCCTTTCTGCTACTACGGACAAATCAGCCGCCTTGCCGGAGCAGACGCCGTCATATTTACCAGTTTCGGCGGCCGTTTCCCCTTTTCACAGGAGGTTTGTCAAAATATCTGCAACGGCACGGAAACAAGAATGGCCGACCTTAAACCCATCTTCCCTGTACCGAGCGGCGGTATGAGGTGGCAACTTTTCCGGCGCATGTATGAAATATACGGTCCGGAAACCATTTTCCTTGTCGGCGGTGCTTTGCAGACCGAAGGCCCTGATTTGACAAGCAATATGAAACTCTATATAGAAAAATTGCAGGAAGCCCAAGCGTGACAAAAAGAAATACGGTATACTTTCTTTTCATACGGCGTATAAACAATTGAATCTCTGTCAAAAAAAGTCTGCTTCTTCTACAGAACTTTGTAAAGCAGACTTTTACTTTATCCAAAATATCTTCCATGCCTGATAAAATTTTACATTTCAAAGAATCCCACGATTGACCCGCTATAACTTCTATGCTATGATTCGCATGAGCGGATAATATTTCGTAGTGACGTTAATTATACCGACTGTGCATGAAATGCCCCCGTTACATCCGGGAAAAGATGGAAAGCCGCATCACCTGGGACGTATTTTTACGAAAGTCAGGTGATACTATGAAAATTGGTTTTATCGGAGCAGGAAAAGTTGGCTTCTCTCTCGGTAAATTTTTTACCGCAGAGGGGATTACGGTGACCGGCTATTTTAGCAGGCATCGAGAGTCCGCTGTGGAAGCTGCCGCATTCACAAACACAAAAAGCTATGAATCTTTAGCAACCATTGTAAAAGAAAGTGATGCGCTTTTTTTGACGGTTCCGGACGGGGAAATCATCTCAGTGTATGAAAAACTGAGAACTTGCGGCATTTCAAGCAAACAAATCTGTCATACCTCCGGTGCTTTATCTGCCGGGGAAGCGTTCCCGCGAATACAGGAATACGGTGCCTACGGATATTCGATTCATCCGCTCTTTCCGGTCAGCAGTAAGAAAAAAAGCTGGCAGGAACTGGGGGATGCTTTTTTTTGCCTTGAAGGCGACGGGCCGCATCTTTCCGAATGGAAAAACAGGCTCACCCGTTTGGGCGTAAAGACCCACATTATCACCGGCAGTGACAAGGTACGTTATCACGCCGCCTGTGCCATTGCCAGCAATTTGATGTGTGCCCTTGCCCAAGAAAGCGTGGAGCTTTTGGAATGTTGCGGTTTTTCAGAAAAAAATGCCATTCAAGCTCTCGCACCGCTGATGAAAAGCAATCTCAGCCACATCATCAAAGACGGACCTGTAGAAGCTCTTACGGGAGCGGCGGAACGGTGCGATACGTCCACGGTAAAAAAACATCTGGACAATTTACAGAGCGATGAGGAAAAATCCGGCTATATCAGCCTCACCCTTAAGCTGGCAGAAATGGCGAAGAAAAAACACCCCGACAGAGATTATCGTGCATTAGAAGATCTTTTGCACAACTACCAAAGGAGGATTCGGACATGAGAATGACAGTTCCCAAATTATTGGAAATGAAACAAAACGGTGAAAAAATCACACAAGTCACCTGCTACGACTACAGCATGGCAAAACTTGTTGATGCGGCAGGTATCCACACCATTCTGGTAGGCGACAGCCTCGGTATGACCATGCAGGGATACCCGGATACGCTTCCCGTTACTATGGACGAGATGGTTGTCTACGGCCGCAGCGTTGTCCGCGGTGCTAAAAATCCCTTTATTATCATGGATATGCCCTTCATGAGCTATCAGGTATCGGTGGCACAGGCAACAGAAAACGCCGGCCGGCTCATCAAAGAAACCGGGGCAAACGCAGTGAAACTGGAAGGCGGTGCTTCCGTTACAGAACAAATCCATGCCATCACCGCAGCAGGTATCCCCGTTTGCGCCCACATAGGAATGACACCCCAGTCATGGAATGCCTTCGGCGGATTCAAAGTGCAGGGAAAAGGCGAAGAAAAAGCACGGCAGATTCTTGAAGATGCCTTAGCTGTACAAAAAGCCGGTGCCTTCATGTGCGTGCTCGAATGCGTTCCGCCCAAACTTGCCGGATTAATCACAAAACATACGGAAATGGTGACTATCGGAATCGGTGCAGGAAAAGACTGTAACGGTCAGGTTCTCGTCAGCCAGGACCTCTTGGGAATGAATATGGACTTCAACCCCAAATTCGTCCGCCATTTCGGAGAAATCGGACAAGCCATGATTGACGCCTACAGCAACTATCAGACGGCCGTGCAGGACGGCAGCTTTCCCGCCGCAGAAGAATCCTACGTAAAGAGCGACTGCTCCGATGAATACCTGGCACAACTGGATAGGGAATTCCAAGAAAAAAAATAACACCTCATGATGTCAAACAGGATATAGATACACAAAAAGCATCAAATCCGTCTTTTCAGATTTGATGCTTTTTGTTTGGCATTTTCCCGGGGATAACGACATGCAGTTAATATCTTTTATAAAAAATATTTAAACGCCTTTCCGGTTCGATACATAAAGAACGGTTGCTATTACAAAAGCCAAAACCATCATTCCTTCAAATAAATCAAGGGTCAGTTCATAGCCGCCGGTCATTTCTTTCATCACTGCCAAAACCAAGGGTCCCGCTATACCGGCAATACCCCATGCGGTGAGAATAGTCCCGTGAATTGCTGCCAGATGGCGCACACCGAAGATGTCGGACAGATAAGCAGGCATGCAGGAAAATCCGCCACCATAGCAACTGATAACCAAAAGAACAATGATTTCAAAAAACAGCTTTTCTCCTGTGACGGACAAGCGGTAAAACGCAAATATTTCCATAGCAAAAAACATGATGTATGTAAATCCCCGCCCGATCCAGTCAGACACCGTCGACCATATGATACGGCCTGCCCCGTTGACGACTCCGATAATACCGACAAATGATGCCGCTTCTGCCGGTGTCATATGAATGACTTCTTGGGCCATCGGGGATACCAGGGCGAGAAGTCCGATGCCGCAGGTAATATTCGTAAAGAAAATCCACCAGAGAGCATACCATCTCCAGCTGTGCATCGCCTCTTTTCTCGTAAATGACTGTTTTTTATGCGGGGACGATTTTTTCAGAGCCATCTGTTTTTCCAGCACTTCCTCCAACGTTGGAGTCACTTCTCCTTTCCGGGGTGGTCTCAGGTAAGAAGCAGAAAGAACGATGACTGCGAAATAAATAATTCCCAAAATTAAAAAATTATAAACTAATCCCACCGTAGAAGTCAGGTACTGCATAGCCGGTCCCGCAATAAGAGCAGAGAAGCCGAATCCCATGATGGCAAGTCCTGTCGCAAAACCTCGGTGTTCAGGAAACCATTTCACCAGAACAGATACGGGTGTAATATAGCCGGTTCCCAGACCTATACCGCCCAGACAGCCGTAAAACAAATAAAGTAAAAAGGGCGATTTTAATGAAACAGCAAGTGCCGTTCCTATCATGCCTGTACCGAAAAAGCAGGCAGAAATACAGCCTGAATAGCTCGGACCTATCCTCTCTACAAAACCGCCCAAAAATCCGGCAGACATACCTAAAAATAAAATCGCAATTGAAAAAGCCCAGGTTGTCTCCGAAAGAGACAGCCCCATGTCTTCCATCACCGGTTTCGTCAGAACACTCCAGGCATAAACACTGCCTATGCACAAGTGAATCCCTACTGCCGCCAAAGCCATAAGCCACCGGTTTTTCTTCATCGTATCTCCCCCCGTTTCCGAATAAAGGGAAACGACAAGCACAAAGCCGCCTGAGTAGGTTTCCCTGCCCAGACGGCCGGCTTACGCAAGATATATAGTCCATGTGGTCATTTCCACCAGTCCGTCAGTTCCATATATCCTTTTCAATTGTGTTTCTATCGTATCACGAAATTTTTTCGCCGTCAATACAATATGTAGTATATGAATGAAAGAAAATGTAGAATCAATACAATTTATAGAGAGAAAAACGGCTCTCCGTCAGGAAAAGCCGTTTTTTTACTGCTCTTAGAATTTATGGGAATAGGAAAGACGCCAGTTAAAGGGTAATTCCAGATTTCCGTATCTGTTCGCATAGTTCTTATGGTCAAATAAATTATTCAATGTCAATGTAACCGTATCATTGTCCGTTACATCATAAATCGTATTCCATGTGAAGCGGGAGCGGCTGGGAACCTGTCTGTTCTTATAATACTCTCTGTCTCCCAGATATTTATAAGAGAGCGTACTTCTCAGTTTATCAGTCCGGTAAGTGACGGAAGCCACCCCGTCGATTCGTGCAGAGTCCTGCGCCCATTTTGGCGTCTTCTTAGATAGATCCCGGACTTCAGGATTGCTGAAACCCAAGCCGAGGGAATAATTCCAGTGTGTATTCACCTGTTTTTCATACTCCGCTTCAATTCCTGTATTTCTGAATTCTCCTTTGTTATACGCAACATTACTACTGGAATCACCGGGTATCAATTCTTTCCAACCGATTTTGTTATCAAAATCCATGTGGTAAACCGCAATCCGCAAGCTGCTGTCATTTCCGATCAGTTTTTTGATTCCCGTTTCATAGGTCCAGCCTTTTTCCGGCTTGAGCCCCGTCACGGAACTGTATTTCAATTCATCATCTACCGTAGGCATCTGGAATGCTTTGCCTATATTGATATACCATGACGTTGTATCATTCATTTTGTATAAAGTCTGGATTTGTGGAGTAAATACACGCTGGTCCTCCAAAACATCATCAATAAATTCTCCGCGGAGACCAAGGGTTGCACTGAAATAATCGGTAAAAGCATGGTCGTAGGACAGATAGATTGCATTATTCGTCCGATGTCCTTTCGGTTTTTTCCCGGTCAGCCCCTCATAGCTTTCCCTCTTAAAGGTATACCCTGCAATCAATGTGTCCTTATCAAAGTCCCACGTCTTTTGGATATCCCCTATGTAACTTTCCAGATTGGCGGCAGAGCCTATTACCGCTACCTTATTATTCGCAAAATCATCACCATAAACTTTACGGTTGTTATATCCCACGGTAGCTTCTACTCCGTTGTCTTTGCCTGCATAGTGGAGTCCTGCAGTCATACGGCGGTCTTTATGATTATAGTTATATTTCAGTTTTGGCTTTTTAGGACTTTGTGACCATCTGGTAACATGTCCGTCCTGATACATCAGGTTTGCCGTAACTTCATCGGTCACTTTCGCAACAACGGTCGCTCTGTTTGTCTGTCCTCTTCCAGTTCTCCAGTCATAATCCGACCAGCCGGGATAATCGTTGGCATTATCATTTTTATTGGAATATTCTTTCTGTAATCCGATGATAAAGCGGTCATCGGAATAATTGATTCCAAAATCCTTATAATAGTTGCCTACCGTACCCTTGACCTTAAATTCCGGTTTCATACCTTCCGGGCGTTTGGTGATGATATTGATGACACCGCCCATCGCTTCCGCTCCGTAGAGAGTCCCCGAAGCGCCTTTGATGATTTCCACTTTCTCAATCATATCCACAGGAATGCCGTCTAAGGAATTATAATTTTTTAAATTGACAGGAATCCCATCTACCATAACCAATGTACCGCGATCATAGCCACGAATGACGGTACGACCTGAACTGAAACCAAAGTCCTGTCCCGCATCCCCATAGCCTGTACTGGATAACCCTACCTGGTGTTCAATGATATCAAAAGCATTTTTATAGCCTGCTTCTTCGATTTTCTTCGTGGTAACAATCGTTTCCGTCACCGGCGTATTGATTTCCGTTTTCTTCGTTCGCTGGGCCGTAACAACCACAGGATTCAACTCATACACATCGGCTGCGCTGACCCCCCCTAAAAATCCGGTAAGAGCGAATACTACCGCACACGATAAAACCTTCCCTTTTTTTGCCATACCATTTCCTCCTCATACAACGTATGAACACATATCTTTCTTTTCAGAAAGATGAATCTATCATAAGCCGCTGACAAGGCTGTCCGTGTTTCGCCGTCGTCATCACAGGCTTACGTGCAACAAAAAACTTTGCAAAACAGGAAAAATAATTTTTTCACTACCTTTGTTTTGCAATACATGAATAAAAAATAAACAGAAAATATGCTTATCATTTCCATTATTATATTTATATTTTTATTTGTCAACAATTATATATATTTTTTACTTAATTAAAAAATGAAGTGCCACAAATAAAGTCGCACTTCATTTTTTTGTAATACCGGTTTATCAGAATTTATATTCCACACCGGCCATAAAGTTTCTTCCTAAATTATAAAAACTCGATGATGAGGAAGAAATAATATCCTGCCTGTCGAACAGATTATCAATATTAAGGAAAGCCCGGCAATTTTCATTTGCTTTATAAGAGAAATTCAAATTCGTCAGGAATTGGCTCTTAAAAGATGCATAGGGCTTGGCGTCCCTGACTCTTTTTCCGAGATGAGTGAAACTGAAAGAGGAAGTCAATTTCCCTACAGTATAGGTGACACCACCATTCAGTTGTATCTTTCCATAGTAGTCATGCCATTCCCCGAGATTTCCTTTTGCGTCCCGTTCCTGTTTCTCCGGGTGTGCGAATGTTACCCCCAAATGGTAGGACAGGTTTTCGCTCCGGTTGTGCTTCCATTCAATTTCAAGACCTTTATTTCTTACATCTTCATTTGCATATCCGATTTCTGAAAAATCTTTTGCCTTCGAAATGTCTTTTGCCTCTAAGCTATCCTTAATTTTGTAGTGGAATGCGGCGATTCTCCATGATGATTTTCCCAGATTTTTCTTTGCTCCAATTTCATAATGCGTCCCTGACTGTGGTTTAAGTCCGGGGGATGCAATCACATTTCCGCCGCCATACAGCTGCTTAAATGTAGGCATCATGAAAGATTGTCCCGCTTTTGCATAAATCATGGTATTATCGTCCAAATCATGCATCAAAATAACTTCCGGCGTAAATTTATCATATTTATTACCTGCTCCGTCTTTTTCCACCCAAGTCTGGCGGAAATTGAAGTTTGCACGGGTCAGTTCACTAAAATCATAGTCGACTTGCCCGAAAAGAGAATACATATTGCGGGAGTAATGCTGTTCTCCTTTCTTCGTTTCGATAACGTCCGCCATATCCCGCCGGAAATCTCCGCCTATCATGAACGAACCTTTATGAAATTGCCAACGGTTGGAAAGATCAAATCCTATACTTTGATCCTTATTTTCCGTTTTCGTAATAGTTCTCTGTGTTGGATCATATTTTTTATCTGTATTTGGACCAGTCTTTACTTTAGACTTATCAGTTGTCATATTTCTTCTGTGATAATAGAAATTGCCTGTCAGGTCATCATTTCCGTAATGGAAAGCCGCCATATGTTCATCGTTTTTGTAAATCACATCTTGATTGACTGCATCTTTATTTTTTCCGTTCCGTCCGTCCCAGCGGTACACATAATGACTGTTGCTGTGGGAATAGGAATGGGTAAAATACAAATCATCGGTCAGATTGTAACGCCAATTCAGGTTATTCCGTTCCCCCCGCGTCACATTATAATACATGCCTGCAGGACGTCCGCCGGAAGGGTCGGAGATGTGGTCTACGCTTCCCAAATGGTCATAAATGTAAGTCACACCGAATTTATCTCCTCCTTGGACACTCACTGCATAGTTCTGCTGCCCGTAGTTACCAATCCCGGCCTTAATCTTCGTATCTCTTTTCCCTTTGGTAATGATATTGATAACGCCGCCGCTTGCTTCCGAACCATACAATACAGCACCGCCACCACGAACGACTTCAATTTTTTCTACCGCATCTGTGGATATATCCTGCAATTGATACATGCCGCTCTGATTCATCGGCACTCCGTCAACGAGCACAAGTGTCCCTTTTTCGACGCCACGAATAACCGCTTTAGCAAACATAGTTCCCTGTGACAGTCCCTTCGGTCCTTGTCCGCTTGCAATAACACCTGTCGAGTATTTCAACGCTTCCTGCACATTACTTGCCCCTGTAGCGGCTATTCGTTCCGCTCCTATCACTTCAACGGCTGCCGGTGTTTCCAACTCTTTCGTATCCATACGCTCTGCCGTCACGACGATGGGACTCAATTCATACACATCGGCCGCTCCGGCTCCCCCAATTCCTGCAAGAGCCAGTACTACTGCACACGATAAAACTTTCCCTTTTTTTGCCATACCATTTCCTCCTCATAAGGCTTATGAAATTAAATTCTCTTTCTTTGCAGAAAGAATAGATATATCATCAGCCGTCGGCAGGACTTTCCTTTGTTTCGTCCACCCGGCTTAATGACCCGATACGGAAATATCATGCATACACACGAAAACAGTGCTTCACTTCATGTTCGGTTCCATTTCCTCTAACATAAATGAAGCATTCATAGGATACTTAACTTTTTATATTATTATCTTTGCTATTTTATTTGTCAATAATAAACTTCTGTACATCAAACAATAAATAACAAGCCGGAATATGTTTTCATCGGATAAAAATTGTATGGAAACAGAAATATCTTTTTGTAGAGAAAGCAAAATAAAAAAGCGTACCCACGATCAGGGACAGCTAATAGTAAGGCAAAAGTTATAGTTTTTTTATAAAGAAATGAACTGCTTGCCTGTCATTCTTGAACGGTGGTAAAAGGCGGTCGGGAATAGAAGAATAAAAAAGTACGGGGTAGAGTGAAGAATCCATGCAGAGGTTGGAGATATTAAATGTGTTTTCCTGTACCCTACGCCGGATTCTTCGCTCCCATTCATACTTTGTTAGTATGTTTCGGTTCTTTACGCATGCTTACCACCGCTCAAGAATGACGGCACGAGTGAATTGCGTTCCGGTGTGGGATTAAATATTCTGTCCTGTGTACGCAAACATGCCCCTATCGCCTCGCAAAGCTCGGCACTTCCCTCCGAGTTCGGGGGAAGCTAACGCTAAGGAAGAAAGCAATCAAGTTTTATAAAAGTATTAACTATTAAATGACTATATAAAGAAAAACGCACAAATCGCAAGCTGTCCCCGCTTGTCGGGGAAGGTGTCAACCGATAGGTTGACGGAAGGGGCAAGAGTGAGTAGACACGAAAAAAGATTTTATACGGAGCAATATTAAATACCTGCCTGTCATTCTTGAACGAAGTGAAGAATCCAAGCAGAGATTGTAGATATTAAATGTGTTTTCCTGTACCCTATGCCGGATTCTTCGCTCCCATTCATACTTTGTTAGTATGTTTCGGTTCTTTATGCATGCTTACCACCGCTCAAGAATGACGGCAGAGGTGAATTGCGTTCCGGTATGGTATTAACTGATTTTTACCTAAGAGAAGAAGAATACAAAATGCAAGCCGTCCCCGGACACGGGGAAGGTGGCGGCGTTAGCCGTCGGAAGGGGCAAGTGTGAGCAGAAACGTAAGAACAAAAAAAATAAGTATGAGCAAAACTAACAAAAAGTATTCTGACCTGTGTACGCAAGCATGCCCCTATCGCCTCGCAAGGCTCGGCACTTCCCTCCGTATTCGGGGGAAGCTGACATTAAGGAAAAAGAAATATAGTTTTTATTATTTTATATACACTTTATCGATTAACCTATGCCGGATTCTTCGCTAAGAGTCAGATTATGTTTTTTTCTTCTATCATCATTTCGATTCTGCCCGCCGCTCAAGAATGACGGCAGAGGTGAATTGCGTTTTTTTATGGTATAAAATGACTTCTTATATAAAATAGAGAATAGGGAACGCAAGCTGTCCCCGGTTACGGGAAGCAAGCGAACCACTTTTCGAGGAGCGGAGCGACGCTGTAAAAGTGAGTGAGACGCTTTGCCTTGGCTAAGGTGCCAACCACCAGGTTGACGAAAGGAGTAAGTGTGAGTATAAAAGGAAAGAATAGAGAATGTAAGCCGTCCCCGTCGGGGTGATGGTAGAGCAAAGAATACAAAATGCAAGCCGTCCCCGCTTGTCGGGGAAGGTGTCAACCGACAGGTTGACGGAAGGGGCAAGTTAGAGCAGATATGAAAAACAGTTTCTTGCAAAATAGCATTAAATACCTGCCTGTCTTTCTTGAACGGTCGTAAAAAGCAATCGGGAATACAAGAATAAAAAAGTACGAGGTAGAGTGAAGAATCCAGGCAGAGGTTGGAGATATTAAATGTGTTTTCCTGTACCCTACGCCGGATTCTTCGCTAAGAGTCATATTATATTTTTTTCTTTTATTAACATTTCGGTTCTGCTCGCCGCTCAAGAATGACGGCAGAGGTGCATTGCATTTTTCGATGGTATTACATTCTTGCCTGTCATTCTTGAACGAAGTGATGGCAAGTGAACCATTTTTTGAGGAGCGGAGCGACGCTGCAAAAGTGAGTGAAACGCCATACCCGACCAACGGGAGCGGTAAGAATCCGGGCATAGATTGCAAGCGTTAAATGATTCTGACCTGTGTACACACGCTTGCCACCGCGTTCGGGGGGAAGCTCACATTGCGGAAAAATAAATCAAGAACGAGTTTATTAGTCTTTCACTATACCCGAATGTAAATATCCATCTGCAAATTCTCCGAATCATCCTTATTTCACAAGTTTTCTCTCTTCCTGAAACGCGCAAAATAAAAAGCCTCTCTTTATGAGAAGCTCTTTATCTAAAATCTTATTTATTTTTCTTCTGGCATTTGCCTTCGCCTGTACCGGACATAACTTTCTTGAAAATCTCATGAATTTCTTCTGTTGATTTTCCCTGTTCTTTTGCCCAGGCTGCATGCTTTTTAGCAGATTCGTAACGCTTTCTGCCTTCTTCATCTTCCGGAATCGGAAACTTCGGATGTTCCATCTTTATCCCTCCTTTCACTATTTCTTTTGTATGTCTGCCGGCTCCGCAACGTTTTGTAACGTCCGGAACCAGGCCGGCTGCTGTTTGTGCGTTCTCCATCGCTTTTCTTGTATGGCGGAGAATTGTGAGGGCGTCTTTGTAAAAAGATTCGCCCGCCGGTGTAAGGGTGATCCCCCGGTTGCTTCTATGAAATAAAGAAACGCCTACGCTTTTTTCCAGACTATTCATTTGTTTCATAATCGCCGGAGCAGATAATGATAAGCGCTCCGTTGCCCGGTTGAAACTCCCCAGTTTCACAACGGCAACAAAAGTATGTAGAATTTCATTAATCATGATTATATGCTTTCTGTCTGAATTTATATGGATATCAGCATTAACCTTTTGTTAATACGAATTATACTATATCGATATTTATCTGTCAAGCGATTTTTCTATTTTTTGTACCCATCAACATGGCGATGTCTTTTTCCGTTTTAAGTCACATGGCTCGATTTTCTTAATAAATTCTTATTTCTGAATAAGCATATTATTATATGCATTGCGTAATATGGTATAATAAGTTGAAACAATGAAATGGATGGGAACTTACGTTTTGCTGATATATGCGGAGATTCAAGATGAAACCTAAGTTGACTTTACTTTTGCCAAATAGAATCCGGAAGACATGAATCGGTATATTTTTTCTATTTCATGTCTTTTTTGCATGTTTGGAGGGATTTTGTGACTAAAAAACAAATTTTGATGAGACTGGGACAAATGGTACTTGTTCTTCTCGGCATCAGTTTCATTACTTTTTGTCTGGTCATGCTCGCACCGGGTGATCCGGTACGCCAGATGATCGCCGGAAATGAGGATATTGTTGTCAGCCAGATAGAAATTGATGCACTCCGCCATGAACTGGGACTGGATAAGCCTTTTATTTTCCAGTATCTTGATTGGCTCGGGAGAGTTCTTCAAGGGAATTTCGGGTTTTCTTTTATGATGAAAAAACCGGTTTTGGAAGCGTTGATGGATGCACTTCCCGCCACTTTGATACTGGCTCTCGCCTCTTCCGTATTTATGCTTGTATTTTCTATTCCTTTAGGCATTTATACAGCAGTCAAGCAAAATACTTGGTTTGACTATATCATCCGGTGGTTTACTTTTGCCGGCGTGTCCGTTCCGAATTTCTGGATGGGACTCATGCTTCTTTGGATTTTTGCTTTGAAGATGAATATTTTCCCGATTATCGGCGGTTCCATTTCTATAGAAAACTTGATTCTTCCTATGACAACACTTGGAATCGTTATGACTTCCAAATATACCCGGCAGGTGCGTGCCACCGTTTTGGAAGAGCTTCACCAGGACTATGTCATGGGCGCCAGGGCGCGAGGGTTTTCCGAATCTCATATTCTTTGGAAAGAGGTTCTTCCCAATGCCATGCTCCCGTTGGTTACACTTCTGGGTCTTGCTTTCGGTTCCCTTTTGGGCGGTGCGGCTGTCGTTGAAATCGTGTTTTCCTGGCCGGGTCTCGGTTACATGGTGGTCGAAGCGATTACTTACCGCGATTTCCAGACGGTGCAGGCCATCGTTCTCTGGATCGCATTTATGTATATGGTCATCAATCTGGCGGTCGATATTTCTTATAACCGTCTGGATCCCCGTCTCCGAAAGGCAGGTAAATAAGTATGGAAAACTTGATCAGAGGATTTAAAGAAAATAAAGCGTTCCGTATCAGTTCCTGTCTTGTCTTTCTTTTGCTTGCCGTAACGCTCTTGGCTCCGGTGATTGCGCCTTATGATCCTTTAGACGCCATCATGAGAAATGCCAATGCCGCACCTTCTGCGGAGCATCTTTTCGGAACGGATAAACTTGGGCGGGATGTATTGTCTCGTATCCTCTACGGTGCAAGCTATTCACTCTCCAGTGTCGTCGGTCTTGTCGCTCTTATTTTTGTGGTAGGCACAACTCTTGGCGTTATTGCCGGTTATTCCGGCGGCATCATCGATACCGTCATTATGCGTATCGCCGACATGATGATTTCTTTTCCGGGCGTCATTCTCGCCATCGCCATCGCCGGCATTCTGGGCGGAAGTCTTTTCAATGCCATGGTCGCTCTTCTCTGTGTCACTTGGACAAAATATGCCCGTCTTTCCCGGAGCATGGTTCTGAAAATTAAGAAGCATGACTTTGTGAGTGCCGCTGTCGTGAGCGGCGGTTCTTCCATTCATATTCTATGGGTTCATATTCTCCCGAATATTTTACCGCTTATGATTATCACCGCTGCTGCAGATATTGGCGCCATGATGATGGAGCTTGCAGGACTTTCATTCCTCGGATTCGGAAGCCAGCCTCCCGCTCCCGAATGGGGTCTTATGCTGAACGAGGGCCGCCAGCAGCTGCAGACTGCCCCGTGGCTTATGTTTTTCCCGGGACTTTCTATTTTTATTACCGTTGTGATTTTCAATCTTTGGGGTGATTCTCTCCGGGATGTGCTTGACCCTCGTCAGGATTAGCATGCACTCGTTGCAATACCGGATATTGCATGAGATATAGTGGGGTTTTATAATTTCACTGCCAAAATTTATTCTTTATTCCATTTGAGTTCTTTTTTAGAAAGGAAGGATGTTTCTGATGAAATCTATTTACAAGAAAGGCGCGCTTCTTGCTGCCGCCGCTCTCATGACCGTTTCTTTTGCCGGCTGCGGCGGAAGCGGCAGCGGTTCTTCAAAAGGTCCGAAAGACACTTTGACCGTCGGTATCACCAACTTTGCCGACAGTCTGGAAACGACGGATAACTATTTCGGTTGGCAGGTCATGCGTTACGGTGTCGGTGAATGTCTGGTTCATTTCGACAGTAAGATGAATGCCGAACCGTGGCTGGCAGAAAGCTGGAAAGTATCTCCCGATAAATTATCGTGGACTTTTAAAATCAAAGACGTCAAATTCTCCAATGGAACTCCGGTCACAGGAGAAGCTGTCAAGAAATCCATTGAGCGTACCTTCGCCAAAGCGGCTCGTGCCAAAGCTATGTTTGAATTGGATCACATCACCGCTGACGGACAAAACGTAACGATTTACACAAAGAAACCGGTTGCTACGCTGCCGGGTATTCTGGGCGATCCGCTTTTCATCATCGTTGACGTCGCCTCGGAAGGAAAAGTGGACTTTGCTAAGCAAGGTCCCATCGGAACCGGTCCGTATGTCGTCAAGTCTTTCTCCAAAGCCAAATGCGAATTGGACGCCAATCCGAATTATTATGACAAAGTACCGTTCAAACACCTTGTCGTGAACACCATTGATGATCCGAATACCCGTGCCATGGCTCTCCAGAAAGGGGAAATTGATATTGCTGTCAATGTCGCAGCCGGCGACCTCGCTTTATTCCAGGATAAGAATAAGTTCAATATCAGTTCCATTTCCTCTATCCGTGACGTGCTCGCCCGTATGAATGTGGCAAACGGACGTATTTTACAGGATAAGAAAGTACGGCAGGCTCTCATCCGTTCTCTTGATCGTGAAACCTATGCCAATGTTCTCCTGAAAGGCACTTTTACCGCCGGCGGACCTATGCTTCCTCCTTCGCTTGACTTCGGTTTCGATGCGCTGATGAAATCCTATCCGGACAATCGTGATCCGGACAGCGCCAAGAAACTTCTGGAAGAAGCGGGCTGGAAGGATACGGACGGTGACGGCTATGTAGATAAAGACGGAAAAAATCTCGAACTGGACTTCATTTTCTATTCCGGCCGCGCCGAACTCCCTCTCTATGCAGAAGCGACACAGGCGGATGCCAAGAAAGTGGGAATCAAAATTAACCTGAAGAATGTCGATTATAATGTTCTCGACAACATCGGCATCAACGGGGAATACGATCTCCTGATTTCCAATATTCTGACCGAAGCAGCAGGCGATCCGGAAGTATTTATGAACGGATACTGGAAGACAAATAACAACGGAAGCAATCCTCAAAACGGCTCCGGCTACAGCAATCCAGAATATGATGCGCTTTCTGACCAGCTTGCGTCCGAATTTGATCCGGCAAAACGAAGAGATATCATTATCAAAATGCAGAAACTTCTGCAGGATGATGCCGCTATTCTGATTTTCGGCTATCCGCAGACCAATATGGTAAGCAATAAATCGGTAGAAAATGCAAATATTTATCCTTGCGATTACTACTGGGTCACCAAGGATATTACTCCTGCGAAATAATTGACTTTGACGCCGCTTTCTTATCAGATAGCGCTTGTCATTCCATTCTCCCGAAAGGGGGATGGAAATGTACGACAGTCCCCGTATAACAGGGACTGTGGCAGATTTCTATTTCCCTTTCTATTTTTTAAGGAGATTTCATATGCTCTTAGAAGTTAAAGATTTAGGAATTGCCTATGGGAATCAGGAACCGGTCGTCCGTCATGTGTCTTTCGACTTGGACGCCGGAGAGGTCCTGTCCATCGTCGGCGAGTCCGGTTCGGGAAAAACCACGGTCATACGCGCCATACAACATGTGCTTCCCGGCGGTGGTCACATCGCAGAAGGACAGATTATTTTCAATGGAGAAGATACCCAGAAACAATCTCCTGAAATGCATAGAAGTCTTTGCGGCACCGATGTATCCATGATTTTCCAGGACAGCGGTGCGATGATGAATCCAATCCGGACTATAGGTACACAATACAGTGAATTTCTTGCTGTTCACGGTCTGACTGACCCGGAAAAAGCACATGATCGCATGATTTCCATGCTCGAAATGGTGCGGCTTCCCGATCCCGAGCAGATCCTGAAAAGTTATATTCACGAATTATCCGGCGGCATGCGACAGCGTGTAGGCATTGCCATGGCTATGTCATTCAGTCCTAAACTGATTCTTGCCGATGAACCGACTTCCGCTCTGGATGTGACCACCCAGGCGGCCATTGTGAAAGAAATGATGGAAATGCGCGAAAAGTTTAACACGGCTATCATTCTGGTGACTCACAATATGGGCGTCGCCGCTTATATGGCTGACCGCATTCTTGTCATGAAAAATGGTCTTGTTGTGGAATACGGAAAAACGGAAGATGTCATTTATAGACCGAAAACAGACTACGTAAAAATGCTTCTCGCCGCTGTTCCAAGTCTGAAAAGGGGGATCACCGCATGACCGGAGGAGAAGAAATACTTCATATCGACCACATAACCAAAAAATTTGACTTAGGCGGCGGCAAAACACTCACCGCCTGTGATGAAGTGGAAATTATTGTCCATAAAAGAGAAACGGTGGGAATTGTCGGAGAGTCCGGCTCCGGTAAATCCACGGTGGCTAAAATGGTGACTTTTCTTTATTCCGTCACATCCGGCCGCATTCTGTTTCACGGAAAAGATATCACAGGGCTTAGCGGCGAAGAAAAACGGGAACATCACAAACATATTCAAATGATCTTCCAAGACCCGTCCACCGCCTTTAATCCGAAAATGCGTGTCCGTGATATTATTTGTGAACCTTTAAAAAATTTCGGTCTTATTACATCTGATCAAGTGGATGAAAAAGCCAAAGAAATGCTGCGCAAGGTGGAACTTCCCGAAGAATTTTCTGACCGCTATGCCAATCATATGTCCGGCGGGCAGCGCCAGCGAATCGCCATTGCCCGTGCCCTCGTACTTGAGCCGGAAATTATCATTTGCGATGAAGCAACATCCGCCCTTGATATGTCTGTACAAAAAACAATTATCGAATTACTGGACAGACTTCAGAAAAAAACAAATGTGGCATACCTTTTTATTTGTCATGATCTGGCTCTTGCCAACATGTTCTGCGATAAAATCATCGTCATGCAAAACGGAAAAGTGGTAGAAACCATTCGGGATTTAACGAAAACAAAGCATCCTTATTCCAAAAAACTTCTGGCCTCCATTTTCACTCTGGAAGAAGGAAAGAATAAAGTCTTGCCCGATGAATTATTTTCTTGATTTCCTAAATAAAAAACACCATTTTTATTGATATACAAAATAAAAAAGTCCTTCTCCTTTCGCAAGAAAAAAGGACTTCCATCAAAAAAACGCCCCATTCAGGAGCGTTTTTCATATTTCTTAGTCAACAAGCTCAATAATTGCTTCCGGTGCATTATCACCGAGACGGGAGCCGAGCTTGAGAACGCGGGTGTATCCACCGTTACGTTCTGTATATTTCGGAGCAATTTCATCAAACAGCTTTTTGGTTACTGCTTTGTCCATGATGAATGCTTCTGCCTGGCGGCGGGCATGAAGATCTCCTCTTTTTGCAAGAGAAATCATCTTGTCTGCTACGTGGCGGAGTTCTTTTGCTTTGCTTTCAGTAGTGGTAATACGCCCATACTGGAAAAGAGATGTAACGAGGCTGCGGAGCAATGCTTTACGTGCGCCGCTGACTCTTCTCAATCTACTACGTGCCATGTGTTTCCTCCTAAATTACCTGTATAAGGTTAATCTTTCATATGAATGCCGAAACCTTTGTATGCGGCCAGTTTTTCGATAATTTCATCAATCGATTTTTTACCGAGATTCCGTACGCGTCCAAGTTCGTCTACCGATTTTTCCACCAGTTGGTCGAGCGTATTGATGTCTGCTCTCTTCAAGCAGTTAAACGCCCGGACGGAAAGTTCCAATTCTTCAATCGGAATAATTGAAAGATCGATGTCTTTCTTTTCGTCATTCGAATCTTGTTCACTATCTGCCATGCCTTCCATTCTTTTGGTATCCGGAATGGGGCCTGTCGCCAGCGGACGGAACAGTTCAAAGCAGTTGATAAGAATCGTTGCTGCTGTGGCAACCGCATCATTAGCTTTGATAGATCCGTCTGTTTCCAACTCCAAGGTCAGCTTGTCGTAGTCCATTTCATTTCCTACGCGGGTATCGCTGACTTCATAGTTGCATTTCACAACAGGGGAATAAATGGAATCTATCGGAATCACTCCGATCGGATCATCTTCCCGTTTGTTTTTGGTGAACGGTACATATCCGTGACCTTTGTCTATGGTCAATTCCATTCCGAGATGGGCATTTGCATCCAGTGTACAAAGTTCCAAATCGCCATTAAGTATGTCGATCTCCGGCGGGACTTGAATGTCTCCTGCACGGAGAATACCTTCTTTAGTAATGTCGACACGGACAGTCAGTGGAAATTCTGCTTCTTCATAAGAAATAAAGCGGATTTTCTTTAAATTGAGAATCATGTCCGTTACATCTTCTCTGACGCCGTCAATCGTAGAAAATTCATGAAGCACGCCATCAATTTTTATAGATGTAATTGCTACACCATCTAAAGATGAAAGCAACACGCGTCTTAAACTGTTTCCCAAGGTGATCCCGTATCCGCGTTCGAGCGGGCTGCATTCGAATACGCCGGTACGTCCGTCTTCACTCATTTTCACAGTTTTTATTGTGAAGCTTATATTTTCGTTCATCCAATCCTCCTTCTGCGCCATCGGCGCTAATATATTACGCAAGGGAAAAAGGAGTAATGACTCACTTTTTATGGAAAGTTCGTCTATATTTCCTTAATTATACTCTTCTGCGTTTCGGAGGACGGCAGCCGTTATGAGGAATCGGGGTTACGTCCTTAATGCTGCTGACTTCAATGCCTGCTGCCTGTAAAGCACGGATAGCAGCTTCACGACCTGCTCCCGGTCCTTTTACAAATACATCGGCAGAACGCATGCCCTGGTCTATAGCTGCTTTAGCAGCCTGTTCTGCTGCCATCTGTGCAGCAAAGGGGGTACTCTTACGAGAGCCTTTAAATCCGAGTCCGCCGGCAGATGCCCAAGCGATTGTATTTCCGTTAGAGTCAGTAATCGTTACGATCGTGTTGTTGAACGTGGAACGAATATGAGCTGCACCGGATTCTACATGTTTCTTTTCTTTTCTTTTTGATTTACTGTTTACCGTAGCCATTTTATCCCTCCTTCAACCTTATTTCTTTGTCGCAGTCTTCTTGCCTGCGATCGTTTTCTTCGGTCCTTTACGGGTACGTGCATTTGTCTTTGTACGTTGTCCGCGTGTCGGAAGTCCGTCTCTATGACGACGGCCTCTGTAAGAACCGATTTCCACTAAACGTTTAATGTTGAGGGATTCTTCTCTGCGCAAGTCACCTTCTACTTTGTAATCTGCCAGAGCATTACGGATTTTAGCAACATCGTCTTCCGTCAAATCTCTAACGCGAACATCCGGATTCACTCCGGTTTTGTTCAAAATTTCTTTGGAAAGAGTAAGGCCTATTCCAAAAATGTAAGTTAAGCCGATCTCAACGCGCTTATCTCTTGGTAAGTCTACACCAGCTATACGTGCCATCTACTCTTATACCTCCTTTTTAATTAACCTTGTCTCTGCTTATGTTTTGGATTTTCACAAATAACCATTACACGGCCTTTGCGTTTGATAACTTTGCATTTGTCACACATCTTTTTGACGGACGGTCTGACTTTCATCTAGATTCCTCCTTGCTTATTTGTAACGATAGGTAATTCTGCCATGCTCCAGATCGTAAGGCGTAAGCTCAACGGTTACTTTATCCCCGGGCAGGATACGGATGAAATTCATACGCATTTTGCCGGAAATTGTCGCCAATACGATATGGCCTCCATTTTCCAGTTTTACACGAAACATGGCATTGGGAAGTTTTTCTACAACCTTGCCTTCCACTTCGATAACATCTGCCTTGCTCATTCGAGCCTCCTTTGGCTTTTGATAAACTGCCCGTGGTAGCAGTAATGCGTCTTAATCACGCAATGTCAGAATTTTCGGACCGGTTTTGGTAATGACCAGTGTATGTTCAAAGTGGCAGGCAGGAAGCCCGTCTGCCGTCAATACGCTCCAGCCATCCCGAAGGGTAATCGTATTTGCTTTGCCCATAGTGACCATAGGCTCAATGCAAATAACCATACCTTCTTCCAGTCGGGGTCCGTGCCCTGGCGTTCCATAATTAGGAATTTCCGGATCTTCATGCATATCGGTGCCAATGCCGTGACCTACATAATCCCGGAGTACATCATAGCCGTAGGGTTTTACATAGGATTCTACGGCGTGGCCGATATCTCCTACCGTATTTCCCGGTACAGCCTGACTGATTCCGGCAAAAAGCGCCTCTTCTGTCACTTTAAGAAGCTGCGCATTTTTTTTATTAATATGTCCGACGGGAACCGTAATACAGGAATCACCCATATAACTATTTAATTCTACCACAAGATCGAGAGAAATAATATCCCCTTTTTTCAAAATCTTCCGTGGTGAAGGAATCCCGTGGACTACCACATCGTTTACAGAGGCACAAATCGTTGCGGGAAATCCCTCATAGCCTTTGCAGCTTGGAATTCCTCCTCTGTCACGAATGAATTTTTCTGCCATTTCATCCAGCTCTCCGGTGCTGATTCCCGGTACAACTGCTTTTTCAAGCATAGAAAGTGTGTCTGCCGTCAATTTGCCGGCTACCGCAATCTTCTCTATTTCTCCGGATGTATAAATGGTAATCATTTAGAAACCTTTTTCAGGACAGCCTGTATGTCTTCATAGACTTTTTCCATAGGCTGGTCGCCATTAATTTCATAAAAATGGCCGCTTGCTTTATAGTAATCAATCAACGGTTTTGTGGATTTTTCGTAAACGGCAAGTCTTTCGCTTACGGTGTTTTCATTATCGTCCGCACGTTGATACAATTCACCGCCGCAGTTATCACATACATCTGCTTGTTTAGGCGGGCGGAAATCTCTATGGAAAGAGGCCCCGCAGGATTTGCAGACGATTCGGCCGCTGATTCTCTTAACCAGGTCCTTCTGATCAGCTTTTATTCCAAGTACCGCAGTCAGAGTAATTCCAAGTTCATGAAGAATGGCATCAAGAGCTGCCGCCTGTGCAGTCGTTCTGGGGAATCCATCAAGAATCCAGCCTTTCCGGCAATCATCCTGGGCAAGTCTTTCTTTGACAATTCCTACAGTAACGCTGTCAGGTACGAGCGCTCCTTTATCCATATAGCTTTTGGCTTCTTTTCCGAGAGCGGTTCCGGATTTGATAGCGGCACGAAACATGTCGCCTGTCGAAATCTGGGGGATGCCATACTCACGAATGAGCTTTTCTGCCTGTGTGCCTTTTCCGGCTCCAGGAGGTCCCATTAATAAAATATACATAACCCTGCTCCTTATTTAATGAAGCCCTGATAGTTTCTTGTAACCATCAGAGATTGTGCTTGTCTCATCGTATCCAGTGCTACACCGACAACAATCAGTAATGATGTACCGCCGAAATAAACACCTTGGATACCGGTAATATTTCCAATAAAATTCGGAAGAATTGCAATGAATGCCAGGAAGATGGCACCTGCCAGGGTAATGCGACTCATTACCTTGTCAATATAAATCATTGTCGGTTCCCCCGGACGGATACCGGGAATAAAACCGCCGTATTTCTTCATATTTTCTGCTAATTCTTTGATGTTTAATGAAATTGCCGTATAAAAATAAGTAAAGATAAAAATCAGAATTCCGTAGCAGATGGTATTCGGCCATGAGCCCCAGGCAAAGAAATTGCCGACCGCCTGCACCCAGCTTATATGTACAAACTGCGCTAAAGTGACAGGGAGCATAAGAATTGACGATGCAAAGATGATCGGAATTACGCCTGCCTGATTGACTTTAAGGGGTAAAAATGTGGAGTGACCTCCATACATTTTCCGTCCGATGACACGTTTTGCGTATTGGATGGAAACCCTGCGCTGTCCTTCATTGACTTCAATGACCATAACAATCATTGCAAGAGCAATGACGATAAATAATATGAGCTGGAACGGACTGATTGTGCCTACTTTCAGATAATCAATCACTGTGGAAATCGCTTCCGGAAAACGGGCTACGATACCACAGAAAATGATTAAGGAAATCCCGTTTCCGATACCATGTTCTGTAATCTGTTCACCGATCCACATCAAAAGGCATGTGCCTGCGGTGAGAACGGTAATAACAAATATGAAATACATCCAGCTGTTATCCACCAGTGCATGATTGATACGGAGAGCATAGGTCATACCGAAAGCTTGTACAAGAGCCAGGAAAATCGTAAAGTATCTTGTTACCTTCTGTATTTTCTTATACCCTTCCTGCCCGTCTTTCCGCCATTCTTCCAGTGTCGGAACGACAGCGGTCAGGAGCTGCATGATAATGGATGAGTTGATGTATGGCGTAATACTCATAGCAAACAATGAGAATTTGCTCAAAGCACCGCCGGAAAACAAATCAAGGAATCCGAAAAGGTTTCCTGAGGAGAACAGGCTCTCCAGAATGGATGTATCCACTCCGGGAACCGGAATATGTACTCCCAAGCGGAATATAAAGAACATCATCAGTGTAAATATGATACGGTCCTTTAATTCCTTATTTGCAGCAAAGTTGGCAAGAGCTGACCCCATCTCAGATCACCTCTACTTTTCCACCTGCTGCTTCGATTTTCTGCTGTGCAGATTTTGTGAATCCCTGTGCTCTTACTTCCAGAGCTTTGGTCAGTTCACCGTTTCCGAGAATACGTACGCCGTCAAGAACGTTTTTAAGAATACCGGCTTCAACAAGTGCTACCGGATCAACAACAGCTTTATCATCGAAGCGGTTCAGCTGTTCTACATTCACCTCAGCATACTGCTTGGCAAGAACATTTTTGAAACCACGTTTAGGAAGACGACGATAAAGAGGCATCTGACCGCCTTCAAATCCCGGACGTACTCCGCCGCCGGATCTTGCATTTTGCCCTTTAGCACCGCGGGTGGACTGTTTGCCCATTCCGGAGCCGATGCCACGGCCTACACGGCGACGAGCTCTTGTGGAGCCTTCTGCCGGTTTCAGTTCATGCAGTTTCATTCGTACACCTCCTTATATTATTCTGCTTCTTTGCATTCAACCAGATGACGAACAGCATGAACCATTCCTTGAATCTGGGGTGTGAGTTCTTTAACTACAGAGGAATTGGTTTTTTTCAAACCAAGAGCTTTAACTGTAGCAATGTGAGCGGGTTTTGATCCGATCACACTCTTTTTCAGTGTAATAATAACTTTCATAATCCCTCTCCTCTTAGTTATAAATTTCATCAACCGTCTTACCGCGAAGAGCAGCTACGGTCTGAACATTTTCCAACTTAGCGAGTCCGTCCAAGGTTGCCTTTACCATATTAATAGGATTGGAAGATCCGAGGGACTTGGTCAGTACATTGCGGACACCTACAAGAGAGAGTACCGCACGAACCGGACCTCCGGCAATGACACCGGTACCTTCGGCAGCAGGTTTCATAAGAACCTTGCCGGCACCATAAATTCCTATAGATTCATGGGGAACGGTACCATTTTTAAGTGAAACGCTGATCATATCTTTCTTGGCAGCTTCTACACCTTTGCGGATAGCTTCCGGTACTTCGGCTGCTTTGCCGATACCTGCACCGACTCTGCCTTTTCCGTCACCGACTACTACCAATGCAGCAAAGGAAAAACGACGGCCGCCTTTTACGACTTTAGCAACGCGGTTAATGAAAACGACGTTTTCCTGTAAGTCGGATTCCTGTTTTTCAAATCTTGGCATGTGTTTTCTCCTTTACCTTAAAATTTCAAGCCAGCTTCACGGGCACCTTCTGCCAGAGCTTTTACTCTGCCGTGATAGATGCAACCCCCGCGATCGAATACTACGGTTTCAATCCCTTTTTCAAGGGCTCTTTTTGCTACCAGTTCACCGACTGCCTTAGCAGCTTCAATGTTGCCGCCATAGGAGAATTGAGCCTTAATTTCTTTATCTAAGCTGTTTGCCGAAACAAGGGTCGTACCTGCTACATCATCAATGACCTGGGCATAAATGTTGCTCAGGGAACGGAATACGTTCAGACGGGGACGATCGGCAGTACCGGAAATCTTCTGACGAAGACGCAGGTGGCGGCGGATAACAGCTTTTCTGTTTGCATTTGTACGCATATAATTCTACCTCCTGTTTTACTTCGTTGCGCCGGTCTTACCAGCCTTACGACGAACATGTTCACCGGCATAACGTATACCCTTGCCTTTGTAAGGCTCCGGTTTACGCCATCCACGAATTTCGGAAGCAACCTGTCCGACTAAATCTTTATCAATACCGGATACTACGATATTGACAGCAGACGGGGTGCTGAAGGAAATTCCCTGCGGCGGGGTAATGATGACCGGATGAGAGAAACCGAGCGCAAGCTTCAGATTCTGTCCCTGCATCTGGGCATTGTAACCGACACCCTGGATTTCCAATTTCTTTTCAAAACCTTCTGTAACACCGACTACCATGTTATTAATGAGAGTACGGTTCAAACCGTGAAGGGCACGGCTTTTAATTTCATCATCCGGACGGGAAACGATCACATGACCGTCTTCGAGCTTGACAGAAATTTCCGGATTGACTGTATGGCTTAATGTACCTTTAGGACCTTTTACGGTGACCGTATGTCCGTCAATCTTGACTTCCACACCGGTCGGGACCGCAATCGGTTTTTTGCCAATTCTTGACATATTATACCTCCAACGGATTACCAGACATATGCAAGGACTTCGCCGCCAAGACCGTCTTTGCGAGCAGCCTTGTCTGTCTTAACGCCCTTGGATGTGGAAATGATTGCGATGCCGAGTCCGCCCAATACCTTTGGCAGTTCTTCTTTATTTGCATAAACACGCAGACCCGGTTTAGAAATTCTTTTCAGACCTTTGATGACTTTTTCACGATTTGCGCCGTATTTTAAACCCACACGCAACACCTGATGTCCATTCACTTCGATCTGTTCAACATTTTTTATAAAGCCTTCATTCTTCAAAATTTCAAGCACAGCAGCTTTAATTTTAGAAGCAGGCATATCTACTTTTTCATGATATGCATCGTTCGCATTACGGATACGGGTAAGCATATCCGCAATCGGATCGGTTGTTACCATTATTTAATCCTCCTCCCGAAATCTTATTACCAGCTGGCTTTTCTAATACCGGGGATTTCTCCGCGGTAAGCCAGATCACGGAACTGATTGCGGCAGATTCCGAATTTACGCATATAGCCGTGGGGACGGCCTGTCAGTTTGCAACGGTTGTGCAAACGCGTGGGAGAAGCATTACGCGGAAGTTTGCTGAGTGCTTCATAGTCGCCGGCTTCTTTAAGAGCCTGACGTTTGGCAGCAAATTTCTGGGCGCAGAGTTCTCTTTTCTTCTCGCGTTCCAACATAGACTTCTTTGCCATATTGTCCTCCTGCTTACTTCTTAAACGGCATTCCGAACTGGGTAAGCATTTCTCTTGCTTCCTCATCGGTTTTAGCCGTTGTTACTATAATAATATCCATGCCACGGATTTTGTCGATTTTTTCATAATCAACTTCCGGGAAAATCAACTGTTCCTTTACACCGAAAGCATAGTTGCCACGACCATCAAAGCTCTGTGCACTGATACCGCGGAAGTCGCGGACACGGGGAAGAGCAATATTGATCAGGCGGTCTAAGAATTCATACATTCTTTCACCGCGCAGCGTAACCTTGCAGCCGAGGGGCATTCCTTCACGGATTTTCCATGCTGCCAGAGATTTACGGGCCTTACAGATAATCGGCTGCTGACCGGTAATTGCTGCCAGGTCGGATGCTGCCGCATCAACTGCTTTGGAGTTTTCCGTAGCTTCGCCGACACCGATATTGATGACGATTTTTTCAAGCTTCGGAATTTCCATTTCGTTTTTGTAACCGAACTTTTCGCGAAGAGATTTTCTTATTTCGCTTTTGTACAAATCATTTAATCTGGACACTTGTTATCCTCCTTCCCCGCTTACTTTGCTTTGTCTAAGATAGCACCGCTCTTTACAGCCGCTCTGACGTAAGTGCCGTCTTTCTGCTGTACTTTTTTAATGCGGGTCGGTTTCTTTGTTTCCGGGTCCAGAATCATGACCTTAGATGCATTAATTGGGGCTTCTTTTTCAATAATTCCGCCCTTGGGATTTGCCTGGGTCGGTTTTGTATGTCTTTTTACAATATTTACGCCTTCAATGACCACACGGCCTTTTTTCGGCATAGCTTCTTTAATTTTGCCCTGTTTACCTTTGTCTTTACCGGAAATAACAACTACGGTATCACCGGTCTTTACATGTAATTTCTGACTCATATTTGCCTCCTATCAGAGCACTTCCGGAGCCAGGGAAATGATCTTCATGAAATCTCTTTCACGGAGCTCTCTTGCTACCGGTCCAAAAATACGTGTTCCTACCGGGCTCTTGTCATCTTTAATAATGACAGCTGCATTTTCATCGAAGCGGATATGGGAACCGTCCGCACGGCTCACGCCGCTTACCGAACGAACCACAACAGCCTTAACTACCTGGCCCTTCTTTACAACGCCACCGGGTGATGCATCTTTGACTGTAGCAACTACGACATCGCCGATATTTCCGCTTCTGCGGAAAGAACCGCCCAGAACTTTGATAACCAGGATGTTCTTAGCACCGGTATTATCTGCAACGTTGAGTCTGCTTTCCTGCTGAATCATCGTGCCAATCCTCCTATAAAACTATATTATTAATCCTGACGGGCAACGATTTTCTCAACTCTCCAACGCTTGTCACGGGACAGCGGGCGGGTTTCGACAATGCGGACGGTGTCACCGACGCGGCATTCGTTGTTTTCGTCATGCGCTTTGAACTTGGTTGTAGATTTAAGAGCTTTTTTGTAAAGCTTATGGGGAACCTTGCGTTCGACAGCAACTACGACAGTTTTATCCATCTTGTCGCTTACGACAATTCCCTGGCGCACTTTGCGCAGATTTCTTTCTTCTGCCATGAGATCCTCCTTATGGAATAACCGTTATGCCTTTTTGGCAGCCTTCAATTCGTCTTCACGCTGAACGGTCTTGATTCTTGCAATATCCTTCTTTACCTCATGGATACGCATCGGGTTTTCAAGCTGACCGGTAGCGAGTTGAAAACGAAGGCTGAACAGTTCTTCCTTTAAGCCGGCAACCTTTTCATTTCTTTCGGCAGTGCTCAGGTTACGAATTTCATTGACCTTCATTTTATTCACCTGCCACTTCTTGACCTTTAACTACAAATTTTGTTTTAATCGGCAGCTTGTTGCTTGCAAGACGCATAGCCTCTTTTGCTGCTTCCGCCGGGATACCGCCCATCTCAAACATAACACGGCCCGGTTTTACTACGGCCACCCAGTATTCCACAGAGCCCTTGCCGGATCCCTGGCGGGTACCGATCGGTTTGGATGTTACCGGTTTGTCCGGGAAAATCTTAATCCATACCTTGCCGCCACGTTTGGTATAACGTGTCATGGCAATACGTGCAGCCTCAATCTGGCGGCTGGTAATCCAAGACGGTTCCATTGCTACCAGACCGAATTCGCCGTAAGTTACAGTGTTTCCACGATGTGCTCTGCCTTTCATGCGACCGCGGAACTGCTTACGGTACTTTGTACGCTTCGGAATTAACATCAGGAATCACTCCTTTCAGTACGTTCTTCATTTCTCGGTCTGCGTTCACGGCGATCGCCTCTGCGGCCGCCTCTTCTATTGCCGTTTTCATGGCGGTTTCCGCGATCCTTGCTTGTGCGGATATTTTCATTTTCATCGACAGTCTGTCCCGGGGCAAGCTCGCCCTTATAAATCCAGACTTTAATACCGATAGCACCGTAAGTGGTGTGTGCCGTAGCTACCGCATAGTCGATATTCGCACGCAGTGTCTGCAGCGGAATAGAACCTTCACGGTAACTTTCACTGCGGGCGATTTCAGCGCCTCCGAGACGACCGGATACAGTAACTTTAATTCCCTTAGCCCCCATACGCATGGTTCTACCGACAGCCTGCTTAACAGCACGGCGGAAACCGATACGTCTTTCCAGCTGGGAAGCGATATCTTCACCAACGAGGATAGCGCTCATATCTTTGGATTTAATTTCAAGGATATCAATATCGACTTCTTTGTCGGTAACAGCGGCAAGCGCCTTTTTGATATCCTCAATACCTGTGCCGCCGCGGCCAATGACCATGCCCGGCTTAGCTGTGTAAATGGCGATTTTTATTCTTGTTCCGACACGCTTAATGCCAATCTTGGAAATACCTGCCACAAACAGGTGCTTCTTTAAAAACTGGCGGATTTTCGCGTCTTCCACAAGCAGTGCAGCATAATCTTTTTCTGCAAACCATTTGGAATCCCAGTCATTGATCACGCCTACACGCATTCCATGCGGATTAACTTTCTGACCCAAAACGTTTCCCTCCTTCGATTATTCTCTTTCAGAAACCTTTACCGTCAGTGTGCTGGTACGTTTCATAATCCCGAAAGCCTGTCCACGAGAACGTGGGTGCACGCGCTTCATGATCGGACCTGCATCTACAAAAATCGTAGAAATGTAAAGACTGTCAATATTCATATTGTTGTTGTTTTCTGCATTTGCCATAGCACTTCTCAGCGCCTTTTCGACGACAGAAGATGCCGCTTTCGGCGTGTTGCGCAGAATAGAAAGTGCTTCACCGGCACTCTTGCCGCGAATGAGGTCAGCCACAATGCGAACCTTACGGGGAGAGATGCGGATGTTTCTTGCAATAGCCTGTACTTCCATCTTAATCCTCCCTATTATTTATCGCTCTTATTATGACCCTTAAATGTACGGGTCGGAGCAAATTCGCCAAGTTTATGGCCAACCATGTCTTCTGTGATATACACCGGCACGTGTTTCCTTCCATCGTGAATCGCAATTGTATGACCTACGAAACTCGGCAGGATGGTAGAAGCACGAGACCAGGTTTTAATAATTTTCTTTTCTTCCGATGCGTTCATGGCATCAATCTTTTTCAAAAGAGAAAATGCGACAAACGGACCTTTTTTTACGGATCTGGACACTTTTACTCCTCCTTATCTTACTTGCGTCTCTTAACAATCAGTTTAGTGGACGCTTTCTTGTTGTCGCGGGTCTTTACGCCGTATGCAGGCTTACCCCACGGTGTAACAGGACGCTTACGTCCGACAGGAGATTTGCCTTCGCCGCCGCCATGGGGATGATCGTTCGGGTTCATGACTACGCCGCGGTTAGCGGGACGAACACCGAGCCAGCGGTTTCTTCCTGCTTTACCCAAGGTAATATTTTCATGATCCTCATTACCAACGACCCCGATGGTGGCACGGCAGCGAATGTGTACTTTGCGAAGCTCGCCGCTGGGGAGACGAAGAAGAGCATGATCACCTTCTTTTGCCATCAGCTGGGCGCTTGCGCCTGCAGAACGAACCATCTGTCCGCCCTTGCCGATTTTCAATTCCACATTATGTATCACAGTACCAAGAGGAATATTGATCAGCGGCAGGCAATTGCCGATTTTAATATCGGATTCCGGACCGCTGGTAACGATGTCTCCCACCTTCAATCCCTTTGGCGCAAGGATATAGCGCTTCTCACCATCTGCATAGTGCAGGAGCGCGATACGGCAGGTACGGTTCGGATCATATTCAATTGTTGCCACCGTAGCCGGAACATTGTCTTTCATTCTCTTGAAATCAATGATTCTGTACTGACGTTTATGACCACCGCCCTGATGGCGGACTGTCATCTTGCCGGAGCCATTGCGACCACCATGGTTGTGAACAGGAGCCAGAAGAGATTTTTCCGGTTTATCTGTTGTAATTTCCTCAAAGGTAGATACGGTCATCTGGCGGCGTCCGGGGGTGTACGGTTTAAATGATTTATAAGCCATTTATATTACTCCTCCCTTAACCTTCAAAGAGTTCAATCGCTTCACCCGGCTTGAGTGTAACGACTGCCTTCTTCCAATCGCTGCGGCGCCCCTGTGTGCGGCCCATACGTTTTAACTTGCCTTCATAACGCATGGTATTCACAGCCTGTACCTTTACCTTGAAAATCTGTTCCACCGCCTGGCGGATTTGGATCTTTGTAGCAGCAAGCGGTACGCGGAATGTATATTTGCCCTGTTCCATCAGAGCGGTAGATTTTTCCGTCACAATCGGGCGGATGAGGATGTCACGAGCTTCCATTATGCGAGTACCTCCTCAATCTTCTTTACTGCGTCCTGTGTCAGGAACAATTTAGTGTAATGAACGATATCATAAATATTGAGACCGCTCGGAGCGTATGCTTTTACGCCAGGAATGTTGCGGGCGCTCAGTACGGTGTTTTCAGAAGCAGTGCCTCCGTCAACAATCAGCGCTTTACCATCAACATTAAACGCGGTCAGGAATTTTACGACTTCCTTTGTCTTCGGCGCATCAAAGTTGATCGCATCGACAACAATCAATTCGTTGGCACGGAGCTTTTCACTCAGCGCGGATTTAACGGCCAGCTGACGTGCTTTTCTTGTCATGTCTTTCGCATGGCTTCTCGGTGTCGGTCCAAAGACGGTGCCGCCGCCTACCCACAATGGGGAGCGGATAGATCCGACTCTGGCACGGCCTGTGCCTTTCTGCTTCCAGGGTTTCCTGCCGCCGCCGCGTACAAGGCCTCTGGTCTTTGTGGCATGGGTGCCGAGGCGTTCGTTTGCCATCTGACGCACCACTGCCTGGTGAATAACAGCTTCGTTGTATTCTACACCGAATACGCTGTCATTCAGCTCTATCTCACCGGCTGCCGCGCCGGCAGTGTTATACAGTGTTACTTTCGGCATTGAGATGTTCCTCCTTACAATAAGAACAATTTTCTGTTGTTCCGGACAATATTATTTGGAAGACTTAACTGCAGTCTTCACCATGACGAGACTTCCCTTGGCGCCGGGAATCCCGCCTTTAACCAGCAGAATGCTGCGGTCCGTGTCAACTCTCACCACTTCCAGGTTCTGAACTGTCACGCGATCGCCACCCAGCTGTCCAGGCATTTTTTTGCCTTTGAACACCTTTCCGCCGCCGCCGGACATACGCGCACCCAGAGATGCGGTCTGGCGATGATTTTTGGAGCCGTGGCTTTCAGGTCCACGCTGGTGATTCCAACGCTTAATCGTACCGGCGAAGCCTTTACCTCTGCTGATGCCGATTACGTCCACGAATTCGCCAGCAGCGAAGATATCAGCAGCCAGAGTTTGGCCCACCGTGTATTCCGGCTTTTCAGCCAGTCTGTATTCACGGAGATATTTAACCGGATTGATACCGGCTTTTTCAAACTGCCCCTTAACCGGTCTGGTTAAATGTTTTTCCTTGACAGCGCCGTATCCGATTTGTACAGCATTGTAACCGTCGGTCTCAACAGTCTTTACACCTGCGACAACATTCGGGAGAACTTCTACAACAGTAACCGGAACGAGGTCGCCGTTTTCAGCAAACACCTGAGACATTCCTAATTTTGTTCCCAAAATAGCTTTAGACATCTTTGCACCTCCTTACACTTTGATTTCAATGCTGACGCCGGCCGGAAGTTCCAGTCTCATCAGCGCGTCTGCCGTCTTTTTAGACGGATCAAGGATATCAATCAGCCTCTTGTGGATACGCATTTCAAACTGTTCACGGCTGTCCTTGTTGACATGCGGAGAACGGAGAATGGTATACACATTCTTCTCGGTAGGGAGCGGAATCGGCCCTGAGACTGTAGATCCTGTTCTTTTGGCAGTTTCCACGATTTTCGCCGCACTCTGATCAATCGCTTTGTGATCATAGCCTTTCAGGCGAATTCTGATTTTTTCCTGTTTCGACATACTACTTAACCTCCTCGTTCATTTCATGAATGAACTGCTCCGTGGAAATTCCCCTGCATGGCAGGCCACCTTCCACTTCATAGTTTCTTGAACGGAGTTCAGGCGTTTTTTCGTAAACATCCTGAAACGTTCAGCCTTTAAATAATACTATTATTTTTTCATCGCCGCAACTATTTTATAAAAAATTTATTTTTATCCCTAAGCTTTCAATTCATCCGATAAGCACTGGTTTTTATCACATCTATTTTCATGAATGTATCAAAAACACGCCTCCGTGTGTGTACCACCCTGCTCTAAAATTCCATAATTTTTTATAAACTAAGATACATTCACTTTATATTTTGCTTTTTGACAAGATCGAACACTTTTTATTTCTTTCTTTATCCTTTTATATACTTCTATTTAATATATAAAGAGATTTTTTCTGAGAACCACTCCTCTTTTGAATACGTTCATACATAAAAGAACGCAAAAAGACCGCAAGGTATTCCCTCACGGCCTCATTTCATAATCCGGTGTTACAGATCCAAGTTGCTTACATTCTTTGCATTGTCTTCAATAAACTTACGACGAGGCTCCACTTTGTCTCCCATAAGAATGGTAAAGAGACGGTCTGCTTCCACAGCATCAGTCAGTTCCACTTTCAGCATGACACGCTGCTCCGGGTTCATGGTGGTATCCCAAAGCTGTTCAGGGTTCATCTCCCCAAGACCTTTGTATCTCTGAATCGCACAACCGTCACGGCCAATTTCATTCAACAATTTATCCTGTTCCACATCATCATAAGTATAGTACTTCTGGCGTCCTTTACGCACCTGGTAGAGCGGCGGCTGGGCTATATATACATGGCCTTCGGTAATAAGGGGTTTCATGTACCGATAGAAGAAAGTCAGAAGCAGTGTACGGATATGGGCACCGTCCACATCGGCATCGGTCATGATGATGATTTTATAGTAACGAAGTTTTTTAATATCGAAATCTTCCGCCACCCCTGTGCCGAAAGCGGTAATCATAGTACGGATGGCATCGGAATTCAGCACCTTATCCAGTCTTGCTTTTTCCACATTCAAAATTTTGCCGCGGAGTGGAAGAATCGCCTGATAACGCCGATCACGGCCCGATTTGGCAGAACCGCCCGCGGAATCACCTTCGACGATATAGATTTCCGTGAACTTTGGATCTTTCTCCGAGCAGTCGGCCAATTTGCCGGGAAGGCTGGAAACTTCGAGCGCATTCTTACGGCGTGTCAGTTCTCTTGCCCGGCGTGCCGCTTCTCTCGCGCGATTGGCCGTAATGGATTTGGAAATAATTTCTTTGGCTTCCGCCGGATGTTCTTCCAGATAGGTACGGAGTCCGTCGGAAACAATAGTATCCACAATCCCCTTGACGTCCTGATTACCTAACTTCGTCTTTGTCTGCCCCTCAAACTGGGGATTCGGAACCTTGACGGAAATGACACAGGTCAGCCCTTCACGGACATCATCACCGGACAGGTTTTCTTCATTGGGTTTCAGCAAGTTATTGGAACGGGCATAATCGTTAATGGTGCGTGTCAGCGCATTGCGGAAACCGGTGAGATGCATGCCGCCTTCCACCGTATTGATATTATTGACAAAGGTGTACATGGATTCACTGTATCCCGCCTGGTACTGCATGGCGATATCCACAATGACACGGTCTTTTTCTCCCTCGAAAGAAATGACGCCGGGATCCACCAGATCTTTTCCTTCATTCAGGAACTTAATGAATTCCACAATACCGCCGGCATAACAGAATACATCCTGATGAGTCGCACCGTCACGGACATCGGTCAGTGTGATGGTGAGGCCTTTATTCAGAAATGCCAGCTCACGCATACGGACTTTCAGTGTATCATAATCGAAATCGGTGCCTTCTTTAAATATTTCCCCGTCCGGCTTGAAAGTTACCTGCGTCCCTGTTTCCGTTGTCTCCCCAAAAGTCTTCATGTGCTGGGTTACAACACCGCGGGCAAGTTTCATCTCATGGAAATGCCCTTCTCTCTTTACAGTGACCGTCGTCCATTCAGACAGCGCCGTAACGACGGAAATACCTACACCATGCAGGCCGCCGGAAATCGGATACCCGTCGCCGCCGAATTTACCGCCCGCATGGAGAACAGTGAGAACGACTTCCATCGCCGGTTTCCCCGTTTCATGGAGCCCTGTCGGTATGCCGCGGCCGTTATCGGTAATCGTACAGCTCCCGTCATCATTCAAAGTGACCTCGATATGGGTGCAGAAACCGGCAAGGGCTTCATCAATACTGTTATCTACGACTTCATACACCAGATGATGCAGACCGCGGGCAGAAGTGGAACCGATATACATTCCCGGACGGAGACGAACCGCTTCCAGACCTTCCAGCACGCGTATATCCTTCGCGCCGTAATCGCTTTTCCCATTTTCACCGGCATGATGCGCCTGTATTTCGTGGATTTCCTCGCTCATAAAATCTCCTTAAAAGGCGGCAGTCAAAAAATGAACTGCCACTACACTCTTTTATTATTTCATCTATTTATATTCATACAAAGAAATTATACCACAAAATGCATTTCCCCGCATAAAGTCCGCAGGTGGCTTGCCGTCTGCCCCTGTTCCTTTCTCTCCCGTATGGTAGAATGAATGAAAGAACTATATTGTATTTGGATAAGGAAACGGCAATGAAAAAACTTTTATTTTTCATACTTATACTTTGCGCTGCAGGGTACTGGGGAATCCGTGAAGGAAACTCCTCTGTCAAAGATTTTTCCCCGCCGCGGGCAGCATCGAAATCCGAACCCCGCCGCACAGAAAAAAACTGGTTCGAAGAACTCACCGGCCGGATCGGTACGCTTATTACCACGCCCGCCGTGGAAGAGGGGAAATCAAATCCGTCTCTTTCACCGGACACGGAAGGCAGCAAAAAGGACTCTTATCTTCCCACGGTAAAAGAAAAGCTCGGAAACATTCTTCATTTTAAAGAATCTCTCGAAGCACGGGTAGACAGAAATAAGTTTATTTCCCAAAAGGAAATCCCCGATCTCCTGAAAAAAGGAATCATCGCCACCGAGGACCGCCGCTTCTACGAGCACGGCGCCATAGATCCTATCGGCGTCACCAGGGCGGCTGTCACAAACTACTTCGCAGGGCGTACCCTGGAAGGCGGCAGTACCATCACGCAGCAGACGGTAAAAAATATTTTTCTTTCTAACGACCGGACCATCCTTCGCAAAATGGAAGAACTCGCTCTTGCCGTCCAACTGGAAAAATATTATACGAAAGACCAGATTCTTGAACTCTACCTCAATACAATTTACTTCGGCCATGGTGCCTATGGGCTCAAGGAAGCGAGCCTCACATACTTTGGCAAAGAGCCGAAAGATTTGGATCTTTCCCAATGTGCTATGCTTGCAGGACTCCCCCAAGCCCCCAGCGCCTATGACCCCATTGACCATCCGAAAGAAGGAGCACAGCGCATGACTGTCGTCCTCACACTTATGGCGCAGCAGGGATATATCTCTCCGGAAGACGCCGCAAAGGCAGCCATGAATTTATGGCTGAAATAAATCCAATACAAAAAACCATTTCTCCCTATACAGGAAAGAAATGGTTTTTTTATCGTTTATTACAGAATGGCGTGGGCAATGACGAAGCTCATGCCGCAGGCGCAGATAACGCCAATCAGTCCGGGGAGCATGAAACTGTGGTTCAAAACGAACTTCCCGATTCTTGTCGTACCGGAACGGTCAAAGCCGATACATGCCAGGTCGGACGGATACGTCGGCAGGAAGAAATAACCGTAGCATGCAGGAAGGAAAGACATAACCATGACCGGATCCATGCCCAGACCAAGCGCCATAGGCATAACGATAGCAACCGCCGCCCCCTGCGAATTTACAAGTTTGGAAGTAAAGAACAGGACCAGGCCGTACGTCCAGGGGTGCTGGGTCACCACGGAACCGAGGAATGTTTTCAGAACACCCATGTGGCTTGCAAAGTAAGTATCAGCCATCCATGCGACACCGTAAACGGAAACAAGAGCCACAATGCCCGCACGGAATACCTGGCTGTTCCCCACTTCCTTCGCTTTCGTTTTGCAGGCAAAGAGAATGAGGGCGGAAACAAAAAGCATCACCATCTGGATAACGGTAGTCATAGAGATAGCAGCCATCTTTCCCTTCGCATTCGGGAAATGCGGGAGCAAATCCGGGAAGTTGCCAAGGATGGCAATGCAGATAATCCCTATGAGGAAAATCCCCGTCGCATGATAATAGGAAGACGGCAGTTCACGCCCCTGCAAAGTTTCATTGTCACCGTAGATATACTCTTTTTGTTCAGGATCCTTTATCATTTCCTGGAATGCTTCGTCTTTTTCCAAATCTCTGCCGCGTCTGTAACTGTAAAAAGCCGCGCAGAGAACACCAAAAAGCGTAGCAGGAACGGAGATGGACAAAATCTGGAGCAGTGAATAATTCTGCCCTGCAGCCGCCATGAATCCGACGATGGAAACAACAGCAACGGAAACGGGAGAAGCGGAAACCCCCATCTGGGACGCGACCGAAGAAACCGCCATCGGACGTTCCGGACGGATATTCTGCTTAATAGAAATATCGTAAATAATCGGGAACATCGTATAAACGACATGGCCCGTGCCGCATAAAACGGTAAGGAACCATGTAGTCACCGGAGCAAGAATAGTAATGTGCTTCGGATTATTGCGGAGAAATTTTTCCGCATACTTCAGCATGACCGTGAGACCGCCGGAAGTCTGCAAAAACCCCGCGCAGGTTACAACGGCCAGGATAGTGAGCATGACGCCGATGGGTGGTGTGCCCGGCTTGTAGTGAAATACAAAAGTATACAGCATAAGGCCGATGCCGCTGATAACAGCCAGCCCAATCCCCCCGTGCCGTATGCCGAGGAACAGACAAACAAGCAATACTGCAAATCCCAATACCATTTCCATAATTAAAAAGCCCCCTCAATAATATACGTTTATTCATCAATAATACGACTTAAAGTATATATTATTATTCTTAAATATCAAATATTTATTTGTCATATGAAATCATTTTTCCATGACTAATTCACATCATTTAAAAGATCTTTCTCCAAAATAAAAGCCCTTATCCGGTTGAGTAAGAGTTTTCTGTTGATCAATCTCCCGTAATAAGAATATTACCCGTCTGAAAAACTGCATCCGCCGCTTCAGGAATATAAAGTTTCACAGTATGCTGTCCGACTTCTATTTTCTCTGTTTTTGTAATTACTTCTTTGCTTTCTATTATATATGCCTCCTGTGCTGATACATCCCGGCAGTCCTTATTTTTAGTGTTATAATAGAAATAACATATGTTTGTTTTAGAAATATAAGGAGGTTCTCATGGATTACAAAATGATCAGACTGGAACAGACAGAAGGAATTGCTGTCATTACCCTCGATTATGCGCCCACGCTGAATGCTCTCGACATGAACATGTCTCTCGAACTGGAAGATGCTCTCAAAAAAGCGGAAACGGATCCCGACGTAAAAATCGTTGTCATCACAGGCGCAGGCCGTGCATTTTGCGGCGGCGGCGATATCCGCTATATGAAAGCCCACTGTGAGGAGCCGGACTTCGCCACAGAATCCATGGGGCCCCTGGCTAAAAAATTATCTGAAATCGTTTTGTACATAAAAAAAATGTCAAAAATCGTCATTTGTGCCGTAGCAGGAGCAGCGGCAGGCGGCGGTGCGAATCTTGCTTTCGGGTGTGATTTCATTTTTGCCGCAGACAACGCTAAATTCCTTCAGGCCTTTGTAGGCATCGGTCTTTGTCCCGATACCGGCGGCGTATACATGCTCCCCCGCATGATCGGCACACACCGCGCCTTTGACATGTTCGTCACAGGCCGTCCCGTTGATGCAAAAGAGGCATTCCAAATCGGCCTCATCAAGGAAATAACTGCAAAAGAAGACCTCCTTCCGAAAACGATGGCTTTCGCAAAAAAACTGACAAAGGGTCCCGCCCTGGCATACAGAAACATGAAGAAACTGATGTTTGAAAGTATGTACAAAGATTTTGAAACCTTTATGGCAGCAGAAGAAATTTATCTTGGCCAGTGCTCGTCAAGCGAAGATTTCAAAGAGGGGATTACAGCATTCCTTGAAAAACGCCCCGCGGACTTCAGGGGAAAGTAATAATTACACCACACCGTTTTATAAAAAAACAAAAATAGCTGCCGGTCTCGGAATACCGCGGACAACTTCTGTCAGCCGGCTACCGGTTACCAACTCACAGCCAACAGATTATGAACTCCGATATCCTTTCCTGCAGGCACTGACGCTTGCCCGCTGTGCTATAATGTATGCATTCCTTCGGACTTTCACTCCGCTGAGATTGACAGGATATTTCCTGCGAATGATGGTTCGGGTATTTCAAAAGGAAATGCCTGCAGAAAGGATTCTTCCATGACAGAAAAAAAGAAAGTCGTTGTCGCCATGTCCGGCGGTGTCGACAGTACATTGACGGCGCGCCTGCTGCAGGAGGCGGGGTACGATGTGTACGGCGCCACTATGAATCAGTTTGACGGGCAGGATTTAACAGAGGCGCAGGAAATGGCTGACTTCCTCGGTATCCCCCACAAGGTCATTGATGTACGGAAAATGTATCAGGACGTAGTGCTGTCCTATTTTGTGGATTCTTACAAAAACGGCATCACGCCGAATCCCTGTATGATGTGCGATTTTAAAATTAAGTTCGGTTTTTTTTACGACACCGTCCGTGCTTACTTTGATTGTCCTTACTTCGCCACGGGACATTATGCGCGGATCACTTATGACGGTACCCGCGGAAAGTACCAGGTAGAAAAGGCCGCGGATATCGCCAAAGACCAATCCTACATGATGTACCACCTGACCCAGGACCAGCTTGCCCATATCCTTTTCCCCCTCGGCCGCATGTATAAAAAAGATACCCGCCGTATATCTGAAGAAAAAGGACTCCCTACTTATAACAAAGCAGAATCGCAGGATATCTGTTTCCTGACCAGTGAAAAATCGTATGCCGAATTTTTACAGAATCATGCGCCTGAAGCGTTCCGCCAGGGAAATATTATAGATACAAAGGGACGTATTCTCGGAAGGCATAAGGGACTCCCTTTTTATACCATCGGCCAGCGGAAAGGACTGGGAATCGCGTCACGGACGCCGCTTTATGTTGTTTCCCTTCACGCGGGAAAGAACCGGGTCATCGTCGGTTCCAATGATGACCTTTTCCGTTCCGGCCTTCTGGCAAATGAGCTGGACTTCACCGATGGCACACCGCCCTCGCAGCAGTTCCGGTGCCTGGCTAAAATACGTTACGGTATCCGTGTCCATGACTGCACCGTGACTCTGGACGATCACGGCAGAGCCGTCGTGAAATTTGATGAGCCGCAGCGGGCAATTACCCCTGGCCAGTCCGTCGTCTTTTATGAAGAAGACCGTCTGCTCGGCGGCGGTACCATCATGAAAGCATTATAAATTGAATTGAATTGAATTGAAATGAATGCCTGCCGCAAAGAGCACACCATTGAAAAAGCAGAAGGAGTAATCCCCCTGCTTTTTATTTTGTTCTCATAAAAAGAAATACCTGCACAGTACTGCCGCTGTCAGAAAGCCGGCCAGGCATACATAAAAAGCCCCTCCGGACTGCCGCGGCAATGTTATCGCAGGAATGCGATCAACGATTTTCGGCACAGCGGTTGTTCTCCCAAGTTTCCGCTTCGGATAAGGAACAGATTCCGTCAGCCGGTCTTCAGACATCATGATTTTCCATCTTTTTACCTTTTCTATATGCCTGCTGTTTCCGCAGACATTGTCAAGAAAACAGCCGAGCAGTACCAAAGCGGTTTCCTTTTCTCCTTTTTTATGAAAGAAGAACGCTTCATTGACATATTCCTCAAAAAATATTTCCACTGCATCGGGAAGTCCTTCATAGTGAAGCATGGCATAAAAAGGAGAAACTGCTTTCCCGTAGACTTTCATTTTTTCTTCCGTCAATAAAAGTCCTTGCAGAGGATACATTTCCGCCAGCCGAAGGGCATATCTTAAATCCCGGGAAAGCGCCGCCACTTCCGCTTTTGTCTTTTCCTCATACAGGGAAAGAAAACGGGTCAGTGCCATACCGCAGGGCACATCCGTTTTACCGAGAGCGGTCAGAAATCTGCCAAACCTTTCCGCATTCAGCCGTCCGGCAGCCACCCCCATTTCCCACAAAAGTTCTTCTTTCCGAATGTCCAGAGGAAACAGCTCTTTAATCGGAGGAAACCCGCCTATCTTCCGATCCGCCTCTATGCGCGCCAAGACTTCGTTCGTATCACTGGCAGGATACAACCGGATAATCGTTTCCATGACAGAAAAAGCGTCTTTCCCGCCATTATACAGGTCATGAACCGCAAGCAGCAGTCGCAGTGACGGCGGCAGATTTTCCCGCTTTTCCATGTTTCCTGTCCCGCCAATCAAAGAATAGGCACATTCTTTATCCATACCGCAAAGCCAGGATAATTCCGCCCGAAACCGTAAGCGTTCATGAAGCAGACGCTCTTCCGCCATCCGGTACATATGCTTTTCTTCTCTGCTTTTTGCAGCGCCCTGCTTTTCCAACGATGCCGTGCGGATTGCTTCCGCCGTGTCCCTGCTGTGGACACCGAGCAGGTAAAAAGGATTTTCTCTGAAAAACATTCCTCTATTCCTCATGACTGTATTTCTTTTATTCTAATATATACAGGCAAACATAAAAATGCTCTTCCCCTTTGGTATAATTGAAAATATCTATCCCCGTTCCGGCAAAGATCCGGTTCTTTTTCAATAACAGCAGAAAACACAAGGAGGAGCAGAATGATTTGTCCATGGGCTTTAAAAGACGAGTTTTTAAAGACTTATCATGATGAAGAATGGTGCCGTCCCCATCATGATGATACTTACCTTTTTGAAATGCTGATCCTGGAAGGTGCCCAGGCGGGGCTTTCCTGGTCTACGATTTTGAAACGGCGGGAAGGATACAGAAAAACATTTTTCCATTTTGATATTTCCCGCTGTGCTGGCATGACGGATGAGGAGATGGAAGAAATCGGAAGAACGGCGCCTGTCATACGAAACAGGCGAAAAATAAACTCTGTCCGCAAAAATGCTCGCGCCGTCCTCGCCATACAAAAAGAGTGGGGCAGTTTTTCCCGTTACCTCTGGCATTTTACAGAAAATAAAATCATTGTTCATCATCTGCAGGATAATGATGATTTGCCTGCCAGTTCTCCTTTATCAGAAAAAATAAGCGATGATTTGAAAAAGCGGGGCTGCACGTTCGCCGGTCCCGTGATTATTTATTCTTTTCTCCAGGCGGCAGGCATCATCGATGACCATCTGGAAAGCTGTCCTTTCCGCAGTACAAACCGGACCTGATCTTCTTTCACAGGAATGGTGTTTGTATCCTGTTTCCTTTCTCTGTGATAGAATAAACTATATTTCATTTATGGAAGGTTTTTATGAATCTGCTTACCTATATCATCATCTGCCCCCTCGTATTCCTTGCGGGATTCGTCGACGCCGTAGCAGGCGGAGGCGGACTGATTTCCCTCCCTGCCTATATCATCGCGGGGATCCCCGTACACAATTCCATTGCCACAAATAAGCTCAGCTCCTGTATGGGAACCCTTCTCACCACGGGAAAATTCGCAAAAGACGGGCTCATCCCGTGGAAGCCCGCATTGGCAGGAGTCATTTTTGCTTTTGCAGGATCATCGCTGGGTGCCCATATCGCTCTTATTCTTGACGCCCGTATATTCATGACTGCCATGCTTTTCATTCTTCCCATCACCGCTTTCTATGTGACACGAAAGAAATCCATGGCAGAAAAAGAGCCTTTCCCTTTCCAAAAAACAGTGCTTCTCAGCTGCACCATGGCGTTTGTCATTGGCATTTATGACGGTTTTTACGGCCCGGGCACGGGAACATTCCTCATCCTTCTCCTTATGGGTGTCGCCCATGTCCGCCTGAAAGAGGCGAACGGCATCACGAAAGTTATCAACAGCACGACAAACCTTGCCGCGCTGTTCGTCTTTCTTGCAAATGATGTCGTCCTTCTCTCCCTCGGTCTTGTGGCAGGGCTGTTCAATATGGCTGGCAATTATTTCGGCGCCCGCTACTTTGAAAAAGGGGGCACGCAAAATGTAAAGCCTGTCATCATCATCGTCCTTACCGTCTTTTTCGCCAAGGTGGTCTACGAATTATTTCTCCGTTAAATATCCGGCGCTCTTTGCATGAGGTCGTCTTTACTTTTCAAAAGAAAATACCCACGAAAAAGGATCGCGCCGTTACGGACACGATCCTTTTTCTTATCAATGATAATAATATTTACCAATAAATATATCCAACCGGCCGGTACAGATCAGGCAAAAGGAACCCACTTGCCCTCTTTCACCTGCAGTACGTCAAGATCCATTTTCGGATCGCGGTTCGCATCAAATTCAAACTTGCCCGTCGCTCCTTCAAAGCCTTTGATCTGTGCCAGGGTATCACGGAACTTCTTGCGGTCTGTCGTGGTTCCCGACTGTTCCACCGCCTGATGGATCAGGTACATCGCGTCATAAGCCTGGGCGGCGAACTGGTCCGGTTCATGGTTGTACTTTGCTACAAACGCTTTGCGGAAAGCCTGTGCTTTTTCCGTCTGGCGGTCCGCATTCCACGGAGTGGCTACGAGCGTGCCGTCAGCCGCGGCCCCTGCCTGGGTAATGTATGCCGGGCTGTTGAAGCCGTTATTGCCGATAATCGGCTGGGTCATTCCCATTTCACGGGCTTTCTTTACAATGAGAGAGCCTTCCTGGTAAAGACCGGCAATCGCGATGACATCCGGATTGGATGCCTGGATTTTTGTGAGCTGCGCGGAGAAGTCGGTATCTTTATCCGCAAAGGTTTCTGTATCGACGACTTCCACGCCCATTTTCTTAAACACTTCCTGATAAATTTCATTTTCACCGACCATCTGGTCGTTGTTATTGGAATACATGACGGCGACCTTCTTAAATCCTAACTTCGCCTGTGCTTTTTCAAGGGTAACAGGAATTGCCAGTTTGCCGGGAATCGCATTACGGAAAATATAATCACCAATGTCGGTAATCTTCGGAGCAGTGGTGCCTGTGCCGAAAGCAACTACTTTGGACTGCTGGGCAATCGGGCCGGCAGCAAACATTTCTCCCGATGTCATCGGGCCTTCTACGGCAAGAACCTTATCCTGCTCGATCGCTTTTTTCATGGCATTGATCGCTTCCGCCTTGACCAGCTTGGTATCGTAGGTTTTCAGATCAATCTTTACTTTTGTTTTCGGATTATTATTAATTTCCTCCACGGCCAGATCCACTCCTTCTTTCATAGCTACACCGTAAGCAGCACCGGGACCGGTATAAGCCGTAATAAATCCGATTTTTACAGATGATGCATCAGCCGTTTTTCCTGCCGCGCCATTGTCTTTCTTATTTCCGCCGCAGCCTGCAAAAACAGCGGTTAACGCAGCTGCCGCCAGCACAGCGGCCATTCCTTTTACAAAATTTTTCTTCATCATGTCTCCCTCTTTTTCTCAAAATAAATCGGCAAACATACACCTTGCAAGAAAACAAAAAACGCCTCACAGGGACTATCCCTGCAGAGGCGCTCACACGCGGTACCACTCCGCTTTTCACTCATGGAAACCGAATCATTCAGGTAATAAAAAATCCCATCTCCGGCCAATGCTGAAGATAGGGGCGAAAATTCCGCGGTACCACCCTACTTTGTTCTTAGAGGTTTCCTATTCGTAACGTGAATGGACGCCCTTTCCTACTCATTTCGGAAAAAGTGCTCGCGAGGGATATGGAATGCTGTTCTCTTCCGGTTTTCACCATCCACCGGCTCTCTGCATGAATTTCACAACAGACCTTTTTGTCTCGTTCATGGCATTTATTTGCTGTAAAAGATATGACATATCATAAGGGAATCCTTTCCCTCTGTCAAGTATTTTTTCAAAAAATTATTTCATCAACTTTCTGAATAGATAATTGCAGAAAGCGCCCTTCACATTATTATGAAAAGCTTCTTTAATGTTTTCAATTCAGGATTGCTTTGAGAAAGGATTCCTTGTCTCACAATGGTTTTCTATTCTTCCCTGATCCCCAAAAAGCAGCTTCTGATTTCTTCTATATTTTTTGTTTTCCCCATTGCCAATGCCAAAAGCAATCTTGCTTTCCACGAAGACAGGCGGCCGCCTAAGATAATCCCGCTGTCTTTCATGGAAAGAGCACTTCCCTCATAGCTGTATTCTTCCTCAACGCTCCCCGAAGGCACTCTTGTCGTCAAGACGATGGGCATTCCTTTTTCCCGCAGATAGAGAACCGCTTCCCTGCATTTCGGCGGGACATTCCCGCAGCCAATCCCGTCAATGACAAGACCTGCCGCTTTCCCCTCCGTCCCATAAACGATTCCGCCGTCCATCCCTGACCAGCAGGTGATGATCCAAATATTTTCTTCTATTCTATCTGTATGAATCTTTTTATGCTTCACGGGAATGCGTCCGTATTCCACCCGGGATCCGTATACCGTACCGATGGGGCCATAATGCAGATCACGGAAGGTATCGGGATTGGTGGTGTGGACTTTAGTCACATCCCAGGCTGCATAAATACGGTCTCCCAAACACACGGTAACCCCCTTTCCTATAGAGTCGTCAGATGCCGCTGTGCGAACTGCAGCAAGAATATTTGCCGGCCCGTCAGCGCTCAAAGCCGAAGCCCCCCGCATGGCACCGGTGACACATACAGGTTTTTCCGTCTTTAGTACAGCTTCAAGAAAGAATGCTGTCTCTTCCAGTGTGTCCGTCCCATGGGTGATGACAAAACCATCCGCTTGATCTGTATCCGCCAGACGGTCAATCAGCTTCGATAATTCAAACATATCCGCTGCGGTCATCCATCCGCTGGGCTTATTGGAAAATTCCAGCACGTCCACGTCAGCATAATGCGCCAGCCCCGGCACAGCAGCGGCCAGGTCTTTTCCTGAAACAGCCGGCATCAGTCCGCCGGTTTCCCTATCTTTTTTCATGGCTATGGTTCCGCCGGTCGTAATGACCAGAATTTTTTTCATTTTCCACCCTCCGGTAAAGAAATATTTCTTTCATTGTAGCATATGATCCGCCAATACAAACAAGAAAAAGACAGACTGCCCGATTGCAATCTGCCCTCTGTGGAGGCGGTGCCCGGATTCGAACACGGGGATACAGGTCTTGCGGACCATTGCCTTACCGCTTGGCTACACCGCCATAAAAATAACAGTAATAGTATATCGTATTTCTTCGAAAAAGTAAATCTGATTTTATTATTTTCTATGATACGTTTTTTATCCATCTTCATAAATCGCAACCTGCATATTATAATGGAAATGATCAGCACGTTATTTAAGGAAAGGCTTTCTATGAATTTTACTTACGAGTTTCCTGATATTACCGGATATATCCAAAAAAGCGGCACTTATAAAAAGCCTCGCCGCATCAGCGGACTCCGTCTCGGAGAAAACAGGACAGCCGTCGAAAAACGTTTCCCCCTTTCTCTCTCCCGCCGTGATGAAGATAAAGATATTGATTACTTTACCGTTTCTATGAAAGAAAAGATTTCTCTCTTTGATGAAGAAGTCGCTTCTCTCGGCTGCAGTTTCGTGAAAGGGAAAGCAGCGCTTCTCTTTGCAGACTTTATTTTTTCTACGGAAGAAATGAGAAACCGTCTGACCTCTCTTTTCGGCGAACCGGCAAAGGTGAAAGATGTTTTCCTCTGGACGGACGCGGCAACTTCCATCTTTCTCATGGCAAATGAAAATTCCGCTTCTCTCATTTTGGCGGACACGGCTCTTGAACAAGCTTATATTGATGAAGAGCAGCTGGCAAATTCTGCTGAAATGGAAAATGCCGGGTTCAGAAAAACACTATGGAAGAAATACGGAGATCCCGTGGGCCGCATCGGACAAAAAACATATATTGTCCGCGCTCTTCTTGTGGGAATTCCGACAGCAGCCATGTTTGCCTTTACCTGGATACGCCCTGAATTATTTGCAGGCGATGCGAACATCTTCATCATATCTTTCATGGTACTCGGCACACTGGGTTTCGTGTCGCTCATCAGTCTGGCGATACGCCGTCTTTCGGACATCGGTCTTTCCCATTTATACTACTGGGGATTTTTCGGCCTTCTTTTTATTGGCAACCAGACCGGCGCCAAACTCCTTAGCGATGAGCTTCTTGCCACCCGTATCACAGGTATGTTCTTTTTTGCCGCCGTTACACTCCTTGCCTTTATCCCGGGACAGAAGACAAAAAACAAATACGGACCTGTACCGAAGTAATATTCCTATCCGACGGGCGCAATATAAAACTCCGACTGTCATGGACATCATGGATCGGAGTTTTATATTGTCTCAAAAATTATTTTGTAATCTTGGCAACAACGCCTGCGCCCACGGTTCTGCCGCCTTCACGGATTGCGAAACGCTGCCCTTCTTCCATCGCTATCGGGGTAATGAGTTTTACGCTCATTTCAATGTTGTCCCCAGGCATGCACATCTCTACCCCTTCCGGCAGGTTGATGTCGCCTGTTACGTCTGTCGTTCTGAAGAAGAACTGCGGACGGTATCCATTGAAGAACGGCGTATGGCGGCCGCCTTCGTCTTTGGTCAGGACGTATACCTGCGCCGTGAATTCTGTATGCGGGTGTACGGTTCCCGGTTTTGCCAGTACTTGTCCTCTTTCAATGTCCGTACGGTCGATCCCGCGGAGCAGGGCTCCGATGTTGTCCCCTGCCATGGCCTGGTCAAGGGTCTTTCTGAACATTTCTACGCCGGTGATTACGGTCTGGGTCGGTTCGTCCTGCAGTCCTACGATTTCTGCAGCGTCCCCTACTTTGACGGTGCCGCGTTCTACTCTGCCTGTCGCTACGGTGCCGCGTCCGGTGATGGTGAATACGTCTTCTACAGGCATCAGGAACGGTTTGTCGGTGTCACGCTGCGGTGTCGGTACATATTCGTCTACGGCTTTCATCAGGTCACGGATTTTCTGTTCGTCTTCCGCGTTCCCGTTCAGCGCTCCCAGTGCGGATCCTACGATGATCGGCACTTCATCGCCGGGGAAGTCATAGGAGGACAGCAGGTCGCGGATTTCCATTTCTACGAGGTCGATCAGTTCCGGATCGTCTACCTGGTCTGCTTTGTTCAGGAATACGACGATGGCCGGTACGCCTACCTGCTTGGCAAGGAGGATGTGTTCACGGGTCTGGGGCATCGGGCCGTCTGCCGCGGATACGACCAGGATCGCGCCGTCCATCTGTGCCGCGCCGGTGATCATGTTCTTTACATAGTCGGCGTGCCCGGGGCAGTCTACGTGTGCGTAGTGGCGCTTTTCGGTTTCATATTCTACAGTGGATGTATTGATGGTGATACCGCGCGCTCTTTCTTCCGGCGCTTTATCGATGGACGCGTAGTCCAGGAAGTTTGCCTTGCCTTCTTCAGCCAGTACTTTGGTGATGGCCGCGGTCAGGGTGGTTTTACCGTGATCGACGTGTCCGATGGTACCGATGTTTACATGCGGTTTGGTTCTTTCATAATGTGCTTTTGCCATTTTTAAATTCTCCTTTTAAATTATTTCTTACCCAGACGTTCTTCAGTAATCTGCTGAGAAATTGCCTTCGGAACTTCTTCATAGTGATCAAATGTCATTGTGAAGGTGCCGCGCCCCTGTGTAGCGCTGCGGAGTCCGGTCGCATAACCGAACATTTCGGAAAGCGGAACGAACCCTTTGATTCTGGATTCACCGTTTTCAGATTCCATGCCTTCGATACGTCCGCGGCGGGAATTGAGGCCGCCGATAACGTCTCCCATGTATTCTTCGGGAACATCTACTTCTACGCTCATGTACGGTTCGAGAAGAACGGCATCCGCCTTCTTCGCGCCTTCTTTGAACGCCATGGAGCCTGCCACCTTAAATGCCATTTCAGAGGAGTCGACATCATGGTAGGAACCGTCATAAACGGTAACTTTGATATCGACCATCGGATAGCCTGCAACGACACCGTCTTCCATAGCCGCTTCTACGCCGGCCTGGATTGGGTTGATAAACTCTTTCGGAATGACACCGCCGACGACTTCATTGGCAAATTCAAACCCTTTGCCCGCTTCCATCGGTTCAAGGCGGAGCCAGCAGTGGCCGTACTGACCGTGTCCGCCGGTCTGGCGGATAAACTTGCCTTCCGCTTCCACCGTTTTACGGATGGTTTCACGGTAAGCAACCTGCGGTTTGCCTACAGTACATTCTACTTTGAATTCACGTCTCATGCGGTCAACGATGATGTCCAGATGAAGTTCACCCATACCGGAAATAATGGTCTGGTTGGTTTCCGGATCTGTATGCACTTTGAATGTCGGATCTTCTTCCGCCAGGCGTTGAAGGGCGGTGCCCATCTTTTCCTGGTCAGCTTTTGTCTTCGGTTCAACGGCAACAGAAATAACCGGTTCCGGGAATTCCATTTTTTCCAGAATAATCGGATGGTTTTCATCGCAGAGGGAATCTCCTGTGGTAACATCCTTAAACCCTACCGCAGCGGCGATATCACCGGAGTAGGCGCATTCGATTTCCTTGCGGTTGTTCGCATGCATCTGGAGGATACGGCCTACACGTTCCTTCTTTCCTTTTGTGGAATTCAGGATGTAAGTTCCCTGCTTCATGATCCCGGAGTATACACGGAAGAATGCCAGTTTGCCGACAAACGGGTCAGCCATGATTTTGAATGCGAGAGCCGCCATCGGTGCCTCGTCACTGGATTCACGGGTTATTTCTTCACCGGTCTTCGGGTCTGTCCCTTTAACAGCGGGAACATCGGTCGGTGCCGGCAGATAATCCAATACTGCGTCCAAAAGCATCTGGATGCCTTTGTTCTTGTATGCGGAACCGCAGAATACGGGGAACAGGTCACAGTTAAGGGTCTGCCTGCGGATAGAAGCTTTAACTTCTTCAATACTCGGTTCAACGCCTTCAAGGTATTTTTCCATCAGGGCGTCGTCGCCTTCTGCAGCCTTTTCAATGATTTTGTCACGGTATTCTTCCACAAGGTCTTTCATATCTTCCGGAACCTCACGTATTTCGTACTGTGTGCCGTCGTCGGAAAGGTAGACCTCAGCCTTTCTTTCGAGCAGATCGATAATACCTGTGAAAGTATCCTGTTTACCGATCGGCAGCTGCATAGCCAGCGCATTGGCATGAAGACGGTCTTCCATGGTCTTTACCGCACGCAGGAAATCTGCGCCGACCGTATCCATCTTGTTGATGAACGCGATACGCGGTACATGGTAATGGTCAGCCTGTCTCCAAACGGTTTCAGACTGGGTCTGCACACCGTCTTTCGCACTGAATACAGCGACAGATCCGTCAAGTACGCGGAGGGAACGTTCTACTTCTACTGTGAAATCTACGTGCCCGGGGGTATCAATGATATTGACACGATATCCTTTCCAATGGCATGTCGTAGCAGCGGAAGTGATCGTGATGCCGCGTTCCTGCTCCTGCTCCATCCAGTCCATGGTGGCCGCGCCGTCATGAACTTCGCCGATCTTATGGTTTACGCCGGTATAAAACAGGATACGTTCCGTGGTGGTTGTTTTGCCGGCATCAATATGAGCCATGATGCCGATATTTCTTGTTTTTTCAAGCGGATATTCTCTGCCCACGATATTTGCTCCTTATCAATTACCAGCGATAATGGGCAAAAGCCTTATTGGCTTCAGCCATTTTATGTGTATCTTCTTTCTTCTTTACTGCTGCGCCCGTATTGTTGAAAGCATCCATCAGTTCTCCTGCCAGACGTTCCTCCATGGTACGTTCGCTGCGCAGACGGGAATAGTTGACCATCCAGCGGATACCGAGGGTCAGACGGCGTTCTGCGCGAACTTCAACCGGCACCTGGTAGTTGGCACCGCCGACACGGCGGGCACGTACTTCCAATACCGGCATTACATTATTGAGAGCCTGTTCGAAAATTTCGATTGGTTCTTTGTCCAATTTGCTGCGGCAAATATCAAGGGCTCCATATACGATAGATTCTGCAACGCCCTTTTTGCCGTCAAGCATAACTTTATTGATGAAACGTGTAACTGTCTTATTTCCATACACTGGATCCGGCAGCACGTCACGCTTCGGAACAGCACCTTTTCTCGGCATTGTTAATTTCCTCCTTATAATCGTTTGTTAATCACATTAAATGGCAGAGATTACTTCTTTGCTTTTTCACGTTTGGCTCCGTACTTGGAACGGGCCTGCTGACGGCCGGATACACCTACTGTATCAAGCGCGCCGCGGATGATGTGATAACGAACACCTGGAAGATCCTTAACACGGCCGCCTCTGATGAGGACGACGCTATGTTCCTGCAGGTTATGGCCTTCGCCCGGAATATAAGCGGAAACTTCGATTCCGTTGGTCAGGCGCACACGGGCTACTTTACGAAGAGCGGAATTCGGCTTCTTCGGTGTAGCTGTGTAAACTCTTGTGCAGACACCGCGTTTCTGCGGGGACTGTTTCAGAGCCGGTGTCTTCGCTTTGGTTGCCAAAACTTCGCGACCTTTGCGAACGAGCTGATTAATTGTCGGCAATGGGGCACCTCCTTTCCATAAAGGGATATTTATAATTAATCTGCCGAGATATTATCTCTTGGAAAACGGATCCGTCCTCTGACAGGATTGCCTTTCTCCGCAGATGTTACCGGGATGCAAGTACGGCGGCGGATGCGGCTTTGACCTTGATACCGCAGGCTCTGCCGATTTCTTTTTTCGTGAAATCATCTGTCACGGAAATTCCCGCTTTCGCGCAGACATTGCGAAGGGGCAGTGAAATACGGTCATCACAGTCCGACGCGATGAAAACATGGCCTGCCTCGCCTCTGTCAATGGCCCGCTCTGTTTCTTTCAGCCCCACTACGAAAGCGGATGCCTTTAATTCATCTAATGTCATGAACTTACCTCTCCTGTTACTTTCAAATTTCACGCAACATTGGAATTATATCATCACGGTTATGCAGTGTCAACAAAATGACGGTGCATTTCTCCTGTATTCATGCCGAACTCTTTTACAACGGTCTCGGGCGTATCATTTATGTGTTTATCCCTTTCTATCCGGAAAAGAGTAATAGAAACCGTCCCTCCCGATTTTTCTCCACGTCTTACGTATTTAAATAAATGTAAAAAATTTTTAAAAAAACAGAGAAGACCACATCAAAATTTATTATCGATATTTTTTATATACACATATAAATTGCTTTGCAAAATATTCGTATTCTTTCCGTATCCGCTGCAAGTTGCAAAGTTTATCTCACTCCAGTAGGATAGAAAGAAAGTATTTCAACGATAAAGAAAGGATTTTATATGGAAAAAGGAAAAAACGTATCCGTCTACTGCGGTTCGCGTTACGGAATCAATCCTGCCCACACAGCCTTTGCCGGAATGGCAGGAGAGCTTTTGGCAAAAAACGGCTATACCATGATTTACGGAGGAGGAAGTGTGGGCCTCATGGGTATCGCTGCAGATGCCGCCCTGGCAGCCGGCGGAAAAGTCGTAGGAATCATTCCCGAAGTATTCATTGCCGCTGAACAGGCGCACCGCCTCATTACGGAACTCATCGAGGTGCCTGATCTGATGGCAAGAAAACGGAAAATGATTGAAGCCGGCGATGCTTTCCTTATCCTTCCCGGAGGATTCGGGACACTGGAAGAATTTGCAGACACCGCTGTTCATTACCATATTTACACGGAAGAAACAAATCGCCCGCCTATTATCATCGCGAATATTGAAGGAATTTATGATCCTCTCCGCGCACTTTTTGAAAACTGGAAATCTGCAGAATTTATCACTGCCGATGAATGGGAAAATATCCATTTCATCAATTCCATCAAAGAGCTTCTTCCTCTTCTTCCCTGAAAAGGAAAATTCTTACGCCTGTCTTGCGGCAGGCATTTTTATTTGTCCGAATTTCGGTGTCCACAGGAATTTCCAAACATTCCCTCTCATTTTGTTTTCATTCTGTACATTTTTCTGTTCCAGAGACTTATTTTTCATTTTATACGCCTGCTTCTTTTTACTATTATTTGTATTTTCTCAGACAATACCTTGTAAAAACGGATAATAGCGTTCTATATACCCTTCCGCTCTGTTATAATTAAGTTAACCGGTTTCGCATATGCGAATCTATCATAAGTTATTGTCACGCGTTTCCCGTCTCTGCCATTCCTGCAGGAAGCGCCGAAATTTATAAACATACGGCGGAAATTGTATTATGACCTGTTCCCGCCCATTCCTTTACTTCTTTTCGCAACTTCGGGATTCTTTGGGAGGCTATTTATGAAACCTGTTCTCCATGTAGGTATCGATATCGGCTCCACTACTGTCAAAGTAGCCGCCCTATCTCCATACCTCAAGCTGGTTTTCGGGCGATATGCACGGCATATGTCGGATATCCGGCACGCTACGGAGGCACTGCTTTCCGAACTTCAGCAGACATTCCCCGGATACCGCATCACAGCCTCTGTCTCCGGAAGCGGCGGCATGGGGCTGTCCCAACTGATGGGACTTCCTTTCTGCCAGGAAATTCTGGCGGAAACAAAAGCCATCCGCACATTCCATCCCGAAACGGATATCATCATCGAGCTCGGCGGAGAAGATGAAAAAATCACATATCTCCGCGGCAGTGTAGATCAGCGGATGAACGGCGCCTGTGCCGGCGGCACGGGTGCTTTTATTGACCGCATGGCATCCCTGCTTTCAGTCGATGCGGCAGGTTTGGGCGCACTTGCAAAAAATTTCCGACGGATCTACCCCATCGCCTCCCGCTGCGGCGTCTTTGCTAAAACAGATATCCAGACCCTTTTAAATGAAGGTGCCGCCCACGAAGATATCGCCGCTTCCGTTTTCCAGTCCGTGGTCAACCAGACGATTTCCGGTCTCGCCTGCGGACGGCCTATCCGCGGGAAAGTCGCTTTTCTCGGCGGGCCCCTGACTTTCATTCCCGCCCTCCGTGACCGTTTCCAAGAGACCCTGTCCATCGCAGATGAAGATATGATCATCCCTGAACACGGTGAACTATATGTCGCCATCGGCGCCGCTGTTTCTGCCATGCACGACCGTCCGCTGGACCTGGAGCGCTGGCTTTCCGATGTACGAAAGAAAACCGATGTGGATCTGGGATCATCTAAAACCATGGATCCCCTTTTTGCTGATGAAGAGGAGTACCGCCGCTTCACGGAGCGCCACGCCCGTTTCCATGCGCCGAGGGAAAATATCGCGGACGCGAAGGGACCCTGCTGGCTCGGCATAGATGCCGGTTCCACAACGATCAAAGCCATTCTTCTTGACGAAGACAACCGCATTCTTTATGAATATTACGCGGGAAACAAGGGCACCCCTCTGGACAGCACCAAAAAGATTCTTCGTGACTTATATGATAAACTTCCCCCCGCTGCTTATATCTGCGGTGCCGGCGTCACCGGCTATGGAGAGGAACTCATCCGTCAAGCTATCCGGGCGGATACAGGAGAAGTAGAAACCATGGCGCACTACCGCGGCGCCCGCCACTTCCTTCCGGATGTCACCACCATTTTGGATATCGGCGGGCAGGATATGAAATGCTGCCGCATCAAGGATGGCGCTGTTGATGAAATTCTGCTGAATGAAGCCTGTTCGTCCGGCTGCGGATCTTTCCTCGATACATTCGCACAATCACTGGGGATGGACATCAGGGAATTTTCAAAACTGGCTCTCACCGCCGGCCACCCTGCCGATCTTGGCTCCCGCTGTACGGTATTCATGAATTCCCGTGTACGGGAAGCACAGAAAAACGGCGTTTCTATCGCCGACATTTCCGCCGGACTTTCCTACTCCGTCATCAAAAACGCGCTGTACAAGGTTATCCGTCTCCGCGATGCTTCCGAATTGGGTAAAAAAATCGTAGTGCAGGGCGGCACTTTTTATAATGACGCCGTTCTCCGCGCGCTGGAAAAACTTCTTGGCTGCACAGTCGTCCGCCCTGACGTGGCAGGACTCATGGGCGCTTACGGAATTGCTCTCATCACACGGGACCGCTACCCTGCCGGCCACGCCACGACCCTTATCGCACCGGATGGCCTTGCCTCCCTTTCTTTTTCAAAAGAGGCGAAACGCTGCCCCGGCTGTGGCAACCACTGCATGGTCACGATCATCCGCTTCCATGATGGCCGGTCATTTGTCACGGGCAACCGCTGCGAAAGAGGCGCCTCCATCATGCTCACCGGAAAGACAGCGCCCCATTCCTCCCTGCCCAATATATACCGCTGGAAATATGACAAAATTTTCAACCGGAAGAGCCTGTCCCCCAAGGAAGCCGCAAGAGGAACCGTGGGTATCCCCAGGACGATGAATATGTACGAGGATTTCCCTTATTGGCATGCTTTTTTCACCGGTCTCGGCTACCGTGTCATCACTTCTTCCGGACAGATCCGCGGCATCCCCACCGAAGCCATGGAAACCATCCCTTCCTACTCCGAATGCTTCCCCGTCAAATTGTCCCATGCCCACATCTATGACCTGGCCGGGAGAAAACCGGATTTCATCTGGTACCCCTGCGTCGACAAAGGCCCCGATGAAGGCGGAGCCAACTCCTTCCACTGCCCCATGGTCACATCCTACCCGGAAACCATCCAGGCCAATATGGATGAAATCTTCACGAAATACGGCACCCGCTTTCTCCATCCCTTCCTGCCGCTCCATCATCCTGCAAAACTGCATAAAATATTGAAACGGATTTTCAGACCCTTCAAAATATCCGGCAGTGAAATTGACGCCGCCCAGCGTAAAGCAGAAGCCGCGAGAGAAGAATACAAGATGCAGCTGTATCTGGAAACGCAACGTATCCTGCAGGAAATCGAAGAGAAGAAACTTATCGGGATTGTGCTGGCCGGCCGTCCCTACCATGCAGACCCTGCGATCAACCACAGTATCCCTGATCTGATCAACCAGCTGGGAATGGCCGTCCTTTCCGAAGACGGCATTGCCATGATGCAGGGCAGCAAGTTTCCCCCTCTCCGCGTACTGAACCAATGGACCTGGCACAGCCGTCTCTACCGCTCCGCCGACTATGTCACCCGCCATGCCTATCTGGAACTGGTGGAACTCAATTCCTTCGGCTGCGGCCTCGATGCGGTTGTCACCGACCAGGTGCAGGAGATCATGTCTAAAAGAAACCGGCTCTACACCTCTCTGAAAATTGATCAAAGCCTGAACCTCGGTGCGGTCCGCATCCGCCTGCGCTCGCTCAAGGCCGCCATCGGAGAACGGATGCAGGAAAAAAGATCTGTGGCGCCCATCCTGTATCCGAAAGCGGAATTTACCCCTGAAATGCGGGGCACATTCACTATTCTGGCGCCGGAAATGTCCCCCATCCACTTTCCGCTTATCCGTGACGCTGTCCGTTCCGCAGGGTATAATGTAGAAGTGCTTCCGCCGGTCAGGGCGGATATCGACACCGGACTCTCTTTTGTAAATAATGACGCCTGCTATCCGGCCATCATCACCATCGGTTCCCTGATGCGCGCCCTGCTTTCCGGAACATATGACCTAAGCAGGACAGCCGTCATACTCTCCCAGACGGGCGGCGCGTGCAGGGCATCCAACTATATCGGCTTTCTCCATAAAGCACTGGATGACGCCGGACTTTCCCGGATCCCCGTCATTTCCCTCAACACCCGGAATCTGGAGCCGCAAAGCGGATTCAGGCTCACCTTTACGCTGATCCGCCGCCTCATCAAAGCCGCTATTTATGGAGACGCCCTCCAGCAATGCCTTTACCGGACACGGCCTTATGAAAAATCCCCGGGCAGCGCGGAAACGCTCTACCGGAAATGGCAGGATATCTGCTGTAAATCACTGATGAAAGGATGCTCCTTCCATCGCTTTGCACAAAACATTTCCCATCTTGTCAAAGACTTTGACCGCCTCCCGTTAAATAAAATGGAACGGCGGCCCCGGATCGGCATCGTGGGAGAAATATACGTCAAATTCAGCCCCATCGCTTCCAATGATATAGTCCGCTCCATCGAAGCCAACGGCGGTGAAGCGGAAACAAGCGGCATGCTGGATTTCTTCCTCTATGGGCTTTTAGACAGCCATTTTCAATGGAAGCACCTGGACGGCACATTCAGCGACAACTTGAAAGATACCTTTGGCCGCTATCTTTTGGAATGGTACCGCCGCCCTCTGGAAAAAGCAGTCAAAATTTCCAAACGTTTCCACGAGATTACCAATATCACGCGGCTGGCCAAACGGGCCGCCCGGTTCCTCTCTCTCGGCAACCGCGCCGGCGAAGGATGGTTCCTCACCGCTGACATGACGGATCTTCTCCATCATGGATGCCGCGGCATCATCTGCCTCCAGCCCTTCGGCTGCCTGCCGAACCACATCACGGGAGAAGGCATGATCCACAAGCTCCATATGGCTTATCCGGAAGCCGTATTCCTTCCGCTGGACTGCGACGCCAGCGCCAGCGAAGCCAATCAGGAAAACCGGCTGAAACTGATGATGAACTCCCTTACAGAAAAAGAGCCTCATGGGAAAACTCTTCCCTTTATCAGAAATACAATCAGCGCCAGGAAAGGAAAAGTATTATGACTCAAAAAAAACTCACCGGCAAAGGTGAGCAGATGAAAGAAAAGATGGTCGCCATAACCGCCCGCATCCTCCGTGAAAAAGGGTTCAAGGCAGCCACCGTGCGGACCATCGCGAAAGAAGCAAATGTGAATATCGCCGCTGTGCGTTACTACTTCGGTTCCAAAGAAGAACTCATCGGCGCCGCTTTAGAGTATATGATGAGCGCCTTGGAAAATGTCGTTTCCGTTCTTGATGATTCCCGGCTTTCGCCGACAGAACGGATGAAAAAGTACATCCTCGGATACTTTGCCCTCGCCCGCAGGCACCCCGCCCTCTTCCGCTCCATCTCCAGCCCATCCAGCACTGACGCGCGGGAAACCTATTTCATTTATCTGAACCTTCTCCACGACCAGAGCTGGGAGAAAGTCATCGAAAATATGGCGGCCATCACAGGATATACGGACCGCCGCGATCTGGAACTGAAATGTATGCAGATTTTCTCTGCTGTGGAATTCCCTATCATTTTGGAAAGCAACAGTAAAAATTCTTTTATTACCCGCTATACCGATGCAGCCACACTGGAACGGTATGTGGACATCCTCCTGGACAATGCTTCCCGTCCGCAGGAAAAAAATAACGAATACCTGAAAGAAATCCTGCACGGCGCCAAATAACTTTCCATAAAATCCGGCTGCACTTCGTGCGGTGTTTTTTCCATCTCTTTGTTCGTTTATAATTTATTTGCGGCAGGGAAAAGAAATTCATATACGAAAGGAGCAGCTGCTATGAAAGCCACCGTCCTCGCGGACAATATCGGAGAAGGTCCGCTGGCAGGCGAATGGGGCCTGTCAATCTATATCGAGTATGAAAATAAAAAGATTTTACTTGATACCGGTGCATCGGCTCTTTTTACGGAAAACGCAAAAGCCATGGATATCCCGCTGGAAGATATAGACTTTGGCATTCTCTCCCATGCGCACTATGACCACGCCAACGGCATGGAATATTTCTTTGCAAGAAACAGGAACGCCAAATTTTATCTGCAGAAATCATGCGCGGAAAACTGTTACGCTCATGAAGAAGGCCGTTTCAGATACATCGGCATCCCCAAAGACCTTCTTGCCGCCTATCAGGACCGGTTGATTTATACAGACGGCGATGCCGCCCTGTGTGACGGCGTATATGTAGTCGCCCATAAGCGGAAGAACCGGGAAAAAATCGGTGAGCGGGAGCAGATGTATCAGAAGAAAAACGGTGACTTCCTTCCCGATAACTTTGACCATGAGCAAAGTCTTGTCTTTGAGACGGAAAAAGGACTCGTCATCTTCAGTTCCTGTTCCCACGCCGGCGCGGCGGACATCATCCGGGAAGTTTCAGAAACCTTCCCCGGAAAAAAGGTTTTCTCCCTGATCGGCGGCTTCCACCTGTTCAACAAAACTGATGAAGAAATCCTCAGGCTGGCAGAGCAAATCAGAGAAACAGGCATAGAATCCGTCTATACAGGCCACTGCACAGGCGACCGCGCTTTCGCCCTCCTGAAAGGAAAACTGGGATCCATGGCGGAACAGCTCAAAGTGGGGCTCTCCATAGAATTTTAAATCATAACCACCCGTAAAACGGGTGGTTTGCTCTGACCCTATAAGGGTCTTCCT